>Ga0185299_10002332_pt1 | contig 29881 bp, 25 predicted proteins | sample PaiPotPPA55metaG_FD_128002 | JGI IMG/M metagenome (GOLD analysis project Ga0185299, IMG submission 128002) | Iron sulfur acid spring bacterial and archeal communities from Banff, Canada, to study Microbial Dark Matter (Phase II) - Paint Pots PPA... ...
AAAATAAAAGTGGAATGCGAGAAAGAGGAAAACCTATTTTCCAACGGGCTTGCTCAAGTCAATTTCAAAATACGTCAGTGAACGATTGTTCCCCATCACAAGAACATCTGGCACATACAATCGCGCTCCATTCAATAAATCAAATTGTCCCTGAAGATCGAAATACAAAAGCCCTTGAACAGTGCTGTGCGGAGCAATCACGTTTGCCGGAACGCCCGCATTCTCCGCTTGCTGTTCCAGTTCTGTCCAATGCTTGTCGTTCCCGCTATGAGGCACGCCTACCGGTAGCGGAATCCTTGACCGCGATTGCGACGGGTCCTTTCCTCCGGGTTTCAATACTTGGTCCGCGACCTGAGCCGGCGTCAGAGCTTGCAATTCCTGGCGATTGTCCTCGTCAACCTGGAACGATAAACGGATATGATCCAGGCTAACTTTCATGCTTTCGTTCGAATCATTACGAAAAACAACTTGCATTGCCACTATTCCCGCGGCGAACGGCGATTTCTTTGGGAATTTCTCCTTGTACAAAGCGGCGTCTGTCCAAGGTTGCGCGGAAATCGTCAGCCCTTCATGTGTTTCCAGAGAAGCCGTTTTCAAGGAAGCTCGCTGGCCCCCACTTTGCAGCGCCCCGGCATAAGCACCGACAATTAAACATCCAGCCAGGAAGGGAACTGCCCCGGATAAGTTCCACATCGAGTTATAATAGACTTTTCTCATCTGACGCCTTCGATTCCAAGACGATATACGGGGTTGCCCCCGCGCCGTCGCACAGTAACACCTGCGGGGCAAACAGACCGGAGCCGCTTTTAGTGTATTTCATTTACAGCTTTCTTTTAGCTATCGCTGCTCTTGTGCTCACGCCTTACTGGCTTGCGCAGGGACTGCGACACGGAAAATATTTCTCCAATCTTTTTGAACGCCTCGGCTTTTCCTATCCCTCTTTAAAACCGGATACCAATCGCCAGGGTGCAATTCTTCTGCATGCCGTCTCGGTCGGTGAAGTCCTGTCGGGAATATCGTTGGCTCGGAGATTAAAAGAAGTATATCCGGATCGTCAATTAATAATTTCTATAACCACCATTACCGGAAATGCCTTGGCTCGCGAGCGCATGCCTTTCGCGGATGCGGTCATCTATTTCCCGCTCGATTGGGCATTCTGTGTCCGTCGTGCCTTGAATGCCATCAAGCCTTCCCTGGTCATCATTCTTGAAACCGAAATCTGGCCTAACTTTCTCCATCAGGCCCGTCGCCGCAACATCCCGGTCCTTTTCGTCAGCGGCCGCATCTCCGATCGGTCTTTCCTCCGCTACCAGAAATATCTTGGAGCCTTCGGATTTTTTCTGCGCCCTTTTCTGAGGCGCGCTCTCGCCGATCCCAGCATGTTCCTGATGCAAAGCGAAAAAGACGCCGAACGCATCCGCTTTCTCGGCGCGCCCGCCGATCTTGTGCGTGCCAGCGGCAATCTGAAATACGATCTTGAGCTTCCCGGCCCCACGCCCGTTTCGCATTGGCTTGAGGCGGAAGTGTCGAGAACCGGCCGCACGCCGGTAATCGTTGCAGGCAGCGTAGTCGCTACGGAAGAGCCCCTGGCGCTGATCGCCTTTGGCACCTTACAGGGCGAATATCCAAATGCACTGCTGGTGCTTGCCCCGCGAAAGCCCGAGCGCTTCGACGCTGCCGCTGACTTCATCCACGAATCGCGCCGCACATTTCTGCGCCGCTCGCAATTACCGATTCAAACTTCGTCAAATGGCGCGAGCGCCAGCTCCGGTGCTACCACCACAGTGATATCAAAGGACGTCACCGTGCTGCTGCTCGACAGCATTGGAGAATTGGCTTCTATCTATCGCTGCGCCGATGGCGTTTTCGTAGGCGGATCGCTGGTACACTCCGGCGGCCATAATATTCTCGAGCCCGCCGCCTTTGGGAAAATTCCGGTTTTCGGCCCTTCCATGGAAAATTTTTCGGAAATGGCGTCGCGTTTCGTTTCCGCGGGTGCTGCCGTTCAAGTGGAAAGCCCTGAAGACGTTGGCGTCGCGTGGATCGAAATGTTTCGTGACCGTGATCGCATGCGCGCCATGGGCGAGACGGCGCGTGCGCTGGTGGAAGACAGTCGTGGAGCTACGGATCGAGCACTCGCGGTGATCTCGGGATTCTTGAATGAGCACGGTGCGCTGCAGCAATGAAGCTTTCGCGGCCCCTCCGAATTTTGTTGTGGCCCGCTTCCAAACTCTTCAGTGTTGGCATCTCGATTCGGACTCGGCTCTACGCCAACGGTTGGCGAAAACAAAAACGCCTGAAAGCCGCGGTCATCAGTATTGGTAATTTAACTGTTGGGGGAACCGGTAAAACCCCACTGGTAATCTGGCTTGCGGAAAAGCTCCTTGCGCAAGGACAGCGCGTCGCCATTCTCACCCGCGGTTATCGCGGGACTGCCGGCAGCAGCGACGAAGTCGAGTTGATGCGTTCACGCCTGCAAAATCGCGTAATCTTTGGAGTGGGCAAAAATCGCTTTGCCGAAGGCCAACGCATCGAATCACGTCAAGCCATCGATATCTTCTTGCTCGACGACGGTTTCCAACATCTTCAATTAGCTCGCGACCTCGATATCGTGCTTATGGACGCCTCGCGCTCGATGGCACAACCGTTACTTCCTGCTGGGCCAATGCGTGAGCCAATTTCCGCGCTAACCCGCGCCGGAATCATCGTCTTCACTCGCACAGAAAATACCGCCGGTGCGAAAGAAGCCATCCAACGCTTTTCGAACTTACCGATTTTCGCCGCGTCAACTCGTTTACTCGGTTTTCGCCGCGTCGGCAGTGAGGTGGACTCGCTGCAAACCGTCGGAGACCTCGGCAGCGGCCCCTTCTTTGCTTTTTGCGGGATCGGCAATCCCGAAGCATTTGTGCGTGATTTGCAGCGATGGGGCGTGGCTCCCGCTGGACACATATTTTTTGCCGACCATCACCGCTATACACTCGAAGACGTGCAAGCTATCGACCAAGCTGCGAAAGGTGTCGGCGCAAAAGGGCTGCTGACAACTGAAAAGGATTTTTGCAACCTGACCAGCGTCGCCCTTCCAGCTTTGCCTGTTTACGTTTCCGTGATCGATCTGAAAGTTGACGGAGAAATTACATTCCTCTCGGCGATCGACCATTTACTGCAAGCCCGCGGTGCCCACGCATGAAAATTCTTATCCGCGCCACGAATTGGGTTGGCGACGCCATCATGGCCTTGCCCGCCATCCGCGCCATTCGCAACTGTTCGGACGCGCACATCTCAATTTTAGCCCGCTCCTATGTAGCCGACATTGTCCGCGATCAAAACGTCGCCGATGAGTTGATCATCTACAATCATCGCGGCAAACATTCCGGAATCTTGGGCCGCGAACGCCTCGCCTCCGAATTACGGTCCCGCAATTTTGACGTCGCCATCCTTCTACAAAACGCCTTCGATGCCGCGTGGCTCACCTGGCGCGCAGGAATCCCGCAACGTATCGGCTACGCTCGCGATGCCCGGAGCCTGTTGCTGACCAAGGCCGTCCAGGTGCCCAAGCCCGGTGAAATCCCAGCGCACGAAAAATTTTATTATCTCGAATTGCTTCGCCGCGCTGGTTGGATTGATACCATTCCGGATGAGCCCTTCATCAAGTTGAACGTCAATGAAGCCAGCCGCAAGCGCGCAGCCGCTCAACTCGCATCCGCCGGGGTTCGCCCCCACGCCGTTCGAATCGCCATTGGTGCTGGCGCTTCCTACGGTTCAGCGAAGTGCTGGCCGCCGTCGCGCTTCGCGGAATTAGCCAATCATCTTCAAGCGAAGTGGGACGCCGACGTGATACTTTTTGGAGCCGCCGGTGAAACGGATGTTTCATCGGTCATCGCTTCCGAAATGCATCGCGCACCCATAGACCTCACCGCCAAAACCACCGTCGCCGATCTACCCGCGCTCCTTTCGCATTGCCATGTTTTTATTGGCAACGATTCAGGCGCAATGCACGTTGCAGCCGCCGTCGGACTTCCCGCCGTCGCAATCTTCGGGCCCACCGATCCATTCGGCACCGCGCCCGTGACGCCCCGTCACACTATCGTTCGTCAACAGCCCTATTGCAGCCCGTGTTTCCTCCGGCGTTGTCCCATCGACCATCGCTGCATGACTCGCATCACCACCAGTGAAGTGGAAGTCGCCGTCGATCCCTGGCTAGCGTCCGTTGTGGTGGAGCGTGTTTGACCACCGCCTAAAACCCGCTGTTTTTCTCGATCGCGACGGCACCATTTCCGAGGAAGTCGGCTACTTGAATCACCTTTCCCGTTTTCATATGTTTCCGTTTGTCCCGGCTGCCATCCGCAAACTAAACGAGAGCGGCCTTCTCGTATTTGTCATCACCAATCAATCCGGAGTCGCTCGTGGCTACTACCCCGAATCTCTCGTGCACACCGTACACGATTTGATGACCAGCCATCTCGCTGCCGCCGGCGCGCATGTTGACGGCATCTATTTTTGCCCCCACACCTCCGCCGACGCTTGCGCGTGCAGAAAGCCCGGCCCTGGCATGTTGGATCAAGCCTCCGCTGAACATGGCGTCGACTTGACCCGCTCCTTCGTGGTCGGAGACCGTCATAGCGACGTGGAGTTAGCGCACCGCGTCGGTGCTCGCAGTATCATGGTGCGCACTGGATATGGCCAAGGCGAAATTCTCTGGCACGCGTCGAAGTGGATATTGAAGCCCGATTTCATCGCCGCGGATTTAACCGCTGCAGCAGATTGGATCCTGGAGCAAACGAATTGAAGCGCAAGTCTCAACAAAAGATAGCTCCTCCGTCGGTGGATTTGAGAGCCCTCGCCGAATACGTCGAGCAATTTTCTTCAAAAACTATCGTCGTCCTAGGTGACTTCGTCGCCGACGTATTCGAATTCGGCGAAATTTCCCGTGTCTCTCGCGAAGCCCCGGTACTGATTCTTCGTCATCGCGAAACGCAACTTCTTCCAGGCGGTGGAGCAAACGCTGTCAACAACCTTGCCGACCTGGGAGCCAAAGTCGTGCCCGTCACGGTTGTTGGCGACGACTCCAATGGCAATGCCTTGATTCAGTATTTTCGCCAAAAAAAATTAAACACTTCGCACATTCTGCGCGTCAAAAACTGGTGTACCCCGACTAAGACCCGCTTTTTGGCTGGTTGGGCGCACACTGTCGGTCAGCAGGTTCTGCGCGTCGACCGTGAGCCCCAAGCGCCATTACCAGACGAAGCCCGCAAAAAAGTAAATCAATTTTTGTTCAGCGCCATAAAAACCGCCGACGCACTGGCGATTTCCGACTACGGTTTTGGTGTTGCCACTCCTTCGCTGGCCTTCGAAGCTTCCTCCAAACTCAAAAACCCTTTACCCATCACTCTGGACGCTCGACACAATTTGCACTCCTACAGCCGCTCTCGAATTACTACCGCCACGCCAAACGAAGCGGAACTGGAATCCCAGCATCACACTTCCGTCGGCGAGAATCTTGAGGAACTGACCCGCGCAGGGCACGCCACCTTCTCCGCGATGAAATTAAATTCCTTGCTGGTCACTCGCGGCCGCCATGGCATGGCTCTTTTCGAATCGGGTAAACGCCTAACGCAAATTCCTGTGCATGGCAGCGATCAGTCGGTGGACGTAACCGGCGCGGGCGACACTGTGCTTGCCACCTTCACGTTAGCCCTGGCATGCGGCGCCTCGCCTCTCGAGTCCGCGCACCTCGCCAATATCGCTGGTGCCCTGGTGGTCATGAAGCGCGGAACCGCCACCGTGACCCGCGCAGAACTTTTGGCCGCCATCCATGACCAGGTCGCCGGGGTTTCCGCCTAGCCATGCGTTCATCGGAATCGAAAATCGTTTCGCGGCAAAAACTCAAGTCTCTCGTCGCCGATCACAAAAAGCGCGGACAGACCGTAGTGTTCGCTAACGGTTGCTTCGATATTTTGCACGTCGGCCACGTCCGATATCTGGAAGCCGCGCGCCGGCAGGGCCACATCCTCATCGTTGCCGTAAACAGTGATGCCAGCGTGCGAAGCCTGAAAGGTCCCGGACGCCCCATCCTCGATGAAGCCGCTCGCGCCCGCCTCGTCGCCGCACTTCGCGCCGTCGATTACGTAGTGCTCTTCAGCGAACCAACCGTTGCATCGTTGCTCCGAGATTTACTCCCGGACGTTCACGCCAAAGGCACGGACTACTCTGCCGATACCGTGCCTGAGCGTGCCATCGCCAAGGAGCTTGGCATTCAAGTAGCCATCGTCGGCGATCCCAAAAATCATTCCACCCGCGCATTGCTAGCCTCCCTGCGCAAGGCGCCGCATGGCTGAGCGCCGCTTCCTGGTTGTGCGCCTCGGTTCTCTCGGCGATATCGTTCATACATTCCCAGCCGTAGCCGCATTGCGCGAGTCTTTTCCCGCTTCAGAAATTATCTGGCTCACCCACGCGCGTTACAACCCGATGGTGCAGAGCAGCGGTCTCGCCTCCAAAATATGGATCACCGAAACGCGTGAATTATCTTCTCTCGTGAAAACTGTTCGCGAAATTCGCGCTGCTTCGTTCGACACTGCCATCGACTATCAGGGTCTCTGGAAGTCAGCCAGCTTGCCGTTCCTCGCCGGCGTAAAGCGCCGCATCGGCTTTTCCCCGGAATCTGTCAGAGAATTTGGTGTGCCCCTTCTGTACACCGATTGTGTCCACGCCACCAGCGCCCACATCGCCGACCAAAATGGCGAATTGTCTAAACGTGCCGGAGCGCGCAATGCGGTCGCGGATTTCCAGTTGGAAGCGCCGCCCTTGCAACCCGAAGAACTCTCCAAATATTTCCGTAATGACCTTATGAACAGTTACGTGGTTCTAAGTCCCGGAGGCGGCTGGCGTTCGAAGTGTTGGCCCCCAGAACGTTTCGGCGCGCTATGTCAAAAAATATTCCAGTTGCTGTCGTTTCGCTGCCTTATAAATCACGGCCCAGGCGAGGAAGATTTGACCTCAAAAGTTCGCGCCGCAAGCGGTGGCGCTGATCCGATGCTCTTCAATGGTGAACTGGGCTCGCTGATGGCACTTTTGCGTAGCGCCGTTTGCGTTGTAGGCGGCGACACCGGCCCGCTGCACTTAGCCGTTACGTTGGGCACGCCCGTCGTAGCTTTGTTCGGCCCAACTGACCCTGCGCGAAACGGCCCATATCGCCACACGAGCAGCTCCGCAACGGCGGCCCAATCTTCGGATCACAGGAATCCGCAGGATATTGTTCTCCGCGCTCCGGACGTGTTAACCACTCACACCCGCCAGGACCACACGCATCCGTCCATGCTGGAAATTGAAGTTGATGCCGTGTTCGAGGCCGTACGTCGAATCGTCGAGGCTCATAAATGAACTCGGCAGGCGCATTTTTCGTGCGATGGCGAGTTCGCTTGGGATACCCTCTGGCAATTGCCGTCTTATTCATTGCGCGGCCACAACCTCGCAGCATTCTCTACGGTGCGCTTGTCGGCCTCATCGGTCTGGCCCTGCGCGCCTGGGCCGCGGGCTACCTGCATAAACAGGAAAAGCTCACCGTCACCGGTCCATACGCCTACACCCGCAATCCGCTTTACTTGGGAAGCGCCGTGCTTGCGTTGGGAGTAGCGATCGCCACGCGCTCATGGATCTCCTCCCTTTTGCTCGGTGTGTATTTCGCAGTTTTTTATTCCATCGTGATACGAAGGGAAGAAAACGAACTACGCCTCCGTCATGCTGAGGATTTTGATCGTTACGCCGCTGCCGTGCCTCTCTTCTTTCCGCGATTGTCGCCCGCCAGACTTTCAAATGGTGGCAATGGAGCGTTCTCGCCCATTCAATATAAGAAAAATCATGAATGGCAAGCCGCCGTCGGGTTTTTATTATTGCTGATCGTTCTAGTTCTGATTTGGCGCTTCCGCGCGTTCTGAAGTAGTCACAGTCGGTAATTGTGCGCAAGCCACGAAGCAGGAAATCTCCAGCCGGTCGCCATCCGTCTCAATATGCACCGCACCATCCCGGTCCGTTCTCAACACGCGCGCCCCGCTCGCTTCTAATCGCTCCAGCAATTCCGGGCTCGGGTGTCCATAGGGATTGTCATCGCCGGACGAAATGATCGCAATTGCAGGCGCCACGGCATCCAGAAATTCCTGCGTCGTTGAATTCTTGCTGCCATGATGGCCAAGCTTCAGCACATCTGCATGAAAGTCCGCGGAATTCTCCTCCAACATCGCGTGCTCTGCCTGTTTCTCCGCGTCACCAGGTAGCAGTAACGTTTTGTTTCGGTATTTCAAACGCAACACCAGCGAATCGTTGTTCTTCGCCGCCGCTGCGGCGTTGCCTTTCGAAATTTCCGGCCACAAAAACTCCCCCTGCGCTTCATCCAGCGAAAAGTGTTTTCCCCGCGTTTCGTACTCCACAGGTTGTTTCGCTCCCTCGCCAGTGCTTCGAGCCTTGCCAATCCGGGATTATTGACTTCGCGCCCGATCCACAGTCTCCCAACACGAAAATTTTCCAGAATGGCGGTCAGGCCTCCCAGATGATCCTGATGCCCGTGCGTCAAAGCCACCACATCAATTTTCTTGAACCCTCGCGACCCCAGATACGGCGACACAGCTTCCTCGCCAGGATCGCTTCCTTGAGCTTGCTCGTGCCCGGGGAATCCACCGAATGCGCCTCCCCCATCAATCAATAAAGTCTTGCCCTTCGGCGAAACCACGAACAAGGAATCGCCTTGCCCGACATCCAGCACCGTAAGTTCAAGCTTGCCGCTAGCCATTCGCGGAGAAAACGGAAACGTAGCAATAACCACCGCAGTCTCAGCCAATACGTCCCACAAACTCCACAGCATCGCCTTGCGCCTTGCGAATTGCAGTCGCATACACGTCACGATACCGGCCAGTGTTACCAGAAAAATGATCGTCACCCAAAGTGACGGACTGGGTACGCGATAGCTCAACTGTCGTACAGCCGCGAACCTCTGCACTACATGGAGAAGTCCAGCTGTAACCAACGACGGCGGCACCGCCAGAATCTTCCCTAGCGCCGGCCATAAAAACCCGCCAATCAGCGTCAAAAAGCCTAAAGGCACAATTACTGCCGTCAACGGCACCGTCGCGAAATTTACAAATACACCCGCGAACGTAATACGGTGAAATGCGCTGGCCAGCAGCGGGAACATCCCAATCTGCAAAACCGGCGTCAGCACCAACAATTCCCATACGCGAAAACTAAATGCTATTCCGCCAACCAAAGAACGCTCTGCCACCGTCGACATGCGGGCCGGCAACCGAATTTCTATAGCGCGTGCCAACAACCGAAGATCGATGCGAAATTGCGTTGGCCCCGGCTCGTATGAAACATCCTTGGTCACGTCTTGCCATCCGCGCAGTGCCCGCGCGTACGGCTGCACCGTCGCTTCCATCCACGGCAACGCCAACCCGCCGATACATCCGATCGCCAAAAGCGAAAGTTGAAAGCTCGAATCGCCCAGCGCCGACGGCTTCGCCACCAACAGTAATAACGCCGCAATCGCCGCCATTAAAGCGGCGCGCAGCACCGGTGTCCTTTGCTCGACTGTGGCCACGTAAGCGAGAAGCAATAACAGTGTGAGCGTCATGGTCCACACGTGTGCCCATCGCAGTTTTCGCCCTACCCAAAAAAGCACCACCGCGATTGCACCGACGTGCAATCCCGCAACCACCAGCACGTGAAACGCCCCGGTTTTCTGGAAATCCCGCGACTCGTCCCGGTCCACAAAGCTGCGATCCCCAAGCAGCATCGCGCGCAGTATTCCTGCCACGGTCGCGTCCTTCGCCCACAACTCATCCCCTTTTTCGCGCAATCGTCGTCGTCCACCCGAAACCCAAGCAGACACTCCGGGCCTAGCCGGTCTAACCACCTCCAATAATTCCGGCGCACGCAAAGCTCCAACCAAATCCACACCTTGCTCTGACAGGTAAGCCCGTCGATTGAACGCCCCTTCATCTCGATACACCTGGGGCAATTTCGCGCGGGTCAAAACCGCAATGGAGTCTCCGGCGTGCAACGCCCACGGCGCCCCATGATCCGTTCGTGCGATATAGCCAAGCCGCAGTCCACCCTTTGCCGGCACAACCCGCCTTCATAGTCGACGCCGGAAAGCTCAATGTTGTAGCCCGCCCCCCAAGGAAGCTTTTCCGGCTCATCCGTTAATCGCCCGTAATAACGCAGCGGCGATTTCAGATTAATTTTTCCTGCGTCCACTAGGCTCAAGATATGATCCGCGCGTCTCGGTTGTTCCTGAATGCAAACCGCGGTCACGCCTAGAATCGTCCAGCACAATATGGACGCCAGGCCGGCGACAACCACTTGCGAGCGATACGCGAAAACAAGACCTGTCAGCAGGGAAGTAGCAGCGCTACAAAGAAGAACTACAACGAATCCGTGACAACTACCACGATGCGCAACTGCCGGGCGCAGGCCGCAAGCGATACCCAAGGCAAATGCCGTGGCGATCGCAAGGGCCGGCAGTTTCATGCAACTTTTCGCAATCGAACCAATGTTTCAATGTGAAATGTCTGCGGAAACAAATCAAACATCGCCATCTCGGTAATTTCGTAGCGATTGCTGACCCCAGCCGCAGCGCTGTCCGCGCCCACTTCTGGGCCGGCTTCGGTGCCCGCTTTAACGAATGTCCCGCGAGATTTTCGCTGCGACCCGGTCAATACCGCCAAATCCCTGGCCAGCGTCGAAGGGTCGCAAGACAAATAAACGATCTCCGCTGCACCCAACGATGCCAGTGCCGCTGCGGCCGCCGTTCCAAGTCCCGCTCTTGGCGGATCCAAAACCACAAAATCAGGCCGCTCTGCCGTTTTTTTCAAAAACTCTTCCGCATGCTCATTGTGAGAAACGACATCCACGCCCGCACTTTTCGCATTCGCAAACAAATCCCGCGTAGCCGCCAGATTGGCGTCCACACTCACCACCCGTTCGAATGTCTGCGCCAGCGGCAAAGTAAAAAATCCCACCCCCGCGTACAAATCCAGCGCCAGAGCGCCCTTCGCGCCCGCCGTCACCGCCTTGAGCAAAGCCTCAGTCAGAAACCGATTTACCTGAAAAAACGACAAATGACTGACCTGGTATTTGAACCCGCCTACTTCGTGCAAGAGAAATCCCGGACCACTCAGCTCAAAACGATTCTTCTTCTGGTCCAGCAGCAACAAGCTTTCAAGCCGCGGCAATTCCACTCGAAGCAGGGAAGCGATCTCTGCAGCCGGCGCCGGGAATTTGTCGAACGCCACATTCAGCGCAACTTTCTCGTCTGCTGAATCTGTGAACGCCTCTATCTCTAGAATACCCGTTGGCAATTTCCCGCCTCGCGCCATTTCTTGCAATGACGTGAAAGTCTCCAGTAATCGCGACGACAGTATTGGACAAGTGTCGATCGGCAAAATCACCGAACTCTCCGGCAAAAAATATCCCAGAGCCCGCGGCATTCCGCTCCGCACCGCCCACTGCGCGCGGTTGCGGTAGCCATAAGGCTCCCCCGAGTGTGCAGTGATCTCCCCGTTCCACTGCACCCCGCCAAGCCGCGAAAGCGTCTCCCGCAAAATCTCGATCTTCAGCCGCGCCTGCTCCGCCGCCGGAATATGCTGATAATGGCATCCGCCGCAAACCTGAAAATGTGGGCATGCAGGCGCTATTCGTTCCGTGGACGGCGCAGTTACTTCCACCAACTTGGTCCAGATCAATTTTTTCTTTTTGGTCTTGGTGGCCGCGCGCACGCCTTCCCCAGGCAGTACGTAAGGAACAAAGACGGTGTTGCCCTCCGCATGCGTCAATCCGTCACCACCGTAAACAAGCTTCTCAATTGATAATAGTAACTCATCTGACATAGTTAGACCTCAATTTTACTGTGAGCGCTGTGGACGCAGCCCTTTCAACAGGTCTGCAAGAAATGTAGGCGATCAGAAGTGTAACCGACACGCCTCAAAAAAGCGCGTCGATGTACAATAGCAACTCCAGCCCAGAAATCGTGGTGTCCAAATGCTGAGCAAGCACCCGTCTTATCGATTCGTTCTTTATCTTGCTTTCGTCCTGCTGCTTTCTGGAATGCTTTTCGCGCAAAGCACAAACAAAAGCCTGGTGGTAAACGGTAAAATCACCGGTGCGGGCGTCCGGCAAATCAACGGCCGCTTGTACGTCGACCTGGAAGCCCTCGCTCAGGCGACCAACGCCGTCTTCACCGTTGAGCCCCGTCGTGTCGTGCTCACCATACCTCCTGCGGATGCCGCCCCTGTCGCGTCTGACGATTCCGCGCAAAATTCACAAAGACTTTCGCGCGACTTTTCATCCGCCGCTATATCCGCCCTCGCCGCCATGCGCGAGTGGCGCGTGGCCGTCCGCGCCATGATTCTCTATGGGCTGGCCGTCAGCGAGACGTGGGTGCAGGCCTATCATCAACAGTCAATGGACGCGCTCCAGCAAGCTGCCGTCGTTGCCTCCACCGACGCAGATAAAAATGCTCTTCAAGTATTGCGCAACGAAGCTGACATGATGACCTCTTGGGCCAACCAGGTGGAGGCTGACCGCCAACAATTGAATGGCGAGAAAGTCGTTGATCCGAATGCCCTCAAGGACGACCCAGCTCTCGCAAAAATTCAAAAATGCAGCCAGTTCCTGAATTCCATGGTCCTAAGCGGCTTCTTCAACGACGACCCCACTTGCCACTAACAATAGTTCGCACGAGCCGATGTGATGATCACGATGTAAGAGGTGGCCGCAGTCCCTTGCGAATCACAAAACGCGAAGTGAAGTCGTGGTATTTTCTCCCTCGCAAATCACAAAAACGCGAAGTGAAGTTGTGGCCGCAGTCCCTCGCGAATCACAAAACGCGAAGTGAGGTCGTGGTCCTTCTCCCTCGCGAATCAAAAAAGGCGGGGGGTGCCCCATCCTTGCGGTTTTTGCAAGGGTGGGTCCTGGTGTTTCCGGCGTAATCCCCGCACAATTTGCAGTGCCAATCGCACGTGAATGCCAGCATTGTTTTTTGCCCGCCAACACAGCAACTCACGCCAGATAGAAAAGACTCAACCTAGGCAATCCAAACTCCTCCAACAATCGCTTCTGTATATATTGTTTTTCCACCATCGCCAGTTGTTCCGCCTTCATTTTCTTCCGGTATGCCGCCAATTGCCCGTCCATCTCGCGTCTCAATTGCAGCATCCGTTCTTCGCTGACGTGACTAGCCATGAGCGCCTGCTGCTTCTCATCCAGAATCGTCAATCGCCGCTCCACATCTTCCAGATCAACTGACCCCGGCGCATCGAGCAGCACCATGCTGCCTTCCAGCGATTTTGCAATTTCCCGCAAGCGCGAACTCAACTCCACTCCTGCCTGACTCGCCGCCAGCTTTTCCGCCATCGCTCTAACCCTGCCCACATTCCGCGCGAAATAAGCCTTAATCTCCTCCCGCGAAAACATTTCCTTTGGCGCAGCTCGCGCGGCACCCGCGGCACCCCTGGCGTTCGACCCGCTTCCTGCCACCGCCTCCTTCTGTTCCTCTGCCGCTTCCAGCACCGCATCTGTGCAGTAAGCCAGACTCTTCAGCGGCTTCCCCAACCCGCCCCGCCTCGACCTTTGGTAGCTCTCGAACGCGCGATCAATCCCTTTTAAAGCCGCGTCCAAAGGAATCCCCGCTTTCTGCCACGTCTCCATGATCGCCCAATCAAGCGGCGATACCAGCAGATGCGCGCCACGCTTCTTCCAAAAATATTCTTCGATTTCCGTGAAGTAGTTGAAGTAGTTCCAGCCGTCCATGTGTGATGACAAAGGTGTAGCCCAACGAGCGGTTAAACTTTGCCGCCATTATCGCGGGGGTTTTTTCTCTACGACGCCAGCACTCGCTTCACGAACCCGCCCCGTCTTGCCCGGCTCCGCACCTTGATTCTTTTCCCAGATCAGCCGCAGCCCCTTCAGCGTCAAAAATTCGTCCGTGTGCTGAATATGTTTGGAACCTCGCGCCACCAGTTTTGCATGCCCACCAGTGGCCACCACCGTAACGTCGTTGCCCAGCTCATCCTTCATGCGTTTCAGCATGCCATCCACCAGGTCCACGAATCCGTAATACAACCCCGATTGCATGTGGCTCACCGTATTTGTTCCGATCACTTTTCCCGGATCTTTAATTTCCACGCGCGAAAGTCTCGCCGCTCGCGCAAATAACGCTTCTGAGGAAATCCCAATGCCCGGCGCAATCGCGCCACCCAGATACTCACCGCGCGCGGAAATTACGTCAAACGTAATAGCCGTCCCAAAATCCACCACGATGCACGGGCCGTACTCATGAAATGCCGCCACCCCATTCACAATTCTGTCTGCGCCCACTTCCAGCGGATTATCAACAAGCACCGCCATCCCGGTTTTTACGCCGGGTTCCACGAATAGCGCTTTCTTCCCGAAATAAATCCGCGCCATCTCGCTCAGCGTCCAATTTACAGGCGGCACCACCGAGCTGATCATCACTCCAGTAATTGCGTCCCGGTCCAGCCCCGCCAGCGTGAATAAATTCCGCGTCAACACCCCATATTCATCAACCGTTTGCTCCCGCGCCGTACTCAGCCGCCAATTGGCAACCAGTTCCGTGTCGCGAAAAACTCCCAGAACCGTGTTTGTATTTCCAACATCAATGGTTAGGAGCATATTTTCTCGTTCGTCCGCATTTTTAGTTTACCGGACCTCCGTGATGTCACCGGCAATCACCGCCGTGGTCTCGCCCGTATCGCGCTTCACCCGTAGTAAACCTTCCTCTTCCAATCCCGCCGTCACGCCCGTGAAGCTTTCTCTGCTATTCGTTACCCGGACACGCTTGCCACGTGCATAACTGGAAGCCGCTTCGAACCGCTTCACCACACTCTTCGCGCCTTCGCGCAGCAACTCCTGGTAATCGCGCTCAAATTGTCGCAGGAATTGCACCAGCACTTCCAGCCGCGATTGCGCCTGCCCAGTCTCCATCCACAGCGAGCTACTCTTGCCCGTCAAATCGCCTGGAAATTTCTCCTGGTTCACGTTGATCCCAATTCCCACAATCACGAATCGCACTTGCGTCGGTTCCGCATGCATCTCCGTCAAAATTCCGCCCACCTTCTTCCCATTGATAAGCAAATCATTCGGCCATTTCAAATCCACATTTAGGCCCGTCACTGCTTGTACCGCAGCGTACGCCGACAGCCCCGCCATCATGGTTAGCAGTGGCGCTTGCACCGGCGCCAGGTGCGGCCGCAGCAGCAGCGTCGCGTAGATTCCCGTGGCGCGCTCGGAATGCCAGGTGTGTCCTGCGCGACCTCGCCCCGCCGTTTGCTCTTCCGCGAGCACCACCGCGCCCTCCGGCTCACCGGCGTGTCCGAGCTCCAGCGCCACGCGATTGGTCGAATCCGTCTTAAAAAAGTGGTAAATCCGCTTCCCAAATAAACTGCCGCGCAATCTCTGGCGTAGCATGTCCGCGGTCAAAATGTCCGGCACCTGTTCCAGAAAATATCCCGTAGCCGCGCGTCCCTTTACCTTTACGCCCAATTCCCGCAACCGTGTAACCCAGCGGAACACCGTCGACCGCGATACTCCGATTTCCCGCGCGATTCTTGCCCCGCTGATAACGATCGTTCCATTTTCCGCCAACAGCGTCAGCAGCGCAGCAACTTGCCGCTCCGTACTCCCAGCAATGTTTCCAAAAGGTTTAAAGCGAACTGCCATTAGAGGTGTCCTGACTCAAGCAACTGCGCGCAGCCTGCGGCCGTTTCACCGCCAACTAACAATCCAGTTGCTCAAAACGCTCTGTCAGTTTTTGCATTTCGATGCGCTGCGTCGCGAGCGTCGCTTCCAATCCTCGAATGATCTTTTCCGGCGCGCGGCTTAGAAATGTCTCGTCGCCAAGTTGTTTTTCCTTCGATCCAATCGCTTTACGCAGCCCTTCCAGTTCCTTCGTAATTTTTGCGCACTCCGCGGCAGCGTCCACCGTTTCTGTGTACGCAATGCGTAAGTCAAATTTCGCGCTGGAACGTACCGAGCCTCCGCCCTGCGCCAGCTGCCCGTCAGTAATCTTTAGGTCCGTCAGCATTCCTAACCGCACAATGCCATCGCGATTCGATTCTACCGACGAGCGCACCGCCTCATCCGCCACCGAAAGTTCCGCGGCCACCTTTTTCTTGGGATCCAGCTTCAATTCCGCGCGAATATTGCGCACCGCCGTGATTATTTCCTGCAATAACCCAAATTCTTCCAGCGCGGCATCATTGCGCCAACTGTCCGGCACTTCCGGAAACCATTCCAGTGCTATCGATTTCGCTCCCGCTCGTTGCGGAATTTGGTGCCACAATTCTTCCGTCAGAAACGGCATAAATGGATGCAGCAGCCGCAGCGCCGCCTCGAACGCCGCAAATAAATTGCGCCACGCGACAACCGCTAGCTCAATATTGCCGCTTTGCAGATCGGGCTTTACCCACTCGATGTACCAATCGCAAAAATCTCCCCAGAAAAATTGGTACACACCTTGCGCCGCTTCGTGAAACCGGTAATTCGCCAGCGCGTCATTCATTTGCTCGATCGTCGCCGCAAGTCGCGCGAAAATCCAGGCATCCCGCAGCGGTACATCTCCTTCGAGTGCATAAGGAGCGTTCGCCCGAATTTCAGGACCCGCCAATTCCTGTAATGTAGCAGCCTCGCCCTGCTCAAACTTTTCCAGATTTACAAACAGAAACCGCGCCGCATTCCATATCTTGTTGGCAAAATTGCGAGCCCCGGCCAGCCGGTCATCCGACAACACAATGTCAGTCCCAGGCGCGGCCATCGATGCCAGACAAAAGCGCATCGCGTCCGTCCCGTACTGCTGATTCAGCAATACCGGATCGAGTCCCGTCCCTTTGGACTTCGACATTTTCTCGCCGCTGCCAGTGCGCACCAGCGAGTGCAAATACACCGCGCGGAAGGGAACTTGCCCGGTGAAGTGAATCCCTAGCATGATCATTCGCGCGACCCAGAAAAATAAAATGTCGTACCCGGTGATCAGCAAAGTCGTCGGATAATACGTCTTGAAATCTTTCGTCTCTTCAGGCCAGCCCAGCGTTGAAAACGGCCACAATCCCGAGCTAAACCAGGTATCCAGTACGTCCTCATCCTGCTTCAGCTTCCTTGATCCGCAGGTTCCGCATTTCGCTGGCGTTTCGCGAGCCACCGTAACGTGCCCGAATTCCTCGCAGTACCAGGCCGGAATCCGGTGGCCCCACCACAGTTGCCGCGACAACGTCCAATCGCGAATATTTCGCATCCAGTTAAAATATTCTTCCCGCCGATTCTCCGGCACGATGCGAATTTCGCCATGCTCCACAGCCACAATCGCTGGCTCCGCCAGCGGCGTCATTTTGCAAAACCATTGCGTCGACGCCCGCGGCTCCACGATCGTCTTGCTCCGCTCGCACAATCCCACCGCGTGCGTATGCTCCGTAACTTTTTCCAGTAATCCCCGCGTCTTTAAATCCTCGACAATCTTCTTCCGCGCTTCAAAGCGATTCATCCCCGCGTAAGCGCCCGCTGCGGCGTTCATTTTTCCGTCGTCCGTCATCACATTAATTTCCGCCAGGTGATGCCGCTGCCCAACTTCAAAATCGTTGGGATCATGCGCTGGCGTAATTTTCACCGCACCCGTACCAAACTCGCGATCCACCATCTCGTCTGCGATGATCGGGATCAAGCGATTCATCAACGGAAGCGTCACGTTTTTCCCGATCAAATCTTTATATCGTTCATCTTCAGGATGCACCGCGACCGCCGTGTCCCCCAGCATCGTTTCCGGCCGCGTCGTCGCCACCACCAGGAATTTCGCAGCATGGCCGCCAGAACCGGCGCCATCTGCATCGGCCACCGGATACTTGATATGCCACAAGTGTGCTTGGCGCTCCTCATGCACCACTTCCAGATCGCTCAAAACCGTTAAACACACTGGACACCAATTGGTCAGATAGTGCGCGCGATAAATCAGTTTCTCCTCGTACAAGCGTACAAACGCTTCGCGCACTACGCGAGACATTTCCGGCGACAACGTGAACTTCTCCCTAAACCAGTCGCAGCTTTCTCCAATCTGCTTCATCTGTTCCGTGATCGTGTTGCCACTTTCTTCCTTCCATTTCCACACCCGCTTCTCAAATTCTTCGCGACCCAGTTCGCGGTAATCTATCCCTTCCTCCGCCAATTGCCGCACCACCGCCCGCTGCGTTGCAATGCCGGCATGATCAGTGCCCGGCACATACAACGTGTTGTATCCGCGCATGCGATGCCAACGCGTCAGAATATCGATCTCGGTATGCTCCAGCATGTGCCCGATGTGCAGTGATCCGGTCACATTCGGCGGCGGAATCACGATGGAAAAAATAGGCGGTGGCGCATCCGGATTAGCGCGGAATAGCGCCTCCGCTACCCAAAACTCGGCCCACTTCGGTTCAATTTCTTGCGGTTGGTAACCTTTAGGAATTTCGCGAGCCATTAACGCAAATTTCTCCACGAATACTTGGCACTATCTGCCATTCAAACTGCCATCGCCGACTTCTTTTCGAGAATAGTCTTCGACTATACGAGGGACAAAGCGGCGACGTCAATTATGCCCCAGGTTCGCCGCACACCTGCGCCGCTGAAAATTAAATACCATGGAAATATTTTGGAAAGACTGGCAGGGAAGAGACTTACTTCTTCGATTTCAGTTCGTCTTCAACGAGCGCGGCTATTACCGGCTTCAAGAGTTCTCGCGTTACCGCCTGCAAAACTTCTGGACTGAGTTTTGACAACACCTTGGCCACCATCGCATCCACTTCCGCTTGGGCCGCCGTCGGTTGCGTCGAACTGACCTCCGCAGCCGACAAATCCGAAATCACCGTGGCTAGCGCGTCCGAGGAAGTGTTGCCGCCGCCCTGTGACGAATCCGATCCACTGATCGTTTCCGTCCGAGCAGTCTCCCCCTCATCGGTTGCTGCCGGCTTTGCCGAATCCAGCGCCGCCGCCCATGGATTGGACCTCTTTGTGTCGCTGTCCCACGGGCGCGGCGGCCGCGAAAACCAGCTATTAACCGGCTCAGGCTCCGCCTGTTTCTGCTTTTGTTGCGCAGCTTCTTCCTGCCGCGCAATCTCTTCGCGTCGTGCAACCTCTTCTTGTCGTGCAATCTCTTCCCGTTGCGCAATTTCTGCCTGTCGTGCAGTCTCTTCTTGTCGCGCAAGTTCTTCCTGCCGCGCAACCTCTTCTTGCAGCGCAATCTCTTCCTGCCGGTCAATCTCTTCTTGCCGTGCTGCTGCATTCTGCCGTGCCACTTCTTGCTGCCGTGCAGCCTCTTCGAGGTGTGCAATCTCTGGCAATGGTTCGCTTACCAGCTCGTTCACAACTTCACCGCTGGTACTCGCATTCCTCGTAGCCCGCTGGCCTGCCGACTCCGCCGTCGAAAATTCACCCTCTTCCTCCAGCGCAACAGAGCCCTCATCACTGGAAAATGTTTCCGTCGGTTCTAGAAATCCGGTTTGCGGCTCTTCCTCTACACGTGTCTCAGCTCCATCTGTCTCCTGCGCCTTGGCATTCAGTGATTGGCCCTCGAGCGCGCTGATTTCCGTAACAAATGCGCCCATATCCGCCGGCACTTCCGCCGCCGTGACAAAGCCGCCTTTGTCTTCTGTTTCTTCCCATGTCTCGCGCGAGCTCTTCCTCTCCGTCGTATTCAACATCGGCAGGTCGCGCCAATCCTGTACCGGCCCGCTGTCGTCTTCTCCACCAGAGGCAGTCGTACCCTCCTCGTGCCGCCAGGAAGGTGCTGATTTGCTCGCTTCTTCTTCCTCTTCTTCAGGCACTTCGTTGGGTTCGTCTAATTCAGACCAGCCGGTGCTCTTCTTCTCCGGTTCATGCGCTGAAACAAATGCTGTTTCCTCGGTGGTTGTCGGCCTCAGCAGGTCCCCGAACGCCATCGTCTGTTCCGCCGCGTCGATCTTCAGCGGTTCCGAAGCCGCCGGTGCCTCCACAAAGCTCTCATTGCTTGTGAGCACCATTTCTGGAGGTGATGGCCGGCTAAATGACAACCCTCCCAGCGGAGAACCCGCGAGTTCCGCTGGCGGTGGCACCAGACCAGCGAATGGAGATGCCGCGAATGGCAAAACATCAGCGGTCTTGCGCGGACCGGCCGCAGGCGTTTTCTCCCTGCCCCCGTGTCCCAGCGAAACTCCCGCTCTCTGCAGCGCCGACTTCACCATCACAATCAACGGATCAGGCGGAACAAATGGTTTTTTCAACACTCCGTCGGCGCCCACTCGTTGTGCTTCCTGCTCATCCAGTGGATCAAATGCGCCAACCAACAAAATTACCGGGATATGTTTCAGGGAGGGATCTTCTTTGACGTACTGGCAAACTTCATACCCGTTCCGTACCGGCATGAATACGTCCGCCAACACTAAATCGGGCCGTATCTCCGAAATTTTTCGCACCGCCGCTTCGCCGTTGCCAACCGCGACGACATCAATACCCTGATCCTTCAGGGCCAGCCCCACCATCCGCTGGATGTTGCTGTTGTCGTCCGCAACCAGAATCTTGGCCACCCACATCCTCCGCGAAATCTACTTGCAGTCCCAAGCATCGGCAGCCGGGATTTTGCTCGATTCTCACGTATTTGAGCACCCCCCGCCGTGGTCGTCAACGCATCAACGGTTTCCCTGTGTCCGAAGTGAATACGCCAGCTGACCTGCACCAATGGCCGGGTCTCACGATTCGGCTCACTCCAAAAAAAAGCGTGGCCAAAAAAGGCCACGCCTGTTCCCCTGATCGCCGGGCTTCTACCACGGTCCTACCACGGCACTAGTTTGCGCACGCCTTTCTTCTTTTTGCTGGTCGATTCCTTCGTATTGTCTCCCTGGTTTCCCGAATCGGTCTGCGCCGCATCGGTCTTGGCTGCATCCGTTTTCGATGCATCCGTCGTGTTCGCCGTTCCAGCAGCGGTCGCTCCGCTCGGGTCCGTTCCGGTAGCCCCAGCATCTCCACCATTAGCGGTTGCGGGTGCGGCCGACGTCGATTCTCCAGATGTCGCCGAGCTCGACTCCGGCTGCGCCGCACTCGTTGAGGCATCTGAATTTCCAGTCGCGCCATTCTCCGGAGCAGTGCTGCCCGCAGTACCGTCAGCCGGTGCAGTAGCATCAGTTGGTGCAGCGCCTTCCGCGCTGCCATTCTCTTCAGTCTTCGCGCCACCCGGCGTCACTGTAGCCACAATCCCGGTGGTATTCCCCGTGGGCCCAGTCGTCGCTCCTCCTCCGCCGCCTCCACCACCCACCACAATGCGTGATGAGTTGCCCCCGGTAAGCACATCCGTTGCTGACGTCGTATCCGCTTCGGGCTCAAGATTCGGGTCTCCCACTCGAGCCGCCGTCCTCATTGCACCGGTCGGCCCAGAATGCAGGACTCCCATCGGTTTCTTTACCAGGCTGGTATGCGGCCGCGGAGCATTCTGTTCTGCCACCATCCGCGCACGAGCTTTCGGATCGGGCTGCGGCACCGGCACTTTCATCGCCACCAGCCGAGCCTTGGCCGGCGCAGCTTCACTCGAAAGCGGGTAATTCCTCACAATTCGTCCGTAGTAGAGCGCCGCGACCTCTTTCTTCTCCGCTTTATCGAAAATGTCCCCCAACATCCAAAGCGCGCGATCCGCTCGGCTATACAGCGGATAACGATTGGTCACTCCAATCAGCCGCGCCGCCGCTGCGCGCCTGTCGCCTTTGGTGTAGTAATAATACGCAACCCGGTAATCCCCTTCGGCGATCACTTCTTGCACTTCACGCAAATGTTGCATCGCTTTGTCAGCCAGCGGATCCTTCGGATATTTCTGCAGGAACGTCTGGAACTCGCTCTCCGCCTCTTTCGCCTCCGTGCGATCCCGATCCGGTTTCTCCATTTGCTTAAAGTGCCCCATGGCCACCTGCAGTTGCGCGTAAGAGGCCTCCGGAAGGAAAGGGAAGAACACGATGAAATCTTTATAGCCCGAGATGGCCTGCGTCATATTGGCCATGCCGCCCTCTTTATAATAAGAGTCGGCAATCAACAGCTTCGCCTTGGCCAGATATTCGCTGTCTGGATATGTGTTGATCAGCGTCTGCAGGTTTAGCCGTCCAACCTCGTGCTTGCCATGTTTGATGTCATCCGCGGCACGGTCGTATAAAATTTTATCTGGCTGGACGTTGTTGTCCGCGCTGGTGGACTTATCAACCTTTTTCTTCTTGTGCAGGATCTGCGCGCTGGACTGTGTCGCTCCCACGAGGAAAATCGCCATCATCAACAGGACTGCTATCCGATTGCTGGTTGCATACGGCAGAGTACGTACCAAACAACACCTCTCTAAATGTTGATTTCCTTCGAATGCCTGCCGCGGCCGCCAGGCGAGAGCCGCCCCAAACCCCCGAACTCAGGGATTATAACCTGAACGAAAGGCCAGTCCCCACTCATCTTGCCCTTCCGTCCAGTAAATTCCCGTTAATGAGAACCCCCTGCACGCTCCTGGGTTGCCCTCATATCTTCTTTTATTCTTAGTATTTCTGTGGGGTATTCCGCGTGGAAAATCGTTTCACTTATTTAAATACGCCGAGGCGTCCAGTTAATCGGAGGGTGCCCCATCCTCAGGTTTTTGGAGGGTGGGTCTTTTAACGTGGAACCACCGCGACCATAACCACAAAGTTCCCAATTCCGTTGCTTACGGCCAGAAGCCACAGGTGTTCGAGCAGTAGAAAATCATTTCGATTATTGAGTCTCGATTTTTTAGCGAAGGTCTTGGGTTACGCGACATTTCCGTGTGTTACCGCGACACCCGATCTACAAAGCAATCGTCAGCTCCACCGGCGCAGAAGCCGCAATCCGCGACCCCGCCAACGGCGTCTGATCCACCACCGCACCATGCGGCCATTGCGGAGCCGTCACGTAGTTCACCTTGCGCCGCAGCCCCGCAATATCTAGCCGGTGTTGCGCGTCAGTTTCATTCAGCCCCACCAGATGCGGCATCACGTATGCCTTATCGCGGTCCCCTTGCGACACCAACACGTCTACACGTGGCGTAGCCGCCCCGGTCCCCGGCTTCGGATTTTGAATCACGACTGTATCCGCAGGCACCTTCGGCAACGTGATATTTGATACCTCTCCGATTTGCAGCCCTTCGCGCAGCATCTCGATACGAGAGACTCTCAGCGTGGTTCCTTCCAGTCGCGGGATGCTGAGTTGCCGCTGTCCCAGGCTGAGCACCACGTGAGCTTGTTGCGACACCTTCATCAACAATCCTGCCGTAGGCGTTTGCCGTACCACTACGTTTGCTGGTAAATCGCTATACACGCGGTCCGCCACGCGTAAAACCAAACCGCGCGACCGCAAAAGGTTGCTGGCCTCCGTAACATTCTTCCCCACAAGATTCGGCATGGTCACTTCGCGCCCGTGAATGGCCACCCGCATGGCCGTAATCGCGCTCAGAAACGCCGCCGAAGCCAGAATAAACACCAGCAGCGACATCCTGCTTACCCATTCCAGCCGTTCGCGCAGCGTCATAATGGAATCTCAACTCAAAAACAATAATCAGTCCGAGCCTTTGTTTTGCTTCGCGCTCGTCGACGCCACCAACGGTGGCGCCGGATACTCTGGCAATTTATCTTTGCTGGTATCCGCGCGTTTTACTTCCAGTTCCCCAAACAGCAGCGATGGGCTGATGATCGTCGTCGGCGCTCCTCCGGACCGGTTGCTCACCAGTGGGTCGTCGCCCGCCGCGATCAAATCGCTCCTCATCGCGCGCACGTCCAGCTCGCTGAACACCGCGCCCCTCACCAGTTCTTCATGTCCATCCTTCGCATATACTCGGTAAAGCAACCGCGGCGTGTTGCCCGGCCCCAGCGTGTCCACGCGATACGCGTACGGCAATCCTTGATCCGCCACAATCTGCAGGGCGCGCTGTCTCAACGCCTCCGGACTTTGCGCGTCCGTGCTCTTCACCACCAACACGCCAACACCCGGGGCAGGGAATACTCCCGGCGCCGCCCGGCCATGCCCATTCGAAACGGTAAAATCGCGTATCGGTTGGCGTCCCACCAAATAATTGGTCAATGTTCCGTTATCAATCACGGTAACACGCTGTGCTTTGACCCCTTCGCTGTCCACGTCATAACTTCCCACCGTGCTCTTGCCTTGAAATTCCTTCAGCGTAGGATCGTCAACCACGCTCAAAAAATTTGGCAGCACTCGGGTCTTGTAACTGGACGCAAACGACCCGGTCGTGCGGTTCGGCCTTCCCAGTTGCGGCTTGCGCCCGATAACGTTCTGTCCAATCAGCGAAGCGACAATGTCGTCCGCGGCGTCCGGCGCAAACAAAACCGGGCCACGGTATTCCTCTTCCACGATGGGCGCATTCCTCAACGCCACCACCGTCTCCAACGTTTTCTTCGCATCGCTCATTAACGCATCGTGACTCGGTAATTCTTCCGCCCGCGCCACCATCCATCCTGGGTTACGCGTCACGCGCATCCCGTCTGCCGCCTGCGCGGCGGTATTGAATTGCACGCTGTACGTCGCTCGACCGTCACGCGTCACGGTCCCTTCCGAATTCACAAAATACTCATTTACTCCCGTGAAGCGCGCCGACGCCGTCGAAGACTGTACCTCCGGATACTGTTTATATAGCTCCGTCACATCCTCGAGCGTCTTCTTCCATTCCTTCTGATCGAATTTCAACGTCACCGCCGGATCCAGCGCGATCACCGCCGGCTCTTTCGCAAAATCATCGACCGCGCTTGGATCCGAGCTGAACTGTTTCAGCGCCGCCTGTTTTTCCGCGAACGCTTCCCCTGCGCTTTTATACGCCTCATCCGTCGCCGTCCAAATCTGGTGACGCAGAGCGATGGGGTCGTTATCCAGCGGCAGAATATTTGTCTCCCCGACGCCCTGGCTGAAATAGCTGTCTTGTTTGTAATCCCCGATGCGCACCACCACCCGCAATATGCGCACGTGCACTCGCTGGCTTTGCTCCAGCGCTCCGTAAGCGGCCTCGGCGGTGTAATCATCCACATCGTTCACGCGGTATTCAATGTAGTAAGGCGCTTGCACCTGATCCATTTTCAAATGCGTGTATGACCGCGACAATTCCGTGAGCAGTGCCTCGAGTAATGCGTCGCCCTTCGCCGCGGCAACGGCGGCCGCCATCGCGCTGGCGTTTAGAGGTCTGGCACTTTCTGTACCCGGGGAATCGTTCGCTGCGTGTTCATTTCCAGGAACGGGCGCGCCAAGCATCGGCCCCGCAAAAAATAAAATCCCATTGAGCAAAGCTAGATAAGTTTTCTTCATGGCCTCGCCCCAGCAACGGGTGCTACCCTTTGCGCTGCCACAGCAGGTACCGTGTCTTCAAATCCCGGCGGCGGCAGAATAGGCGGCCGCTCGTGCGCATGAGCCCGCTTCTGCACTTCCATCTCCGAAAAAATAATTGCCGGTGCCACCGCCGCTACCGGCACGCTTCCACTTTCCGCGCCGCAAATCCCGTTGAACACATGTTCCTGATCCCCGGTGGCCACAATGCGCGTTAGCGCCGCCAACGGCGTGCCCACAATGTCCACTCCGCGCACTAGTTCATCCGGTCGCCCATCGACATAAACTTTGTAAACAATCACCGGAAGCACTTGGAACGCCTGCGGCAACGACCGCGTCGTCAGCGTAAACCCGCCTTGTATGTCGTCGAAGTACAATCCGTACGGTTTTCCCTGCTTCTTCACTTCATCGATCAGCTTCTGCCGCATCTCTTTCTCAGGAACCGTCTGGCTGGAAGTCACAATCAAATTTCCTTGTCTCCCCGTTGGCATCAACCCCGGCTGGTTTCGCCCATGCCCATTGGAAACTCCGAAATTCTTGATCGGCATGCGCGACATCAAAAAATTCTTTAATACGCCATTTTGAATTACATCCACACGCTGCGCCGGTGTCCCCTCATTATCAAAATCATAGGACCCGGAAAGTTTTACATCGCCGATCTGCTTCGTCGTCGGATCGTCGGTCACGCTCAGAAATTTCGGCAGCACTTCCTGCCCCACCATCTTCGTAAAGGTCTGCCCTTCTTCCTCATCTCGTTGGCGGTGCCCTTCCAGCCGATGCCCCAGCACTTCATGAAAAAACACCGCCGCCGCTCGTCCACTCAACAGCGCTGGCCCGTCATACGGCTCCGCCACCGGAGCCGCGCGCAACTCCTTCAAATCCGCCGCCATCTTTTCGATTTTTGCCGACAATGCGCTTTCTGAAGGCAAGCCTTTAGACGTCGGCGCCTGAAAAGTCTCCACGCGCAACAACTCCATCCCATCGTCAGCCCGCGTTTGCGCTTCCATAATCAACCGCGTCGAAGCACTCGGAGTAACCACCGTGCTTCCTTCGCTATTCACCATCCGCGCATTCGAGTTTTGCACCTGCAGCATCACGCTGCCGAAATAAACGTCCGGATACTTCCGGAATATCGCCGACAATCTTTTGATCTCGCCTTCCCACGTCGCCCGGTCCACCGTCACCGGCACCTTCGCTTCCCCAATGTGTGTAGCCGACGCCTCCTTCGAAAAATCAGGCGACTTATCCTCTTCTTCCGCCCGCACCGCCGTATTCGTTCGCACATTCATCAGCGAAGGAACAGCTCGCTTGTATTCCCGGTCCGTCAGTTCCCAAAGCACCCGCCCAATGGCGTCTTGATCCTCCGATAGCGGCAAAGCTCCCGACGTAATGCCGCTTGCACGGCTCTGCCCGTGAGTATTGTCCAGCGCATGCGTCCCCACGCGCATGGTTACGTCCGCCTGCCGCCGCACGGCCGCGGCATCCGTCAGCAAGCTCCCATAAGCCCCGACGAGCACCACATAATCCTGGTCATACACTGTGTAGCTCAGGTAGTAAGGCGCCTGGTCGGTCTTGCCCAACTCCGCATTGGCGCGCGCAAGCTCCGTTTGCATCACCTTTAACACCGGGTCGCTCACGACCTTTTTGGCGTCCACCGCCGCAGCGGACGCGCCCGCAGCGCCAGCCTCGGCATCGGCCGACGCCGCTACATCTACACGTCCAGCCGTGGAATCCTGCGCAGCCGCCCAACCAGCGGGTGCCACAATCAGTTGCTCACTAACCACCGCGCACACCGCCATGCGGCATGCCAAATAAAAAACGTCTTTCGCCCCTACACTCCGGCATCCATACTTTTTTGCTGGGCCAAAATTGATCATTAACTGTGAACTCCGATCGGTATGACGATTCGAATTGCCTGATACACGAAAACAGCGGAGAAATCGAGTATGCCTCAGCCCTGGTTCACGCGCAATTTAGCTGTTACCAAAGCGTTCTTGTTTGACTAACCGCGCCCCGTTCACGAATTCCTCTGCCGACACTTCCGCGCGTCCTTCCACTTTGACGGTCAAAACCCGCAAAACGGTTGCGTCCCCGCATGCCACACGCAGTTCGCCTTCTTCCAGCACTAACGTTCCCGGCTGCGCTGGCGCTTGTTCCCGTATCGCCGGTTCCCCCCAAAGGTGGCAAGTCTTTCCGCGAAACGTGGTGTACGCCCCTGGCCACGGTTCGAACCCTCGCATGCGATTGAAAATCTCCAGTGCGGGCCGCTTCCAGTCGATACGCCCATCCTCTTTCTTCAGCAACGGCGCATACGTCACCAATGCATCATTCTGTTCCTTCAACGTAACCAATCCGTCCGGCAGCCCGCGTAGCGTTTCCATCATCAACTTAGCCCCGGCTTCCGCCATCCGCGCCGCCAACTCCGGCGCCGTCTCCGCCGGTAAAATATCGATTTCTTCCTGCAGCAGCATGTCCCCGGTATCCATCCCCGCATCGATCCGCATGGTGGTTAACCCGGTTTTGGTCTCGCCATTCGCAATGGCCCAATTGATCGGCGCCGCGCCACGATATTTAGGCAGCAGGGAAGCATGCAGGTTGATCCAGCCGCACCTCGAAATCGGCAAAAGTCCCGCCGGAATGATCTGTCCATAGGCGATAATTACGAAGCATTCGGGTTCGAAACTTTGCAGCAGCTCTCGCGCCTCCGGAGCGCGAATCTTCACCGGCTGTCGCACCGGTATCCCCGCTTCCAGCGCAACCTCTTTAACGGGAGAAAACGAAATCTCCTGCCCGCGCCCTCGCGGCCGGTCCGGTTGCGTAATCACCGCCACCACCGTATGACTCGGATCCGCCAGTAGGGCCTTCAGCGCGGGCACTGCGAAAGCAGGCGTTCCGCAGAAAACAATCCGCATGATTATCCTTCCGGCCAACGAAATTATGAGACGTATTCAACCTGACTTGACGTTACGACAGCATGAGAAATCCATGCAGGAATTCTGAGGAACAGCAGGCCAATCCTTAACTACAGCTCACCACTCGCCTTGTTTTCTGAGCTTCTTGATTTTGCGCCGGATCAAGTCCCTTTTCAGCATGCTCAGGTGCTGGATGAACAAAATGCCGTTCAGATGATCGATCTCATGGCAGAACGCTCGCGCCAGCAAATCTTCCCCGCGAATCTCGAAAGGCTCGCCCTTGGCGTTTTGCGCTTTCACGGTCACAAACTGCGGCCGCACCACGTATCCGCGAAAGCCCGGAAGAGAAAGACAGCCCTCTTCCTCCCGCTTTTCGCCTTCCGCATGAATAATTTCCGGATTGATCAGTACAATTTTTCCTTCCGGATTTTTCCCTGCGGTCACATCCACCACCGTCAGACGCAGATTTTTCCCGATCTGCGGTGCAGCCAGCCCCACGCCTTGCGCCGCGTACATCGAAGCGAACATGTCCTCGGTCAACTCTTCCAACTCCGGGCCAAACTCGGTAATCGCAGCCGTAGGCTTTTCCAGAATGGGATCGCCGTATTTAATAATCGAATAAATTTTTCGCGGCGGTCCGGCCGGCACTGCCGGCGCTACGGTTTCAGTCGTCGCCGGCACGGGCTCAGAACTCGTCGATTTGTCGGGCATAATTATCGAAATTCCGCCGCATCTCCGCGAGCGAATCTCCTCCAAATTTTTGCAGAAAAGCATCCGCTAACACAAGTGCCACCATCGCTTCGCCCGCCACTCCCGCCGCCGGCACCACGCACCAATCCGAACGCTCGTACGCCGCCTGCACCGGCTCCTTGGTCACCATGTTCGCTGTGTGCAGCGCCCGCCTCAGCGTCGAAATCGGCTTCAAATACCCCCGCACTACCACGTCTTGCCCATTGGTAATTCCGCCCTCGAGTCCCCCGGCGCGATTCGACGACCGCACAAACCGCTTGGCGCTTCGATCGTACGAAATCTCGTCCTGTACTTCGCTGCCATAGGATCCCGCCCCCGCAACTCCTGCGCCGATCTCCACGGCCTTCACCGCTTGAATACTCATCACCGCCTGCCCCAACCGGCCATCCAATTTTTCATTCCACTGCGCATGGCTCCCAAGTCCCACCGGCACATTGTGCGCCACTACCTCAAAAATCCCTCCCACGGTATTCCCGGCTTTCAACGCCGCATCCACTTCCGTTTTCATCTTTTCTTGCAAATCCGCGTCCACGCAACGCAGCGACGATTCCAGGTCCCCGCTCACCGCCCAAATCTCCTCCCAAGTAACGCCACGCTCCAGAGCAACATGCCCCACACGGATCGTGTGACTCGCAATCTCCGTCCCCAGTTCGCGAAGCAACAGCTTCGCAAACGCACCAGCCGCCACCCGCGCAGCCGTCTCTCGCGCCGACGCCCGCTCCAAAATATATCGCGCGTCATGAAAATTAAATTTTTGCGATCCCGCCAGATCCGCATGCCCAGGCCGCGGCGCCGCCAGTTTCCGTTCCTTCCCAGCCGATTCCGCCGACTCTTCCACCGGCAAACTATTTTCCCAA
>Ga0185299_10002333_pt1 | contig 29873 bp, 22 predicted proteins | sample PaiPotPPA55metaG_FD_128002 | JGI IMG/M metagenome (GOLD analysis project Ga0185299, IMG submission 128002) | Iron sulfur acid spring bacterial and archeal communities from Banff, Canada, to study Microbial Dark Matter (Phase II) - Paint Pots PPA... ...
GATTGCCAGCCCAGAGCATGCCAAGATCGCGGCCGCGACGCTGATGGAAGAGCATTCCTTCTGCGGCTGGGGTGTTCGCACCGTGGCCGCGTGCGAAGCCCGCTACAATCCGATGTCCTATCACAACGGGTCCATCTGGCCGCACGACAACGCCATCATTGCGTTGGGATTTTCCTACTACGGCCTGCAAGATTACGTCGGCAAAGTTCTTGAAGGACTGCATGAGGCGAGCCGCCGCGTGGAGCTGCATCGGTTGCCGGAACTGTTCTGCGGCTTCCACAGACGGCCGGAGACCGACGGCCCAACACTCTATCCAGTCGCGTGTTCGCCGCAAGCGTGGGCCGCCGGGTCGGTCTACATGCTGTCGCAGGCTTGTCTGGGTCTCAGCGTGCGCGGCCCAGAGCGCCAGATTTGCTTCACCCGACCACGACTGCCCCACAATTTAAGTGAAGTGCGCGTGCAGAATCTCCGGGTGGGCGACGCAACCGTTGACTTCCTGGTTCGCCGTGAAGGCACTTCCGCCATGGTTGACATCTTGCGCAAAACGGGCAGCGTCGAAATTGTCGAAACCATCTGATCCTTGGTTGCATTGATCCCTGGTTCCGTCGGCGTCACTAGTGGAGTGAATCGTCGAATCGCGCGACAATAGATTGGTCTGTGACGAAGCGCCCGGCACCGTTGCATCGCGCGTGCTGCATGGCCTTCAGGCAACCCTGTTCCGATCGCGGAGGTCCAACTAGGGGCCGTGCAAGCTAGGAGTTTAAGCACCATGCTAAAGTTCGTCTCTGAAAAAATGATCAAGTTTCGCATGCGAGTCTCTCTACAGACCTTGGTTTGCGTCGCGGCCTTAGCGTGCACCCTGCCTTTGGCCGCGCAACTTCCGACCCTGGACGTCTCAAAAACCGCATCGCAAACTCCGGCAGCCTCTCCAAAAAATAACTCGTCCGATATTTCCACCAAGCCGCCCGACGTCCCCATCCCGGAGATCATCAAGAAATTCGGCGACCGCGAGTTGGAGTTTAAAAAGGAACGCGACAACTACACCTACACGCAAACCTTCGTGGTCCAGACCGTCGACTTCGACGGGCGCCCCGACGGCGAATACCGCATGACCAGCGATATCTTGTTTACGCCGGACGGCAAACGCTACGAGAAGGTGGTCTCCGCCCCGGCGCCCACGCTTCAGCGCATTTCACTCTCGCAACAGGATCTCGACGATCTCGAACACGTGCAACCCTTCGTGCTCACCTCGGACGAACTGCCGAAGTATGACGTTAACTACATTGGGCGCGAGCAACTGGATGAGCTGGGCACATATGTTTTCGACGTTAAGCCCAAGAAAATCGAAAAAAATCAGCGCTACTTTCAGGGGCGCATCTGGGTGGACGACCGGGACTTGAACATCGTGAAGTCCGACGGAAAAGCGGTGCCGGACATCATCAAGAAGGGCAATGAGAATATTTTCCCGCGCTTTGAGACTTTCCGCGAGAACATCGAGGGCCACTACTGGTTCCCGACCTACACCCGCTCCGACGACGAACTGCATTTCAGCACGGGCGCGGTGCACATGCGTATGACCGTGCGCTACGCCAACTACAAGCGGTTCGGCGCGACCATCAAGATCGGTCCTGCCACAGAGATCAAGGAGCCAAACAAGGACAAACCCAAGAACTAGACGCTTCCGGGCACCCTAGGGACAAATGTGCTCGCGCCAGTGCGCGACACTTAGAAATAACCCTATAACTATCGAAAGTGTCCGCCAGCTCGTTACCAGTCTTGGCGCAGCCTCCGAACATATTCGTCAGCGTGCTCGTCAGCCCATAATTCCCTGCCCGATCCGCGCAACGATACGTCGTGCTCGACAGCGTGCGGACGGCTCGCAACGGCATTCTGATTCAGCATTCGACGAATAATAGATCTACAAGCCCTTTTCAGATCGGAGACCATTTCAGACATCGCGTCACTTGATTCCTTCCGGACCTTAACAGTACGTATCGCACTATAAGTTATCAAGGAAGAATTGCGTCACGCGGTTCATCAGCACGCGCCGCGCGGCCGGGTCGCTTGCACCATGACCGCGGCCGGGGAAGGCCATTACCTCGACATACTTCCCGGCTTCGATCAATTGGTTGATGAGGGCGAGCGTGTTTGCATAGTGCACGTTGTCGTCATCGGTTCCGTGCGCGATCAGCAGCTTGCTCCGGAGGTTTGCGGCGTTGTGGATAGGCGACGATTCCTGGTAGCTCTCCTCGTTCTGCGGCAGCAATCCAAGATACCGCTCGGTATAGATGGTGTCGTAGTAATGCCAGTCGGTCACCGGGCCGCCCGCAAAACCCACTTTGAAATCCTGCGGATCCTCCAACACGGCGTGAAGTGTCATGTGCCCGCCGTAGCTCCATCCCCAAATCCCGATGCGATTCCCATCGACGTACGGCAGCGACTTGAGATACGCCGCTCCGTCGCGCTGATCGGACATTTCTTGCGCGCCAAAGCGAAAATGAATCGGCTCCTCGAATAGATGGCCACGGCCCGCGGAGCCGCGATTGTCCAGCGCGAAAATGATGTAACCCTTACGAGCCATCAACTGGTGCCACAAAAAGGTCGAGCCTTCCCAGGCATTCAACACCACCTGCGCATGGGGCCCGCCATAGGTGTAAACCAGAACGGGATATTTTTTTGCGGGGTCGAAATCCAGAGGCTTGATCATCATCGCGTTCAACTGCACGCCGTCGTGGGACCGCACGGAAAGAAACTCCACCGGCGACAAATGCAGATCGGCGAGTTCCGCGATCTTGTTTTCATTTATCGCCGCCACTCGCAAGCCGTCCATCTTCACCAGATCCTGCCGTGGCGGGTTCATGCTGTTGGAATAGGTGTCGACATACGCCGATGCGCCGGGCGCCAGATTGATGCCGTGCGTGCCGTCTTCTTTTGTGATGCGGGCGAAAGCCGAGCCGTCGAGCCCGGTGCGATACAAATGGCGTTCAAGCGGGGACTTCTCCGCGGCGGTGAAATAAAGCAGTCCTTTCCCCTCATCCACGCCACTCACACCGAATACTTCCCAATTCCCTTTCGTCAACTGAGCTAGTTCTTTCCCTTCCAGGTCGTACAAATAAATGTGCCGGTAGCCCGACCGTTCGCTCGACCACAGGAAGCGCTTACCATCCTTCAGAAACGTAAGATCGTCGCTGACGTTGATCCAGTACATGTCCTTGTCGGTCAAAATGACACGAGACTTCCCCGAACCCGCATCCGCGATCAAAAGATCGATCACCGTCTGCGGCCGGTTCAACCGTTGTATGGCGACGTGCCTCGAATCCACCAGCCAATTCAAGCGCGGAATATAAATATTTGTGTCGGTGCCCGTGTCCATTACCCGCGGCGCCCCTCCGTCCACGCGCCCGACCAGCACTCGTACGACCGGATTATTTCCGCCAGCGACGGGATAGCGCTCCTCATCGGCCTCACCGGTAGGGGAAGCAAAATCCACCAGCGGATATTGCGTCACCTTCCGCTCATCCATCTCCAAATAAGCAATCGCCGACGAATCCGGCGCCCACCAGTACGCGGTAGTGAGGTCCAACTCCTCCGGATAGACCCAATCCAGCTCGCCCTTGCGAATTTCCTCGGTTCCTCCTTGCGTGAACGCGCGCTGTTTCCCGTCCGCCACGCGAACCAGCCACACGTTATGGTCGCGAACGAAACTCACATAGCGGCCGTCAGGCGAAATTTTCGGATCGGCGATCGCCTCCTTGCCAGAAACCAGTGGACGTGCTGCCTGCGTTTTCAGATCGAACCACGCCAGCGAGTTGGCCCCTTGGAACAACAGCGCGCCGCCATCGGTCGCCCACTGATATTGCGCCGGAGCATGGCGTCCCAGCCCAGTCGCCTGCGTAGCGTTTTCCGCCGGCGGCGGAAGCGCCGACTCCAGCTTCTCCGCGGAAACCAGCAAGCGGCTCTCGCCGGTCGCCGCGTCCATCCACCAAAGTTCCTTGCGTTCCCCCCTCCCCGCGTCCACTTCTTTGAGGCAGCTCAGATGCTTGCCGTCGGGCGCCCAAACGATCCCCGGCGTCGGATGTCCACTCAAGCTCGGCTCGCTATAAATGCGGTCGACGCTGAGTCCTTTTTCGGCCGCCTGCTGGGTCTTCGCGCGACGCGCAGGAACGGGAGCTTGTGCCCCCGTTGCTGCGCCACCCAGTATTCCCGACAGACAAGATCCAAATACGCCAACCAGGAACAGCCGTCCCATCGTTCGCCGCATCAACCCTCCGCGAGAATCGTTCGCAAAAAAACCGCTCCACATTTTAGCCTGAGCCGAATCATCAAGACGAACGAATCCCTCCGCGTTACTCCCGATCAGCATCGTCCAACAATGCGGACTTAATCAGATACAGCAGTAACAACTCAAGCAACGGGCTGTACTGTTAGTACTATCGACCCGGTCCTGCGGCTTTTTGGGTCTTGAGCGCTGTCAACACCGTCTATATAATTCCGCGCACTGCTTGCGGATGGACCAAACAGATTGCCGAAGTCGCACTCAGTCCCCAGCTCTACTGAGCATCCACAGCAGCGATACAAAGTGGTCATTGGGTTCTGTGTTCCGTCCCGGCACGAGCCAGGCTGATCCGCTCAGAAAGTAATCAAGAATCCCGGGGGTCGTCCGTCTATGTTCGTGTTCCAACCAGTGTCTGCCCGTGTCGGCAAAAGCTTTGGCGGCTTACGTTTCGCGGGCGGCGCCATTCTCGTGTGCGCATCGCTACTGCTCGGCGCGAGGAACGCACCGGCGCAAAATGTGATCACTCAACACTACGACAACGCGCGAACGGGCTTAAACCCCAATGAAACCATCCTCACCACCGCCAACGTCAACACCAATTCCTTCGGCAAGCTCTTCTCCCAGTCCGTTGATGGCCAAATTTACGCTCAGCCGCTCTACATGGCGGGCATCACGATATCCGGTAAAGGCACTCATAACGTCATATTCGTCGCCACGGAAAATGACAGCGTCTACGCGTTCGACGCGGACAATAATGGCGGAGCGAATGCCTCTCCGCTATGGAAGATCTCGCTGCTGGATGGGGCTCATGGCGCTGCTAGCGGAGCCACCTCCGTTCCGCAAGGTGACTTGAGCACCACGGACATCCAGCCAGTGCTCGGCGTTACGGGAACACCGGTCATCGATCCATCCACGAACACCATGTATCTGGTGAGCAAGACCAAGGAAAACGGTTCCTACCCAGAGCGCCTGCATGCTCTGGATATCACCACCGGCGCGGAAAGGTTTGGCGGCCCAGTTGTGCTATCCGGGAGCGTTCCTGGGAACGGAAACGGAAGTTCGGGCGGTACCCTGAATTTTGACACCAAGTGGCAAAACAACCGCGCGGGCCTGCTCCTTTTGAACGGCATCGTATATATCGCCTTCGGCTCGCATGGAGACAATGGTCCCTGGCACGGCTGGATCCTTGCCTACAACGCCGCCACGCTGCAGCAAACCAGCGTCTGGTGCTCTTCTCCCAACGGCATCGGCGCGGGGATCTGGATGGCCGGGTCAGGTATCGCCGCCGACACCAACAATCCCACGGGTTCCAGTCCCGGCGGGCGCCTGTTCGTCTCCACTGGCAACGGCACCTTCGACACCACAACCCCGAGATTGGACTATGGCGACAGCATCGTTCGTCTTCATTTGAACAATGGCGTGATGACCGTCGCCGACGCCTTCACCCCGCTCAACCAGTCAACGCTGAATTCCACCGATCGCGACGTGGCCTCCGGCGGTGTGTTGCTCCTTCCAGACCAAAGTAGCGGGGGCCACACGCACCTGCTGGTGCAGTCCGGCAAAGAAGGAAGAATCTCGGTGGTCGACCGTGACAACATGGGCGGCTACAACGCCAGCTCTGACAACATCGTGCAAGAGATGCCAGTCAACAATGCTGGCCAGACCAGCCAAAACTTCCCGATGGGCGGTATGTGGGGAATGGCTGGTTACGGAAACAATACCGTGTACTTCTGGGGCGTCACCGACAACATGAAGTCCTTTCCGCTGAATAGCGGAAAACTCTCCTCGACTCCTTCGAATACCGCTGCGCAACGCGCTGGATTTCCAAGTCCAACCCCGGTCATCACCTCCAACGGAGGCTCCAACGCCATTGTTTGGACCGTCCAGACTGATGCCTACAACTCTAATGGTTCCGCATACTTACGCGCTCACGACGCTACCAACATCACCAACACGCTCTACAACAGCCTTACCAATTCAGCCCGCGACAACCCGGGCGGCGCCGTCAAGTTTGTGGTTCCCGTTGTGACCAACGGCAAAGTCTACGTTGGCACGACTAACTCCTTAGCCGTATTCGGGCTGCTCAACGGCGCACAGCAGACCGCTGCGCCATCGATTAGCCCTGGAGCGCAGAGCTTCACCGGTACGCTCAGTGTTACGATCACCGACAGCACTCCTGGCGCTTCCATTTTTTATTCGACGACCGGCACCGCGACCACGAACTCTACTCCGTATACCGGCTCCATTTCCGTCAACACCACGGAAACCATTTCGGCGATCGGCAGTGCCCCGAGCTTCCTGCAAAGTTTGCCGACCAGCGAAACGTACACACTGCAGACGCAGACCGTCATGCCTACCTTCTCGCCGGCTCCCACCGGGTATGGCTCCGCGCAAACCGTCACGATATCCGACGCATCGCCCACTCCAACGATCTACTACGCGATTAACGCACCCGCGACGATGTCTTCCACACCCTTCTCCGGAACCGCCACGGTTACCGTCGGCCAGTCCGAAACGATCAATGCCATTGCCACTTCGCCGGGTCTGAGCACCAGTCCGCAGGCCAGCGCCACCTACTCCATAGGTGCTGGAACCGGCGCCAGCTTCCCTTCTGGCTTTAGCTCCGCTGCCGGTGTCATGACTTTCAATGGAAGCACGGGCCTGAATGACACGCGCCTGCAACTGACCAAGGGCTTGGCAAACGAAGCGGGAACCGCTTGGTACAACACTCCAGTGAATATCCAGAACTTCACCAACGACTTCACCTTCCAGCTGAGCAACGCGCAAGCGGACGGCATAACCTTCACCATCCAGAACGCCGGCGTCACCGCGCTCGGACCCACCGGTGGCGGGCTGGGCTACGGCCCCGACACCCCCGGCGGCACAGGCGGAATTCCCAAGAGTGTCGCGATCAAGTTCGATCTCTACGACAACAATGGCGAGGGCGCCGACTCCACGGGCCTTTACACCAACGGAGCATCCCCCACCGTTCCTGCGACGGACATGACCGGGAAAGTCGACCTCCACAGCGGCGACACTTTCTCGGTACACATGGTCTACAACGGCACTACACTCACCATGACGCTTACCGACGGCGTGACCAATGGCACCTTCACCACCAGTTGGACCGTGAACATTCCTTCCATCGTTGGCGGGAACACCGCTTTCGTCGGATTCGCAGGCGGCACCGGGGGGCTGACGGCCAGCCAGAAGATCGAGACTTGGAACTTTGTCAGCGGCGGCACCGCGCCACAGTCGGCGACACCACCGATATTCAGCCCTGCAGCTGGCACCTATACCGGAACGCAGGCCGTTACCATCACGGACACTACCCCTGGCAGCACGATTTTCTACACCTTGGATAAATCCACGCCAGGAACGACGGCTGGCGGAAGCACCTTCCAATACTCCACCGCCGTTTCCGTGGCGTCTTCGGAAACCATCACCGCCATCGCTACCGCGCCGAGCTATACCACCAGCGCTACAGACAGCGCGGCCTACGTCATCAACAATACTTTGCCGGCGGCTCCGACTCCGATCATCACTCCGGGCACCGGCACGTTTACCTCCGCGCAGACCGTCACCATTTCGGATCCCGGCGCCACGATCTTCTACACCACCAACGGCACACCGCCCACGACAGCTTCCATGCAATACACCGCGCCCTTCGTGGTCAACGCCACCAGCACGGTGCAGGCGATGGCCACCGAAACCGGTTTCAGCACCAGCGCCACCGCGCAAGCGGTCATCACCATCAACACCGTATCCACCGGCGGCGGATCAACGAGCGCGGTCAACTTTGGCTCGGGCTTCTCTGCCGCAGGTCTGCAGTTCAATGGGCACACCAAACTCAACGGCACTCGCCTCCAACTGACCGACACAGCGGCCGCGTATGAAGTCGCCAGCGCCTTCTGCACCACGCCCGTCAACGTCCAAACGTTCACCAATGATTTCACCTTCCAGCTCACCAACCCTAACGCCGACGGCTATACCTTCACCATTCAGAACACCGGCATCACGGCCATCGGGCCGTACGGCGGCGGGCTCGGCTACGGCCCGGATGCTCCCGGCGGCACTCCCGGCATCGCCAAGAGCGTCGCGATCAAATTCGACCTCTATAGCAACGCCGGCGAGGGTACGAACTCCACTGGCCTATACGTGAATGGCGCTTCGCCGACGACGCCTGCCATTACTCTTGGTGGCGGTGTAAATCTCCACAGCGGCGACATCATGAAGGCGCACATGATTTACGATGGAACGACGCTGACGCTGACGATCACCGACACCGTCAATCCCTCGCAAACGTTCACGACGTCGTGGCCGATCAACATTCCCTCCACCGTTGGCGGCAGCACCGCTCTCATCGGCTTCACCGCCGGCACTGGCGGCCTTACCGCTCAGCAGGAGATCATCACCTGGACCTACAGCACCACTTCAGGCACGACAACCACCTCGAAGACACCGGTGGTCTATCAGACGGCGAATCTTCCTTCCGCCAGTTCCGGCCCCACGTTCCGGCAATTTACGTACGCGGGATTCCCGGACACGACTGGCACGATCCTGGATGCGACCGCCGTCGGAAACAACGTCACACTCACCGTGAACGTCGCGACCGCGGGAGTCGCCGATGTGAAAGTTTCTGTCAAAGAACTGAACACGCGCGGAATCTGGCAATTGTCGATCAATGGTTCGAATGTCGGTTCGCCACAGGACGAATATCAAAATACTGGTACCGGCGCGTATGCGGTGTTCGACCTTGGCAACTTCAACTTTGCCGCCGCCGGGAATTACGCCTTCAAGTTCACCGTAACCGGCAAAAACGCCGCGAGCTCCGGCTATTCGATCGCATTCGACGACATCACTCTGACGTCGCAGTAACAATCGCGGCGTTTTCCATGAAGTGGAACGGTACGCCGTGCCCGGCGGACGTGAACAGCCGGCGGAAGACGCATCTTCGCGGAGGCTTCGGTTCGCCCGTCACCACTCGCCCAGACCTGCGCGCGTCCTTCACTCTTATCTGTCCGCCTTCGGCAACTGCAAAATCTCCCTGATCTTATTGCGGTCCGAGACTTCTCGCGGGCTGCCTCCCTTCCGCTCCAGCCACTTCGTAAAGTCCATCAGTTTGACCTCGTGTTCCACCGGTACATCTGTTACTCGAACGCGGACGGGGTTGAATCCCTGCGCAATCCCCACCACCCACTCATTCCCTCGGATCGCCGCCAACCCCAGCGCCACCGCCTCATAGAGTGTCGCGGCGGTCACCTCAACAGTGTGGGAAACGCCTTCCAGGTCTTGAATCGTGACGCGGCAAGAGCGAAACGCCATGGCAAAGGCACCATATCATATTCGCTTTTTATTCGCTACGCTGTTTCAATCGACCGTTGAATCTAGGCGTGTGACGAGGCTTCTTTACGATTCCGATTGGCTGTCGTATATCAACGGATGAGCAGGCAGCGGCTTCTTCGTTAGGAGGGTGGCTTTTTCTTTGGGAGCTGGGCTTCAGCCACGGCGAAAGCTCCGTGCTATCAAACCTGGCACTCTGAGGGCATCCGACGAGGATGCCCGAAGAATCTCAACCACGCGGACGAAACATTCGCCGATGGCGTTGTTTTTCGGTTCCCACTTTCGTATTCCACGCAGACCCTAGCGCCCGGCCTTCTTCGTCTTCACCTTAGCCCCTACCGGCAACGAAACGGCCGGCAGCCCAAAGGCCTTCTCTACCTCTTCGGGAGATTTCCAAAATCGCCGAAGCTGCTCAGGAGAGTTAAAAAGGTTTGTCCGGTAGATGGTCAGCTCCGTCGCTTGGCAGTCTGAAGTCGCGACGATCTTCCGCCAGATCTCGGCGCGTTCCGTCACCCATGCAGCCTGCTCCTCCCGCGTGGTCTTCGTGTGCAGCAGCATCGCGGCAAACAGATGATCGAGCTCGTCTCGGGTAAATTTCTCCATAGCCGTCCCTTGATCGTCTGGGTGGGGCATGATCGGTGATTGTGAAGCTGCCGGGAAGCTGCTAGCGCCACTTAATCTTGAAGCAGGGAGTGGGCCACTTAATCTCACTCTGATCTTCGATGCGCATTCTGCCCGTTCGGCTGCGTCACCAGTTGCAGTTCAGCCCCCGGCATGCCTTCCTATTCAGAATGATCGTAATGGTTAGAAAATTCATAGTGCCGCACACAAAGAGTGCCGCACGCGAACGTCGTAACGACCCATGACATACAGCCGAACGATCAGAGTCGTACGCACTTATTTTTACGCCTCCGCGACCATCTATACGCTTAAGGATATCTTACTTAATAGGTAAGTACAAGTCGCCGCCCTCAGACCCCTACACATGACCGGACCTCGGACAAGAACGCTAAAGCACGCGAAAACAATCGCGGCCGCCTTACTTGGAACTATTGGGCGCTGCCTAGGGTGAACATAAATCGGTACCTCACATTGCCAACATTATGATCCGAAATTGAAACCTGGGAAAGCCGTAGTTTTTCCTCCGTGCTATTCTCATCGTCTTTCAGCCACCATGCCAGAAACAGCCTGTTGGATTCCGTATCGTTGGTGACGAACAGATCATCCACCCGTCGTCGTCGTAGTCCACCATGGCGACGCCCATGGATTTGCTGCTTGGATCGTGCAGCCCGTCGCGCTCCGTGACGTTTTCAAACGTGCCGTCGACTTTGTGGTGAAATAGTCTCGCGCTCTCACCTTTACAGGTTTGCGGCGTGCAATAGGATTTGTTCTTGTTCTCGAGCGAACAGTATTGATCGCCCTCGATGGACCATGTGATGTAGTGCGTCACGAATGGATCGAGCTTCCCGTCGTTGTCGTAATCGAACCAGATCGCGCTGGCGGAGGAACCCGCATCGGCAACGCCGGTTTCGCCTTGACATCGGCGAACTTGCCGTTTCCCAGATTGCGATAGAAATGGTGGGAACCGACGTCGTGAGGAGGGCGCGGTAGGCGTCGGCACGGTCCCATTTTTCTGGATCTTTCTCCCAGAGAGGGGCGCCGAAAGTCATAGCTTGGGATCCTAGGACGGCAGAGTCGTTGCCAGAGAGAGAAAGTAAAGGGATTTAACACAGAGGGCACTGAGCTCGGAGCACAGAGTTCACGGAGAGGGATTGCTGATTATGGTGCGGCTTGGGTGCGGTTCGGATTTATAATTCGCCGCATGAGTGGCTTTCCTTCGCGAGTTCCGCAGCAGCCGTATCTACGGATGCATTGCGTCAACGTCTATGTTCGCGACCACGACCGCAGCTTGCGGTTCTACCTGGATCAACTTGGGTTTCACTTGGCGTTTGATACGCGGTTGCAGACTGGCGAGCGATGGATCGCGGTTGCGCCTCCGGATGGCACCGCAATTCTTGCGCTGGTTGCTCCAGGGCCGGGCACGCCGCAGTACAAGTTGATTGGGCGGAGCACGCAGGTGGTGTTTATCACCGAAGACGTTACCGCCAAGTTTGTGGAATGGTCGAAGCGGGGCGTGAAGTTCTCGCATACTCCGCGGCTGAAGCGCATTCAATACGACCGCGCGAATCTAGGGTCCGAGCGCGAAGGGCACGTGCATGATGGCGACGCGCAAACGCAGCATTCTGTTATGCGGCAGACCGGTACGCAGCATTCCGACTCGCAGTCGATGTTGCTTGGGGAACATCCGACGATCTGGGGCGGCGTGTACACCCGATTCCGCGACGTGGACGGCAATTCGTTTTCGCTGGTGAGTTTCGATGAGGTGACGCAGGCGCTGGAGGCGCAGCGGCGAACGGCGACGGAAAAGGTGGAGGGGGAGCGGCGGGCGGCTCGCGAACTGGAAATCGCAAAAGAGGTGCAAGCGAGATTGTTTCCGCAGAAGCGGCCGGTGGTGGAGACGCTCGACTATGCGGGTGTTTGCATCCAGGCGAGGCAGGTTGGCGGGGATTATTATGACTTTCTCGATCTTGGTCCGAAGCGGCTGGGCATGGTGATCGGCGACGTTGTGGGAAAAGGAATTGCGGCGGCGCTGCTGATGGCGAACCTTCAGGCGAATTTGCGCAGTCAGTGCGCGATTGCTCTAGATCGGCCTCGTGACGTGCTGCGCGCCGTCAACCGCTTGTTCTGCGAGAACACGCCGGATGGAGGCTTTGCGACGCTTTTCTTCGCGGAATATGAGCAGGTTTCGGGCCGGTTGCGCTACGTCAATTGCGGGCATCTTTGCGCGCTGCTGCTTCGGGACGACCATACCGTGGAACGCCTGGACGCGACGGGAACGGTGCTGGGACTGTTCGAGGATTGGGACTGCGAGATGGGTGAGCGCACAATTTGTTCCGGGGACCTGCTGGCGCTGTACACGGACGGAATTACGGAGGCGTTCAACCATGCGGAGGAGGAGTTTGGAGAGGAGCGGCTGGTTGAAGTATTGCATCGACACCGTGAGCTGCCTTCGACGCCCTTGCTCGATGCGGTTGTCGAGGAAGTGCGGCGGTTCAGTCCGCAGGAACAGAGGGACGACGTTACGATGATTGTGGCGAAATGCAGGTGAAAAGCGGGGTGCGCTCGCCCGCGGCGCGAACGTCCTCTAAAATAAAGCTCGATCGCTTCTTTTAATGTTCTTCAGGACTTCGGCGCGGGAATCGCCTTGCGACACGCAGCCAGGCAAGGCGAGAACCGTGGCGACGTACCCACCGTCGTTTTCACGCTGCAGGGTTACCTTGTATTTCATTGGCGTTCTCCAATTTGCGCGACGTCTGGGGGCAACCTCTAAACTCGCCCTCTCTAGGAGAGGGCGGCTACAGGGTGGCTGGCTTCAGTTTTGCGAGGCGTTGTTCGGCGGCGGCTAACGTTTCTTCTTTTTTGCAGAAGGTGAAGCGGATTTGGGTAGCGCCGTCTCGGGGATCGTTGTAGAAGCTGGAGCCGGGGACTGTCGCTACGCCGATTTCTTCTACTAGATATTTGGAGAAGCGCACGTCCCTGGTGGCGGCGGGAAACCGGGCTGGGTTTGGATCGGGGAAGCGGGAGATGTCGGTCATGATGTAGTAGGCGCCGCGGGGTTTGAAGACAGTGAAGCCGGCGTCGGTGAGAATTTTCAGGAGGCGGGCGCGCTTTTCGGTGTAGGTGGCGGCTAGCTTGTCGTAGTAAGACTGCGGAGATTTCAGCGCGATGGAGCCGGCTTGTTGCAGCGGAGCGGCCGCGCCTACCGTCAAGAAATCGTGGACCTTACGGATGGACGCGGTGGCTTCGGCTGGGGCGATGGCCCAGCCTACACGCCATCCGGTGACGCTGTAGGTTTTGGACATGCCATTGATGACGATGGTGCGGTCGCGCATGCCTTCGATGCGCGCCATGGTGAGGTGCTCGGTGCCGTCGTAGAGAATGTGCTCGTAGATTTCGTCGGTGATGCAGTAGGCGTTCCAGCGCACGCAGAGATCGCGGATGAATTCGAGCTCGGCGCGGGTGAAGACTTTTCCGGTAGGGTTGTTGGGCGTGTTGAGGATGATGGCTTTGGTTTTTGGGCCGAAGGCTGCGGCAAGTTCGTCTTCGTCGTAGGTCCAGACTGAGTTTTCGTCTTTCGGTGGACTCATTTTTACGAAGCGGGGAGTTGCGCCGCTGAGGATCGCGTCGGGGCCATAGTTTTCGTAGTACGGCTCGAAGACTACGATTTCGTCGCCAGGATTGATGATGGCCATCATGGCGGACATCATCGCTTCGGTCGAGCCGCAGCAAATCGTAATTTCGCGCTCGGGATCGATGCGAATGCCTTGGGTGCGTTCGAATTTTTCGACGATGGCGTCCCGCAGCGCTTTCGCTCCCCAGGTGATCGCGTATTGATTGATGTCGTCGGAGATGGCCTGGCGGGCGGCTTCTTTTATTTCGGCTGGGGCGGCGAAGTCGGGAAATCCCTGAGAGAGATTTACGGCTTCGTGTTTCAGGGCCAGGCGGGTCATCTCGCGAATTACGGATTCGGTGAATTGCTCGGCCTTTGCCGAGAGCATGCGGCGGCCGATTTGCGCCATGGTGGTTTCGGGAGTGGTCATAGACGATTGGAAAGTTTAGCGTTGAACGTGGAAAACGGCAAAAACTAAGATAACGCAGAGACGCCGAGAGCGCCGAGGCATCGCAGAGAAGAACTTAGCCGGACTGACGATCATTTTGCACTGTAGGCGCCTTATCCGAGAGGGTGGGGTTTAGACGAAACACAGCCCAACTCGCAACGACGAGCTAACTCCTCCGTGTTAGTGATCGGGGTTTGTGGAGGCATCGACGCCAGCGGTTGGGACAACGGGCGCCGCCGTAGCAGGAGTCGCGGCTGTCGTAGCAGCTGTGGACGCTGGCGTTGGCGTTGCGCCGGGACCGTAGATCATGCGGTATACCTCGGCATTGCGCAGCACAATTTGCACGTAGTCGCGCGTTTCCGTGAACGGGATAGACTCGACGAGTTCAGCGATCTCTTCGTAGTTGCGTTCGGCACGCCAGGCGGCGATGCGGTCCTCGCCAGCGTTGAATGCCGCCAGCGCGTATTCGGGGGCGCCGGTGGCGCGCTGAAGGTCGGCGATGTAGAGCATGCCTAGTTCGAGATTGTATTCGGGGTCAAAGAGTTTTGTTTTTACGTAGCGGACCTTCAGTTGCTTCGCTAACAACTTTCCGGTCTTTGGCAACACCTGCATCAGACCGATAGCGTTCGCGTGAGAGACGGCGTCAGCTTGAAACGTGGACTCCTGGCGGATCAGCCCGGCGGCGATCATGGGATCGAAATTATTGCGCGCGGCTTCGCGGCGCAAGGAGGCTTCGTAGGGCAACGGGTACAACGTTTTCCAGACGTTCACCGGAACGTCCGAAAATTTGCGCGAATCGAAGCTGGGAACGATCAGGCGTCCATACGCCATGCCAGCGGCGAAGTGCCCCTGATCGAAGGCGGCTTGCGCGGCTTCAAAGAGCAGGCGCGGCGATCCGGTGGCATAGAACGCGGATTTCAGCTCCAGTTCAGCGCTGGCGTCGAACCCGATGATCCGCAGCGCTTGTGCGCGTACCCAGCGATCCTGCGCGGCAGCGGGAATCGGTTCGTCAAACGCGCGCAGCGCGGGCGCCGGCGGAATCGCGGAAAGAAACTCGGGTGTATCTTCGTCCCCTGGACCGATTTTGTCGAGGCCCACGGCGGCAGCTCGACCGAAGTACGTTTGCGGAAAGCGATCCGCGCCGGTGTGGAAATAGGCCCGAGCGTGGCCAGGATTGCCGCTGCGTTCGGCGTTGCGGCCAAGCCAGTACAGCGCGTCCGGAGCGTTCGCGGAAGCGGGGTACTTGCGCACGAAGGTGGTGAGCTTATCGTCGGCGTAAGGCTGGCGATCGAGATAGGCGATCCAGGCAACGCGCCACTCGCAGTTGTACGCGTACTTCCCTTCCGGAAAATTATCGAGCACGCGCTGGTAGTAATTCACGGCCTTGCCGCGATCGAGTTCCACCCAGTAATAGTTACCGACCATCATCAAAGCTTCTTCGGACCATTTGCTGGAAGGGTATTTCTGCACCAGCTGCTCGGCGGTCGTCAGCATGTCCGATTCTGTTTTGGCAGAGCGATGGATTTGCGCGACGACGAACAGACGCTCGGCATCGACCTCGGGATCGGCGATGGCCAACGAGGAAACCAGCGAAGGCGAACCCTTCAGTTGGACCCGCGCCTGCGCTGCGCGCAGAAGAGCGTGCTGACGATGGGGATTGGCGGGATCTTTCACGCCCGCCGCCAGCTTCTCGAACTCACCGCGCGCTTCCTTCCATTTGTGCTGGTTATAGAAGATTTGCGCGCGCTCTTCCTGCAACTCCAGGCTGGGCTGTGGATACTCGCTCCCGAGAGACGCTTTCACCTGGGGCAGCGCGGTGGCAGCGGTCTTGCCTTCGTCCGAAAGCGGATTCTTGTAATACAGAAGTTGGTAGTCCTTCGCCGCGCGAGCGAATTGCCGCGCCGCTTTGTAAGCCTGTGCTCGCAGAAGCAGCAGCGCCGGATGAACCGACGTTGCCGGGTAGGCTTCGAGCGCTTCCACTGCGATTTGCGGATGTCCAGCATCGAGGGCAGCCGGAGCGAGAGCCTCCAGGAATTGCTCCTTCATCGCGGTGTTGGGATAGTCGCGCGCGATGACTTGCAGCGCCGCAAAAGCCTCGGCGTTGCGCTTCAATGCGCGCTGCGTCTGGGCAGTCCAATAGAGAACGTAGTCGCCGAGCAGCGTGTCGCTTTTCGCTTTCGTAAACCACGCAAGCGCCTGCTGGGAGCGGCTTTTATTGTAGTCGTCGTAGCCCAGTGCCAGCGCCGCCCGCGCGCCCCAGACGTTCCCGGCATTTTTCCCCGCGAACGCAGACAGCTTTTCGTAGGCGCCCGGCGTAGCGTTGTGCAGCGCGCGAGCAAGACTCGATAGTTCGCGCTGAGCGGCTTCGTCATCCGGCGTGGCCGAGGTAATTTCGGGAGCTGAAGTATTCGGCGCGCAACCGGTGCGGCAAGGCACAGGCTTGGGCTTATGCGATTTTTTCTTTTTTGAATGCGCCTGCTGAGCGGGGACATCGAGCGGCGCCGCGGCCAGCAGCGCGACGCAGACAAGGATCGCCAGCGCGCGGGAGCGATACCCGCGGGAAAGATAAATGGACGGACGTTTCGCTTCGTCGCAACGCCGCGAGTACCGCCGTCGCGCCTCTTCGCTCGAAAGCGCCGGTACCAACACTGGTACAATCGCCGCGGCGAATTTAGTGGCGAGCTGCGGTTGTGGCGTAAGGATACTCGCCGAGGGCATGCGCATCACCCTCCGCGAGGATCTCCACCATCCAGCGATAAAAGTAATCCACTGGGTGGTCCATGATGGGTTTGAACCGCCGGTCGTATTCTCGATGAGCTTTCTCAATGTCATCACGCAATCGGACGCAGATATCTTTGTGCTCGCGGCCGAGGCGCACCTGCTCCGGTCGTAACATCTTAATATCCTGCATCGAAACTTTCGCGACTCTATTTGCGCGCCGGTGTAGTTCTTGTTCTTCCGTAGACAGGCGGCTCACATTGAAGGCGCTCGCGTCTTCCGATTCCCCGACAACGGCGGGAGGCGGCTCGAGCTCCTGAGTCTCGATGACCGGCAATTCCGTGCGAGGCCCGGGGGAGTGATCCGCGTTCGGATCGTGATGCTCGCTGACGGCGGGTGCGACATGCGCCACGGGAACCGCGGCGTGCGGCTGCATCGAAGCAGGCCCGGCCACATGCGCCTGAGCAACCACTGCTTCAGCAGCCGGCAGCGTGCCGGCGATGCGCGCGATTTCGGCTTCAAAAGGTGTGCGCGGACCCGCTTGCAGCGACACTGCAACGAATCGCGACAATACCTCTAACCCCGCGGCAAGCGATGCCGCCGAGGTCTGGGCCCGCAGCATCGGCCCCAAGCTGTTGACCGGCTTGGTGCTGCCGCACGCCGCAACCACATCGGCGATGGCCTGGTGAAGCTCATCCGCGGTCCGCTGGATGCGCTCCAAATTGTCGCGCAAGGCCCGCGAAACGACTTGTTCGATGGCGCTCGGCGTGTTCGCTTCTGGTGGCATACCTGTTCCGCCGGGATTTCGACCAAAATCTCCCGTTTTGTGATTCTGGAGGTTAGGATGCATGGCGTCAACCGCCCGGCGGTACTGTTGTGCCTAGAAGTACCCCTTTTTGCACTCCCGGTGGCATTATGCCCGCAGTTCGCCCCGTGAGCCTCGATTGCTGGATGCCTGGACGGGCTGCGGAAAAGTCTTTTCTTTAGGAGGTCGGAGCTTTAGCTCCGACGTAAAGTACTGATCTCAAGGGGCTTCAGCCCCTGACGCAAGCTCTGCAAGTCAGCGGCTGTCGGATCGCCGGACCGCAACTCGATCATGGATGGGTACCGCCGCGGATGCTCCTACCGTGGGAATCGCCGCACGCCCATTCCCACTTTTGTTTTCCGCTACGTTGAACTCGATGTCGGGTAGTTGTTCCACCGCTCGCCGCAACGATTGTTCCCAACTCGCATGGATGGAGTTCAAGTCCCGGTCCCCCGCACCAATGCGCCGGTAGCGCGTAACCTCGAAACTATCTTTCTTGTAGAGAAGAAGATCGAACGGCGGCCCCACAGTGACGTTCGACCGCATGGTGGCGTCCAGCGACAGCAACGCATATTTCGCTGCGACTTCCAGCGAAGTCGATGCCTGAATTCCGCGATCAAGGATCGGCCTGCCGTATTTACATTCGCCAAGTTGCAGGTATAAAGAATCCTCCGTGGCAGCAAGAGGGTTTCCCTGGGGATAGACCAAGTAAAGGTTCGGATCCTTGCCCTTCACCTGTCCACCCAGCAGCAAATGCACGTTAAAACTATACGAATCCCGCTCCAGCGACGAGCGATCGATATCGGAAATCCTACGCACGCAATCGCCCACGATTCGCGCCGCATCGTACAGCGACTTCGCCTTCGCCAGCCCCTGACCCAAATCAAAATCATCGCGCAGCAAGCTGACCACCGATTGGCTGATCGACAAGCTCCCGCTGGTCAGAATGACAAAAACGCGTTCGCCCGGCTGCACGAATTGGTGCATCTTCCGGCAGGTATTGACCTGGTCGAAACCCGCATTCGTTCGCGAATCCGACGCCAAAACCAGGCCTTCCCTGGTCGCAATTCCCAAACAATAGGTCACGTGTCCCTCAAAATCTTGAGTCTATGATATCGCGACGCCAGCGTCGACCGCAGATTTCTGATACGTTGACGCCCAAAAGCGTGTCACGCTCTCGAAGCCCATGCGGCAAGATTGGCATCTAAGATTCACTCGTGCCGTAGGGAGAAAGGCCTAACCTCATCGATGTTAATTCGGATCGGATACGACATTCAATTCGATATCCTCGCGGAAGCTCCGATTGTTGCACTGCTCAACGTCCATCCCTCCCGCGAAAGCGATCTGCTCGAGCCCGACGAGGTGCGCACCGAGCCGCAAATCCCCGTCGAGAGTTTCACCGACCGCTTCGGAAACAAGAGCTCCCGCATCGTGGCACCGCCCGGAAATTTCCGCTTTCACAATTCGACCCTAATTCGCGACTCCGGCGCCCCGGATCCCCAAGGCTACGACGCCCAAGAAGTGCCGGTCCAAAACCTCCCGACCGACATATTGATCTTCCTGATGAGCAGCCGCTACTGCGAAGTGGATCTCATCACGAACACCGCGATGGAACTGTTCGGAAACTCGCCAAGAGGATGGGGCCGCGTAGTTGCGATTTGCGATTGGGTCCACCGAAATGTCACGTTCGGCTACAACTTCGCAAGCCCGATACGCACCGCGCTCGGCGTTTACAACGAGCGCGTCGGAGTCTGCCGCGATTTTCAACACCTAGCGATCACCTTCTGCCGCGCCCTGAATATTCCCGCGCGCTACGCCACCGGCTATCTCGGCGATATCGGCGTCCCCCTTGCGGATTGCCCCATGGATTTCAGCGCGTGGTTCGAGGTCTATCTAGGCAACCGCTGGTGGACCGTGGACGCCAGACACAATGCGCCGCGCATCGGACGCGTGTTGATGGCCACGGGTCGTGACGCCACCGACTGCGCCATCACCACATCCTTCGGCAACACCTCGCTCACCAAGTTCGCGGTCGTGTCCGACGAAGTAAAAGAAACCTGACAAGCAGCGAAGCTTTATAAGTTTGCGACACCCGCGCATTCAGCACATCTCCGATCGCGGCCGCGCGCGCTACTATGAACTCCATCAAAATCGCGCGTAATTGCGCCGAATCCCGGGGACGTTCATGGAACCCATCGAAATCCCGTTCGCCACGTTGCCCTTCAAATTGATCATGGGTCCCTCTTGCCTGCTCGTTGTATCCACGGTGTTGTGGTGGGGAATTCCTAAGTTCATGACATTCCTGCGCATCCTGTCAGGCCGCGAGCCCCGCAAGCCCGGCACCAAAAACATTCACTTGGCCCTGGGCTTCGTCATCTACGCCTTCGTTTTCGCTCCCGCGCTGATCGCCGCCGCCATCTTCATCCAGATGATGACCACGCCACCCGCCATCGTTTCCAACGCAGGCGTCACTGGCGGAGGCGGCGCGCTGTCCTCTCGCAAAACCATCGCCTGGGACGAAGTCCAACGCGTCGATTGCGACTTACGCCGCGCCGACCACTCCGTCACCAAGTTGCGCATCGTCGCCACCAACAAAATCATCGAACTCGCCGGCGGCGGTGACCTCAGCGACATCCGCGACCTCATCTGGTCGAAGGTGCCCCGGCAAGCCGTCCAGCCTTGCTCGGCTCCCTTTGGCTCGGCCACTGGGCTGTAGGGACGGCCGGAACGGGCTGGGTGCCCCGGACCATTCTCGCCGTAAGATCTCCCCGAATTCCCGGCTATAGGTCCAGACTTGAATAGACAGAATCTGTCCGACTGGGTTATACCATTGCGAATGGGAACCCCGATTCGACTCCTCATAGCCGACGATTCTGCAACCATCCGCCGTGCCATCTGTACATTGCTTCAGGCTCAAACCGACATCGCAGTGTGTGGCGAAGCTGGCAATTATGCGGAACTGCTGAAGAAGTTTAACGCGACCACTACCGATGTAGTTCTTATGGATATGCGGATGCCGGGCGAAAACCTGTTTACGCCTGCGACTATCAAAGACCATCTTCAGGGTTCATGCTTGTTGGCAATGTCCGTCTGGAGCGATGAAGAAACGGCAAACCTCGCGCAGAGCTTCGGAGCAGTGAAACTGTTGGACAAGGGTCAGCTTGCTTCTACTCTGATTCCTGCAATCGAAGAGTGTCCCCGCCACGACGGCAAAGGACATCAGGCGTAAGACGTAGATCGTTCGTAAGGCCTGTCTCTTGGCGGCTTGTCTGATGACTTCAGGGGCTCATTTTTGGAAAGCTCCAAGGAACTCTCAGCCCAGTCTGAAGTGTAGTAAGTATCGGGTGCAGCTGGGACTGATCCCTCATACACCACACCACCACCGGCTTGGTACACTCGCTTGACCAGACCGTCTTCATTCGTGCTGCGATTGTGAAGTAGTACTCCGATACTGAACTTCGCCTGAGCGTTCATAGTAGTTTTTCCAATACCCCTGCGAACGGATGCGGCTAGGCGGGGCTTGGCCATTTCTTTCGTAACGGCAGAAAGTGTCGCATCATCAAGACGTTTCTTCGTATTCTTATCGTCCACTCTAGTCACAGTGGCATAGAGAAGGAAGTTACAATGTGCTAAACAGCACAGGTTCCGTGACTGTATACCTGACTTCGGAAGTCATTTCCGTCTTTCTCCCCGGTGGTCTGCTGACTCGGCTACAGGAAGTTGCGTATTGTGGCGTGTCTGCTTCGGAGCGACCTTACGTTATGGTGGTGCGACGCCAATGCCAAGCTGGATGCTGAAATGCCCCGAGTGCAGCCATAGTTTCATTCACACCAAGATTGAAAGGGCAATCGTTGAGGAAGCGTTCCACGACCCTTTCGGAATCCTGCCAAAGCCCACGTTTGCCCAAAATGGTGAGAAGCAAACCTGCCCTAAATGCAAGAGCGAGTCCGTCTTTCAGCGCCAACAACTGTTCTACCGCGAAGACACATCAGACTTCGTTTTCTAGCCCGAGCGGTCTTCGAAATCTGGCGCGAAGTTCTGACCATCTCTTCATGTGGTTTCTTCCCTTAGCTCGCCTCAACCCATCCATTCACTATGCTGGCACGGCTGCGACTGCTTTTCCGGCTTCACGATGAAGATGTTCGAGAAAGCTGCGCAAATCACCGAGACAATTTGACAGTCAGCCGAGACAACGACCATACCTAAGACTTAAGAAGCTGATCCATTTGGCTGCATACCGCACGCCTCAAAATTGCTTCTTGCGCTCTTCTGTACGGTGGCGTACTCTGCGTTCTTTAAGGCTTGGCGTTCCCACCGCCCGAAAGCTGAAACAAAAATGAACAACTCAATTACGTACTCGTGGCAAGGGGCCTACCAGTGTGCCGTTTTGGAGACTGACCCAGCCCACATGGCTCAACGGATTGACGATGCGTTGTGGGCCATCGAACAGAGGCTCGGTTCGACCGTTAGAATTGACAACACCGAGAATGAAGCTATCGAATTTGCCCGGAATGCGCTCGCTGTGCTCAGAGGCGAATGGTTCGGCGGCTTATCCGAATCCATGAATGGAGTGGTTCCACAAAAAGAACTATTAAAACTGAATCTCTTTAGAAATTCGCAAGGTAAGACAGAACTCCTCGGAACGTTCCCAGACTTCGATTCCGCCAAAGCGAAGCTCAAGGAATACTTAGTCGTCTCCCCAGGGCACTACGTTATTTACGACCAGACGGGCGAGAGGCTTTTTGCTGAAAGCGCTCCTGAAGGTCATTGAGAGGGAGGAATGAACACTACGATTGTTATCGTTGCCGTGATATTGCCCACACTTCTCGTCGGCGTGTTCGCATATTTCGCGTACCTCGCCGATGGCGCGGAACGTGAGCGCCGATAGCTGTTACGGAGCGATTCCCAAATGCATTGTTGCCCACAGTGCCGGAGCGAACAAATCCGAAGGTCAAAACGCAGAGGGTTTGTTGAGCGTGGGCCGTTGACGCTACTTTCTGTGAAACCGTTTCGTTGTGTGGACTGCGGACATCGGTTCTTTCGCTGGCCCATGATCCGCAACGCTTTAACGCAACTCGCCTATTCAAGGCGAACCTATCAAACGCACATAAAGTAATTCCAATAGATGAAAGCTTCGGTCATTCTTGCGGCGATCAAGCGCGAAGAGAGCAAGCGGCCCGGACCGGATCGCTGTACGTGGAAATACAAGATGCACCCTATCGACTTGAGATCTCAAATCAACTAATTGTCAGGCCTCCCGGCAACGGACAATTATTGTGGGTAGGGTGGCACTTCTCGGCGTCATTGTCATCGTTGGCCTCTTACTCTTGGCCTCGCAGCGGTATTTTGCGAACAAAAGACGATCCGGCAATGAAGATAAGCAATCCAGCCACTCAAACTGACGCTTTTTTGTCCGGTAGTAAAAAAGGGGACCGGGTTTGGCCAGTCTCGGTGGCACTAGGCATGGACGAGGATGTTCCGCGCTATGAAATGCCAGGGGCGGAGCAAGACCGGGAGCGGACCGAAAGCCAAAGAATCTTCAAGGACTTGGAGAAAACTGTCGCTGAAGCGCTGTTCTCTGACGGACGGGGACAGCTGACGGGATATTTTCCGGCATCTAGTCACCCGCGCTTATCCCTGCTAATTACCATCCGGTTCTCAATTCTTACCGTTCCCTGCATGTTACTTAGCCAATTGATACTCACGTGCTATGCTTTCCCGTGTATATCGAATCGAATCCTCGCCTGATTGCCCTGCTTGCCCTAAGAAGCGACGGGAACCCCGAAGGGCTCGTTTTCTATCTATTCCCTTTTCCCCGCTTGTCCCGCATGCCCTGGCTTGCCCTGAGGAACGAAGGGAGAAACGAAGGGAGCTCCAGGGGAAGCCTCGCAGAACACTGCGAGAATATGCGAAGCGAGCACGGTCTGCCTTTTGCTTTCGACCTTCAACTCGCGACGGTTAACTCGTTAAACCCTTTAGAATCCGCACTTCCGCAAAATAGCCGCGTAACTCATTTAGAATCCGCACTTCCGAAAACAATACACTTAAAGGGTGATTATTCCCTTGACACAATAACGCATTTCTGGTAGCCTGTCTCTAGTGAGGCTGGCTATGAACCTAATAAACGTCGTCGCCAAATTCAAGACCGAAGATGAGTGCATCGATCACTTGATTGCGATCCGCTGGCCTAACGGCGTGTGCTGCATCAAGTGCGGCGAGATAAACGTGCAAGAGATGCGGATCGAAGCCAGCCGCCGCAAGAATGGCCGATTTATCCCCGCTCGCCGTTTGTTTCGTTGCCTGCGTCCTGAATGCAAAGGCTACCAGTTCACCGCGAAGGCTGGAACGATATTCGACGCTTCGCACCTGCCGCTTCACAAGTGGTTCATGGCAATCGGCCTAATCGTTGAAGGCAAAAAGGGTGTGAGCGCAAAACAGATCGCGCGGCACCTTGGAATGGAAAAGAGCTATAAAACGGTTTGGTATCTCTGCCACCGAATCCGCGAGGCTATGCAAGACGGCGGCGACTTTCTGACTGGCATCGTAGAGGCCGACGAAACCTATCTGACTCCGAAGAAACCGCGCAAGGGCAAGCCCTACGTCAAAAAAGAGAAGCGCGACATCGTATTCGGCATGATCGAACGTGGCGGGAGACTCCGCTTGATTCCCATTGCAGACGCCAAGCGCGAAATAATTGAGCCTGTCATGGACAAGCACATTGACCCGAATGCGACGCTACAGACTGACGGGCACGCGACCTACGGAATAATCACGGAGCGCAAATGGGTTGGAAAGCATCGCGTGATCGATCACAATTCCAGCTACGCATGGGGCGACGTTCACACGAACACGATTGAGAATGCATTCAGCCTGCTCAAGCGCGGCATCTACGGCACCTTCCACAAGGTTTCGATAAAGCACCTGGGCCGCTACTGCAACGAGTTTTCCTATCGGTTCAATCGCCGGGAAGATCAGGCCAACCTGTTCAATTCCACGGTTAAGGGATTGGTGAATGGCAAGGCTCTGAGGTTCAAGAGCCTGATTGAAAAAACGGACCCTTCGGACGTTTCCCTGTAGTCTTTATTTTCTTCATAGGCACTGGCTTGGCCTTGAGAAGGCTGGCCAGTGCTGCATCAAACTTCTCTTTCTCAACGATAATTTTCTTTTTCATCGGTCGATGCTAACATATTGGCCATGACCATTTAGCTTGTATGGCTTGAAGATCACAGCCAACGCCAAACAATCCATCAAGCCATCAATGTTGGGAATAATCGGGTCTACGTTCCCGCAGTTTGGGCACTTCACTAGATCAATGCGGCACAACCTAACAGGAATGCCCAACTGGTCGAACCTGCAACTGCCCTTATCCGACGAAGGGTATCTGTCCTGAACGTGCCTTTATCTTTCGAGTGAAGGACCTGTTTCGTGAACCCGATGTAGCGGTCGTTCACGAGCCATCGCCAAGGCCTGCAGCGTGGCACCTTGCGAAGAGTGGTAAAATAAAACCGTCAACGGGGGCGACACGGTTTCGACGGAAGCTGTCGCGGCTCGGAGGCATGCCGGGACCCACCTGCCCGTAACTTGGTGGAAACTAGAAATGCCAATAACAATCTGGCACTTGCTGCTTAATTAATTAAGCGCACGCTTCCCCGGGCTTTGCTCATGGGCCCGGTCAGAAGCGTCAAACAGTGAGCTGGCCTGAGCCTTTCGGTCCGTAAGGCTCGGGCGAGAACCATCGGACTAGCCGGCTGCGTTTCTTGCTCATTCTGAGCGTGGCGGGCGAAACCAACTGAATTGAGCTAAGCATGTAGGCTCCGCGTCGCAGCGCTTTTCGGACGGGGGTTCGACTCCCCCCGCCTCCACCACTTTACCGGCTGATTGCAGAGTAGATGGATTGAAATCTTAATAACCGGGGCTAAGTTCTTCAAAGTGTTTTCCACAAGCGCCGCCGCGCACGGGTTCATAGGAATAGTAAGGAGAGCGCCTGGCGCCGTATGCAGCGCCGGGCGCGAGACCTGATGGTTACTTATCCCTTCGGCGCTGGATATACAAACTCCACGCCGGAATTATAACCCGGGTAGAACCACGCCTTTAGGGCTTCTGGTTGGCCGGAGGGCTCTTCGAGTTGCAGGATTTTTTTGCCTGAGGTTCCCGTCCGAAAGTCCGGAATACCCGAGACCATTGTGATCAGGCGGGTCTCGTCAGCATTGTAGATTGCTACGCCGCGAGTGGAATCGTTGGCATCCGGGAGTTTGAATACGTAGGTGCCTGCGGGAAGCACTTTCCCGGGAACCTGAATGGGCTCGTTGATCGTCACAATCGTTTTCTTGTCTGCTTCGTCGGCCCGAACCCTGGGGACAAAGAAGGCGCCCCCCAACAACATCAGGCAGATCATGCCGGTGAACATTTTGCGGTACATAGTTAAATCTCCTTTTCCTAGAGAATCCGCGCTTCAAATTTCATATCGTCGCGGTATTTAGCTTCGTGAAATAGAAAGGCATTCCTCTTACCAAACCGCTCGGAAGGGCATCTCCGGGAAAGAGAACATCTTCAGTGACTTAAGCGGGCTGTGCGATTTTTCGCAAAGTGCGAACCTCGGCGGCGGCGTCCGTAACGTGGCACGGTGTCAGAATGGTGGACGCGCAACGGTTTAAAAAAAGGGCATCACGCTGCTTTCGAACGGTTTGGGACAGGACATCGATCCTGTGGACGCTTTCTCTTCTTGCGCCGATGTGGAACGCAGAAATGCGCTGATGTCATGGACGTGCGAGATGTCGCGAGGGTTAGTAACTTCGGTTTCGACAGATCAGGATCGCGACGTGCTGCCAACTGCTGCAGAGTTAAAAACTCGAGGTTCCGGCACGGGCTTACAACCGTTCCGCTGCAGACCGTCAACGATTATATGGGGCCAACGGTATGAACGTTCCACCGACCGTCGGTGCGGAGGACCCGAATTTGCGTTTCGTTTACGGTGTGTAAATCATTAGGTGAAGTGAGCCCGGAATCGCGACTCGTTGCGGATTCGGCTCCTGCGGTGTGGCCGAAGGAGCATTGAATTCTGATGTATCTGTGTAAAAGCGGTGCGTATGCGGATCGAGGGCCATCGTTTTGGCTCCGAATTCCGTTTTAATGGTTTCCATCGAACTGAATTTGTCGGGCGAGTCTTCGTGGACTACATGAATCATTCCCTCACGCGTCGAAGCCGCCACCAGCTTACTTTCAGGGTCAAAGACGGTAGCGTCAACGCGGTCGCCTATTGGGAATGACTGGAGTATCTTTCCGTCGTCGGCGTTCACGACTACCAAAGTTTTGGGATTACGGCCGCCGATGAACAGTCGCCGATGCTCCCGGTCCATCGCCATGGACACCAATTGTCCAGCAGCAGGCGCCAGCGACCAGCGAGTTTTTATCTGTGCAGTGCGAGCATCAATGGCTACAACTTCGTTGGTATCCTCGATGTTGTCGTAGATCGTCCCATTGCCATCGGAAACGGCTTGCTCCGGGATACCGCCCATGGAGATGGTGGCTACAACAGTTTTCTTCGCCGCGTCGATGACGGTCGCGTTCTTGCTATGGCCGTTGAAAGAAAAGATTCGCTTCGATGCTGAATCGTAGAGAATGAAATCCGCATCGGGCTCGGCTTTGATTTCACCGGTAATCCGAAACGCCTTCGTATCGAAAACCACGACTTTGCCGGAACCGCCGTCGGTCACAAACCCTTCCCCAAGCTCATCAACCACAGCTATGCCGTGGCAGCGCTGCAGGCCCTCGATGGTTCCGATCTGCGCTCCGCTATCGGCATCCAAAACATTGACTACGGTGCCGTGCGAAACGTAGACGCGGCGCGCGGCGGCATCGACGGTGATGTAATCGAAATACTCGCCGCCACCCGGCGCAGCGCTGATGGATATTTTCTTGAGCAAGCGATAGCCTTTGGGCGGGAGCCCAGCGAGTACGCAAGCGCTCAGCAGGAGTAGAGAAAATACTGTAACGAGACTCTTTAGCTTAGAAAACTTCACGAATCCTCCTATTCAAACGGTTTATCGGCTCAGGAGCCTGCCAACGGCCCTGGCGCCTTCAGATATCGATCGACGATTGCGTCAGCGGTGCGGCAAGTAAGGGCGAGCATGGCCAACGTCGGACGCGCGGAAGAACTTTGCGGAAACGTCGAGCCACCCAAAATGAAAAGGTTGGATAGCTGCCAATGCTGCAAGTAGGGATTGACCACCGAAGTTTCGGGAGATTTCCCCATGATGGTGCCGCCTTGCAGATGACTCGATTGGTACACCCGGGCGTCGTAGGATCCCAAACCGCGAGATGGAGTGAAGTCCGTCGCTCCCATCGCTCGCACAATTTCAATGGATTTAGTAATCGCAAAATCCGCCATGCGGCGCTCGTTGTCGCGCCAATCGAGCGTCATACGAAGAAGCGGATCTCCAATGCGATCTGTGTACGTGGGATCCAAATCCATAAAATTGCCTTTATAGGCCAGGTGCTCGCCTTGAAAGGAGAGGCGTCCTGCGCGATCGTAGTTGTGGATTGCCGCTTTTTTCCACGCCGAACCCCACTTCGCCTCGACCGATTTCGGGACGGCGCCGAAACTTCCGAGCGGACCGTAGCCGTGGCTCGGAGCTTGCAATGTTCCACCACGCACAAAAGGAAGCTGAGTGTGATCAAGGACGTGACCGCTAAAGTCGCCGATCAGAACGCCGGCCGCTCCTGATCCCATGAACTTGTTCAGCGGCTTTTCAAAAAAAGCGAGCACCGGTGAAAAACTAACTTGATGAGTAAGGTTGCGCCCCACTGTCCCCGTCCCAATGGACGAGTTGTACGGTTCGCCCACGCCTGACAGCAGCAGCAGTCTCGTGTTGTTAAGCGTCCAGGATGCGAGCACTACCAGATCGGCGGGCTGGAAGAACTCCTGACCCGAGTCGACGTAAGTGACACCTCTCGATTTTGGATTCCGGCCACTCTTGTCAAATACAATCCTGCGCACCCAAGCTCCATTGCGGACGGAAACGTTCTTGTGTTTCGCGATTACCGGCATGAGTGTATTCGTGGGCTGCGCCTTTGCACCGATCATGCAGCCATAGCGCTCACAAAATCCGCAATACGTGCAGCCGGGACGCGCGACGCCGTCCGGATTTACGTAGGGCGCGCTGAGGGTAGCAGCGGGAGAAGGATAAGGATGGTATCCGAGCTTTTTCGTGGCGTCATCAAAAAGCACAGAAAAGTACGGGATTTTCGTGGGGGGCAAAGGATATTCCGAGCTACGCCAACCCTCGAAAACGTTGCCGCCGTCGATTTTCTTTCCATTGATGTTTCCCGCCTTGCCGGAAGCGCCAATTAACTTTTCAACGCGCGAGTAAAAGGGTTCGATTTCGTCGTAAGTGAACCCCCAATCCTGAATCGCATGATTCTCCGGCAATTTCTTCGAGCCATATTTCTCCACCGTCTTTGAGAGCAGCTCGAAACTATCGGGCGACATCCGATCGCACACCGCACCCCAGTGCTCACCGGCCCCGCCGGTACCCACTCCTGGCAGGAAGGATCCCGCCTGCCGCAACGGAAGAGCCTTTTGTCGATCGTTGTGCCGAAGGGTGACGGTATCCGACGAAAAATCCTGAATCATGCGAAGGCGGACATAGTTCCCCAGCTCATCCATGGTATTGAAGTAGTCCGTCGTCTTTCGCGGGCCGCCCCGTTCGAGCACGACCACCGAAGCGGCGGTCCGAGAACCGAGTTCCTTGGCCATCAGAAGGCCGGTCCACCCTCCGCCGACAATGACCACATTCGCGCTGGGCAGAGTTTTCATTCTTCGTTGTCGCGAGGATGGCCGCCCAAACTTACCGGATCAGGCCGGAACGCCTCGCCAAAATGCTTATCGATGTCGTCATAGTTGCTCATCCGTGCGCCGGGAAAACCGAGCAGCTGCCAGCCCAGCATGTCAACGTTGCCGCCATGTACCGGATCACAAAACATGCCTTCGATCGTGTGCTGCCGTAAGAGCGAGAAAAACAAAGACGATTCAATTTGCGTGAGTGCTTTGTCT
>Ga0185299_10002334_pt1 | contig 29871 bp, 31 predicted proteins | sample PaiPotPPA55metaG_FD_128002 | JGI IMG/M metagenome (GOLD analysis project Ga0185299, IMG submission 128002) | Iron sulfur acid spring bacterial and archeal communities from Banff, Canada, to study Microbial Dark Matter (Phase II) - Paint Pots PPA... ...
GGCCATAAGAAGCTCCTTGTTAAGTCCTTTTGTCCTGAAGCCTAGAGCCTAAAGCCCGAAGCCTGTCTTTATAAGTGCTTTTAAATCAACGTACTCACCCCTGCGCTCTTGTCGTATGATAGGAGTTGAGTGAGTTGTTGTCAATCTTTAGATGCGAGAGAGGAGAGGTGGGATGCGGCTCTTCTCTGTCAGTTACGAGACCGCGCGCCGTCAATTTCTACGGATTCGTAGATAGCATTGATGGCGATTCGATCCAGAATAAGCAGGCGCACACGGGATCGTCTATCCTCAGAGGACGATGAACACTCACGAACGTATGCAACGGGAGTCCAACCTTCACGCGATCATTCAAGGGAAGCATCAAGACGCTTTTGCCGCCGACTACCAGAAAGATGAATATGCCCTGCTTGGGATGGCCATCAATTATGCTGGCCTTCGCGGGAAGGAAGTCCGTGCGATCGGGAAAAACAAAAGCACCCTGCGGGAAGAAGAGAAAATCCACTGAAGGCAGATTCTATCGAGGTGGATGGCTCGGCCCTAAACCGTCTCTAGTGATGCCGACGTCACCGCGGTACACGTAGCCCAGGATGCCCTCGTCCGGGGTGGGGCAGACGGGACGTTCACCCATGGAATTTGCAGCAGACGCGATGCCTTACCCGCCCGGTGGCGCTCACGCTCCGCAAAGACGTTAGCGAGCGAAGCTCGCCCGCCCGGACGAGGCCGTCCGGGCCTACGTGGTCCGTGGTGGCGAATCCCGTGACCACAAACGCGAGCTCAGCGGCTGTAAATCAACAAATGGAACGTCCCCGGTTTGGGGCTTCGACGCCCGTTCGGCTGGCCCGAGGCAGGTTCAGTAAATTCCGCTGTGCTCAGATAGAGATTGTGCGTTTTCGTGTCGAGTGCCATCGTCTTGGCTCCGTACTCGGTCTTGAGGGTCTGGACTTCGCTGAGTTTCGCGGGTGAATCTTCATGGAAGATGTGCACCATCCCCTCTCGGGTCGAAACAAACAACAGTCCGGTTTCATTCTCAAAAACCGCGGCATCGGCTCCCGCGCTGATGGGCATGGATTGCAGAACTTTTCCAGTATCGGCGTCGAGCATCACAACCATCTGCGGCTTGCGCCCGGCTGAGAACAGGCGGCGGTGTTCGCGATCCATGGCAAGCGCCGTCGGAGCTCCCGCGGGCGCCACAGGCCAGCGCGCCTTGATGGTCAGGGTTCGAGAATCGATCGCGACCAGTTCGCTCTTATCTTCAATGTTGTTGAAGACCGTTCCTCGGCCATCGGCGGCGGCGAATTCTGGTCCGCCTCCCATATCGATCGTCTTCACGACGGTTGCGCTCGCCGGATCAATCACCGACGCACTATGCGAGTCTCCGTTGAATGCAAAAATGTGTTTAGAAGCCGGATCGTAAATAATCGAATCCGAATCGTCGGCGGTTTTGATCTCGCCAGTGATCTTTAGAGTCTTGACATCGAAGACGAACACTTTCCCTTCTTCGCCGTCGGTGATGAACCCCTTCCCGCCGGCGTCGGGAACTGCTATTCCATGACATTTTTTTAAGCCGGTAGTAGTGCCGACAACGTCGCCGGTATCAGCGTCAACGACCTTGACTTCTGTGCCGTGTGAAACGTAAACGCGGCGGGCGTCCGAATCCGCCATGACATAGTCAAAATATTCCCCTCCACCTGGCGCCGCTCCCAATGGAACTCTTTTCAGCAGGTGGTAGCCGGCCGACTGCGCGTTCGCTAGCGTACCGAGGTCAAAAATCAACAATAAGGCAAACGTCACTTGGCCGACAGAACGCAAAAGCTTCCTTGTCATTATCATTGCAATCCCTCTTGTTTTTTGGTGTCTGGATTATACCGCTAGCGTGGGCTGCCCATCCTTCTCGCCCTCTCCCAACTGAGGCTGCCCCACCCTTTGCGGTTTTCGAGGGGTGGGATTTTTCACGGGGATGGCAGTGTACAGCATCGATTACGCGGATGATCCTTGTCCAGTGTGGCGCGGATACAAGAATTGCTGGCCGGTCGCCAGCAGCCAATCACGGTGGGGCTTCAAGTTCGGTCGCGCGGATCATATTTAGTGTCCGTATCGCGTCCTCGACGCGCCGCCTCTCGTGGTCACGTGCGAGTGGCATGTGGTGCAGTGTTTGCCAGCGCTCGCGAAGCGCGTCCTGAGCCACGGTAATTCGATCCGTGACTTTGCTGGGGTCTGTCTCCAGCACCGCCGCCGTATACAGATCTTCCCAGGGTTGAGGCTCACTAGTTTCCATAAGCACCTTCCTATATAGAAATTGCACCTCACGAGATGAATCTTGTCGTGCCTGTGCTCTTACTGTTGAGACGCGCCTCGCCCCGAAGACTTGCGTAAAGAGAAGCAAAGAGTTGCCTGCGATCAGAAAGAGAAAGCGAAAAAATGGCCTGTTTGACAGATACGCTTTTGCCCCGTGATCACTAGCACGGACGCGGGCCTTCGTACGCAAATCCTGAAGGGTGGCGCGCAGTGTGCCGCAGAACCGCATTCGGCTAGAATGGATTCCTCCCAGTATGCCCGAACGTTCCAGAGCGGAGGTGCTGAAATGCACGGTCTAATTTTTGTCGAATTGCAGAAGTATGCAGAAACAAAGCACGGCAAAGGCACCTGCATGCACTGCTGAAGAAAGCCGGGCTGGACACTAAGATCTATCTCGCTATTCAGGAGCACCCAGATGCTGAAGTGGTGGCTCTGGTTGTGGCGGCATCTACGATGACAGGCCTACCGGTCGCTGAGGTGCTCGAAGATTTCGGGGAGTTCATCGTACCCGACCTTGTGAAGATGTACGGACACCTGCTCCGGCCAGAATGGGGTGCGATCGATGTCATTGAAAATACCGAAGCAACTGTCCACCCGTGGTCCGGGTCAAGAATCCCGGCGCGAAACCACCGGAGTTGAAGACCGTGCGTCACGCCGCCAATGAAGTGGTTCTGTTCTACACGTCTCCCCGGCAGATGTGTGCCCTTGCCGTCGGCATTGGCAAGGGGCTGGGAAAACACTTCAACGAGAACATCGTCGCTCAACAGGCGGCGTGCATGCACAAGGGCGCGTCCAAATGTGAAATTGTGTTCAGTAAGGTGGAATAGGAGCGGATGTCTTAAACATCCCGCCTTTTCAACCTGCCACCACACGACCGCGAAGAACACGGTGGAGGCATTCCGGACGAATGGCCGTTCTCAACTGAGGCTTGCTCCACCCTTTGCGGGTTTTCGAAGGGTGGGAACTTCGACTGCGTGCGCCGCGACGACAGTTCGGTCGGACAAGAGTGTCCGACCCACACGAGCGAAGCTCCATTGCCGCAAATCCACCCAACCCTGTCATCCTGAGCGGAGTGGCTGCTTCGCTTCGCGAAGCAGCCGGAGTCGAAGGAAACCGTGCTTGCTTGCGCCAAGGTGAACGCCGAGAAGTATTCTCACGATGCATCCGACGGCTGAGCCAGAATTCCCTGAAGCGCTCCTGCCACTCCCAAGCGAACGCGGGGTCCTTCGACTGCGTGGGCGTCCGCTTCGCGCACCCCCACTTCGCTCCGGATGACAGGGTGGCGAGGGAGCTTGATATTGCAGCGCTGAAAAGCGCCGCTCCACCCTTCGCTGCGGACGCCAGTTATTAGCGATGTAGATGGTTTGCAGGTGGGCGCTTAGCTACCACATTTCTATTCATACTCCGAAATATGCCCTTGCCACATTGATCCAAGGTGTCGCATCGGCATTTTGTCATCAACTTTTTGAGCACGCCTCGCACGGCCTTTATTCCATCCATCAGATGCTCCAACTCCGCAAGCTTTCTTTGGGAGAGGGTTCGCCAGCGTTCTGAAGGGCGAGTGATATCACGGAACCCAAAGAACAGATATCGGATTTCAGTCAATGTAAAACCGAGTTGGCGCGCACGCTGAATGATTGCCAGGCGATAAAGCGTGGTGGTGTCGTATCGTCTCTGCCCGCTGATTCGCGGGGCACGGGGAAGCAGTCCAATTCTCTCGTAATAGCGAATTGCAGATGCCTGGAGTCCAATTTGCCGCGCCACCTCGGAAATCGTCAATTCGAGCATAGGACATTCTAGATTAGCGCTTTCCGATCAATATCCGGGTGTTGACAGATTCTTTACAAAGAAAGCTCTTGCCTTAAAGTCAACTTTAAGTTGTAGCCTGAAGATGTAGCGACGGGGCGATAGAGCGACGGAGCGTCCACAGCTTTGCCGCCCGGATAATTAGGAGGAGCAGTACTCATGCAGACAATGAAATGGATATTGATGCTCGCGCTGTGGTTGACTTCCGGCAACATTTTGGCACAAGTCGGCCAGCAGCGCGTTGACTCCAAGGAAACACTCGACGCAGAACGGGAAAAGCACGCTCTGCAGGTCTTGGCGAAGCTCACCGAGAAAGTGATCGTGTCTGCCGCTGATGCCATGCCCGCCGACAAGTACGGCTTTGCACCAACTGACGGTGAATTCAAAGGCGTGCGTACCTTCGGTCAAATGGTGAAACACCTGTCCGCAACTAACTACATGCTGGCCGCGGCGGCCTTGGGAGAGCAGCCACCGGCAGATGCTGGCGACGAGCTTGGTCCTGAAGCTGTAAGAACTAAAGATGAGATTCTTAAATATCTGAAAGGCTCATTCGCGTATCTGGACAAAGCAGTCGAAGCTATCGGCGAGAAGAATACGCCGGTTAAATCCTCGCCGATCTCGCCACTGAAAGGCGCCGAGGCGACTCGCCTGGCATTAGTGGTGGAGTCCCTGGTGCATGCTTTTGACCATTACGGACAAATGGTCGAGTATCTGCGCATGAACGGCGTCGTTCCGCCCGCGAGTCGGCCATGAAGCATGAAAACCATCTTTTGTATGCCCGAAGCATCTATCTAGCAGTGGTCGACACTCGGAAGTTGTGTTGTTGGCATAGCATCGCGAAGCACTCATCGACCACGAAGGAGGCCCGTGCCAAAGATCTCGAAGCAAGAGTTCGAACGGCTGCCACTGCGGATCCACGACTTTCTTGCCGGCGTGCCGCTTCATGACGTGTGGGCCGTCGATCTGCCGCGGACGCGCTCCGGCATCACGTTGGATGAGTTTTTGCGGACGGCAAGCACGCGTCTGTGCAAACTCTCGCCGGTCGCGCAAGCGCTCCTGAACATCCGTCTCTTTATCGGCCGCCTTCTTGGTTGGGATCGCGAGCCGGCCGCAACCGCCCGGGAAACCTTCGCAACGCGTCTAACTACCGCTGATCGTTCGAAGTCCCTTGCGCTGGCGGGCACGCGCGAGGGACTTTTCCGCGTCGTGTACCGCTTCGAAAACGAGCAACTCCTCGAGCTGAGCAACCGCACCGCCCATGCCGCGGCGCTGAGCGCGCTCGTCGAGACACCACAGGCCTACCGCTTCTATTTCGGCGTTTACGTGCGCGGCGTCGGCCGGTTCACGCCGGTCTATATGGCCCTGATCGATCCGTTCCGCAAGCTGATCGTCTATCCGTCACTCCTGCGCACCGTCCACGCGAGCTGGAACCGAACCTTCGACAAGACCTGACAACGAACACGACTCGGGCGTAGGCTTACTGTGCCGGGATCAAATCAAATTTGCCGGACGATTCTTCGTAGAACAGCGCGCCTTCTTTCTTGTCTCCGCCGCTCCAATGCTTGTGTCCTCCCGGAACGCGTAGGAAATCCCCCGCCGCTACTCGCTTCTCACCGCCGTCGTCCTTGTACAAGTAAGCGCCCTTAACTACGACTATCCAAACATCGTTGGTGTGGGTGTGCATGCCTGCGTCGTATCCCGGCACGAACTTAGTAAAAGTCCCGTGCGCTCCCGTATTGGCGTCCCCCCAGATGGCGGCCATGGAGACGCCGGGGTTCATTGCATTGAACTTCGCCTGATCGGGCGAAGCAAAAACGACTTTGTTCGCTTCATCTTGCTGTCCCTGCAGCCGCCCGATGGACCACGCCACCATGAGCGTCGCTGCCACTCCAACAATTAACATTGATCGTTGCATTTCACCCTCCTTATTTCGATTGCAGTTCTCGGTTCCAACCTAAGGCGCAGGCATTTTACACCTCTATAGGATCAGGAGCTGAGGCGGCGGCCCAAGCCTGTCATGAATGCTTGCGCCAGCGAAACTACGAGTGGCTGGGTGCTGATCGCAGCGAGGCCGTCCCGCCCTTTCGACCGCGCTCAGAGTTAGAACCCAAGGGGCCGACCCCTTACTTCGCCCACCATGACAGGGGTGGGGAGGAAACTTGATATCGCTTGACATGTTATACACATGAAAATATGCTGATAACATGTCAAAAATGATTCAGCTTCGGAATGTGCCGGACGCGCTGCATCGCGGCCTGAAGGCCCGCGCCGCGATGGCGGGGATGTCGCTGTCGGACTACCTGCTCGCGGAAATCAAAGAGATTGCAGAACGGCCAACGCTGGCAGAGTTGCGTGAGCGTTTGCACAAACGCAAACCGGTCGCGGTTCAACTTGACACCGCTCGCCTGGTGCAGGAAGAACGCGAGGCTCGGTGATTGTCCTGGACGCGTCCGCCGCAGTTGACTGGATGCTTCAGACAGCCGCGGGGCTGAGGATTGAAAAGCGAATTTACGCGCGCAACGAGGCTCTTCATGCTCCTCACCTCCTGGATCTGGAGGTAGGGCAGGTGCTGCGGCGGCTGGTTCGAGAGGCTGTGATCTCAGCCCGGCGTGCAGATGAAGCGATCGAAGATTTGGTGGATCTCCGGGTAACTCGCTATCCCCATTTCGTATTCCTACCCCGCATTTGGCAACTTCGTCATAACCTGTCCGCCTACGACGCAGCTTACGTGGTGCTTGCCGAAAAGCTCGGTGCGACATTGGTAACGCGCGATGCCCGCCTGGCTTTCTCTTCCGGTCGCGCGGTGGCTGTCGAAGTGTTTTGATTGCCTCGCGGCACGGCTGAAGCAGCGCCCTGATACGAACCCCGTTTGGTCTAAACCTGCCGATAGCGAAAGCACGTCACAACATGATCATTCACCATCCCCACCGCTTGCATGAAGGCGTAGCAGATGGTTGAGCCGACGAAGGTGAATCCGCGCTTCTTCAAGTCTTTGCTGAGCGCATCCGATTCGGTCGTCCGGCTTGGGACGCGTTGCAGGCTCTTCAGCGCGTTCACCCGCGGCTTGCCGCCGACGAATTGCCAAACATAGCGGTCGAACGATCCGAATTCGGCTTGCACTTCCAAAAACGCCTTCGCGTTCTTTGCCGCGGACAAAATCTTCAAGCGGTTGCGGACAATGCCTTGGTCGCGCATCAGCGAGTCAAGCTTGCGCTGGTTGTAGCGGGAAATCGTCTTCGCGTCGAAGTCATCGAACGCCGCACGATAATTCTCGCGCTTCCGGAGAATGGTGTCCCAACTGAGCCCCGCCTGCGCGCCCTCGAGCACCAGGAATTCGAACAACACGCGGTCGTCGTGCTGCGGGACGCCCCATTCGCGATCGTGATAGAGAATAGCGAGATCATTGGTCGCCCATCCGCAACGGATTATTTTCTGTTCTGAAGGTGATTTCATCTCGCTTGCATTGCCCGTTAATGCTTCGCCGCTGTACACGCCGTCTCAAACTCGGAATACGATCCCTTCACCAGCGTAATGGGAACAACTTCGCCCATGTACGGACGGCCCGGATCGTGGCCGTAGTAAACGCTGCCGTCGGGCAGAAATGCCCGAAAAATGCTACCGTGATCATCCATAACCAGGTCGGGATTCTTCCAGTGCCCGCGCACCTCGATGCTGGGCCGACGGTCGCTAATGAATTGCCCGTAGAGGGCCGGCCAGTAATCCATATAGAGATCAATAGGCTCCCCATCGGTAGAGAGGTTGAGATGCGGCCTCATGCTGCCGCCCAGATGGAGCCGAAACTGCTCGCCACGCGGGGTGCAGAGGTAACCCACGCCCTTCAAGTTCGAGTGGGGGATGATGCGGCTGCCGCGGGGTGTGGGCTCAAAACGCACATACAAAACATAGTCACCGCTCTTCGCATGCAGCTCTCCCCAGCCCTGCCAGTACGGAATAATGTGGAATTTCCCACCAAGATAAAAGGCCCAGGGATAGAAAAGGCCGGTCATCGCCAGCACCAGAATCATCCCCAGCACCAACACTACTGCCGACCGCCACAGTAGCTGCCCGAGGCAGCCGAGACATCCGCGGCGTGGCTTGGCGCGAGGTGGGATCTGCGCGGGTTTCGCCGACGTCAGCATGCGATCGAGATCTGCCTCACCCTGCCTGCCCAATCAGCAACACGTAACCGTCGGGATCTTCCACCCGCATTTCGCCTCCGGGCATGTAGCTGGGATAGGTAATTACCGAGGCCGATACACCATTGGCTAGCAGATATTCGCGCAACGCAACCAGGTCGGGACTGTAGAGATAGAACAGCACTGCCTGCTGGCTGGCCAGAACCGGAGCATCCGCGCGAGTGAACATTAACTCGGCCAGTTCGCATTCGACGTGCGCCCAGACGAGTGTTTCATCGGCGGCCTTGAGCGTGTTCCGCACTTTGAGTCCCAGAAGTTCGTAGAATGTGACCGAGCGTTGCACGCTGGCAACGTGGGCCATAGGAATGAGGCCTGTCACTCGCGGAGACATGCAACGAATTGTAAATCTTCTCACCTCTGTCATCCTTGAGCGAAGTAGCTTCTTCGCGAACGCGAAGAAGTTACGGAGTGGAAGGACCCTCGGCTCGCTGGCAGCGAGTTGAGCGTGGAGAGGCATTTTCGCTGTACTCCCGACGGTTAGGCCAGAATTCCCCGAAGCGGCCGTGCCCGGCGCAAGTGGACACCAAACTTCGCTTAGGATGACAGGGTGGGGGTAGTTACCTTCGTATTACTCCTCCCGCCCGCCGACGTTGCCTTCTGCTATACTGTTGTTGACGCTTTTCCACGGTTTGCTCGTCACGCGGTGGTCCCTGAGTTCCTCTGGACCAGATTCATCTCCGCATTTCCTGCCCGCCGTTTATTTTTAGCGTAAATCCAAAATGAATGTGAGCGGCAAGGACCCTGATCAACACGTGTATCTGAAGTGTGTGACAAACCAGCCTCTCCAGAAAGAACCAAACGAATGACTATATTTACCGAACTGCCCCTGTCTGCCGCTTTGCAGCAGAAGCTGGCGGCAGCTCAATTCATCACCTTAACCCCAATCCAGGCGGGCGCCATCACTCCCGCCCTTGAAGGCAAGGACGTAATCGGCACCTCGCAAACCGGCAGCGGCAAGACCCTCGCGTTTCTGATTCCAATCGTTGAAATGCTTCACCGCGAAGCGTCTCACGAAACTCGCCATGAGACGCAAGCTCTAGTTTTGCTGCCAACACGCGAACTGGCCATGCAAGTTCACGCACAATATGAGAAGCTCCGCAGCAAGACCACGCCCAAAGCGGCGCTGGTAATCGGCGGCGTATCCGAAAAGGCGCAGATTAGCGGCCTTCGCGCAGGCGCTGGATTGGTAATTGCCACTCCTGGGCGGCTGCAGGACCTCATGTCGCGCAAACTCGCCGACCTGCGTCACCTGAAAATTCTGGTGCTCGACGAAGCCGACCGCATGTTGGATATGGGCTTTCTTCCTGCCATCCAGCGAATTTTGGCAGTCCTGCCGGTGAAGCGCCAGACGCTGTGTTTTTCCGCGACCCTGGAACAGTCTGTCGCCGGCCTGGTGCACGACTACATGCGCCAACCCGTGCGCGTCGCATTGGGTTCCGTCCTTAAGCCCGCCGAGAGCGTGCAATTGAAAGCTTACGAGGTGCGCCCCGGCGAAAAGCTGGAGGTGCTCCGCGAATTGCTCTACGCAGAAAAAGGTCAGACCCTGGTATTCACGCGTACTAAGCGTGGCGCCCAGCGACTCGCACAGGAACTGGTGCGCGACGGCTTCACCGCTACCATGATTCACGGCGACCGCACTCAAGCCCAGCGCAACGGGGCCTTGAGCGGATTCCAGGAAGGCTGTTTCCAGGTTCTGGTCGCTACCGACATAGCATCGCGTGGCTTGCACGTGGACGACGTAGCCCACGTGGTCAATTACGATCTGCCGAAAATGGCCGAGGACTTCATCCACCGCGTCGGACGCACCGGCCGCGCCGGATTACAAGGCCGCGCAACGACGCTGGTCGCAGGCGCTGAAGTTCTGGAGCTTCGCAGTATCGAACGCAAGCTGCAATTACGCATCGAACGCATGCAGTTGGACAAAGCTGGCCCCCAGCGAGCCAGACGTGTGGTTGAAAACACCCTGGCGTCGCGCACATTAACTGCTTTGCCCGGCGAAGTTTTTGTGTAGGAAGTTTTTTATAGTGTATAGATAGAAATCTTCTCTCCAAGCCCTGTGCTTCGCACTTCCAAGCTCTGTCATCCTGAGCGTAGTGGTTGCTTCGCGCACGCGAAGCAGCCACGAAGTCGAAGGACCCCTTTAATTCCGGCAAGGCCGGCGCCGTGTAAGGGTATTCTGTCGCTGGCTGCGTCGGGAGAATTCCTGCGGGCTCGGAGCGAAGATAAGCGGCGAGGGGTCCTTCGACTAAATTGTCGTTCGCGTCGCGAGCGACAATTTCGCTCAGGATGACAGCTTAGGTCGTGCCGGTTCCCCACTAGTTAACCGCCCTCCATCAGCGGTGCAGGGAACTCACGGTACGATCTCAGGTGAAGCGCATTCCATCGCTCGACGGCTTGCGGGCGATTTCCATTACTTTTGTTGTCCTCAGCCACATGTCCAAAAGCGGACATGCTCCCCGCATCTTCTACCAATTCGCCGCCACCGGGGTGAGCATATTTTTCGTCATTTCGGGCTACTTGATCACCAGCATTCTGTTGCGTGAGCGCGAGCAGACGGAGACCATCAATCTGCGCGAGTTTTATGTCCGGCGCGCGCAGACCGTATCTTTCCCGCGGCGCTGGTGTTCATGGCCGTAGCCATCGTTCTATTCTGGCCGCAATTTCGCTGGTATCACATCGCTGCCGGCCTGTTGTACGTCGCCAATTACGACCTCACTCGCAAAGTGAGCTGGGGAGCTTGGGCGTTTCCCGCTCTGGCGGACATCTGGCGATCGGTTGCCTGCTCGCAATATTTGCGCCACGTTTGCCCCGGGTCAATCCCTACTGGGCATTCGCCATGGCACTGGCCGCGATGAGCGTGCAATTCTTCACTGCCGATACTGCCGCGCGCACTTTGCTACTGCTCATTGTGCTGAAGCCAGTCTTTTATGTTTCACTCGCGGGCGTGCTCCTGCACGTAGTCCAGACGCCCTACCGAGTACTCAACTGGCGCCCTGTGGGTCTGGGTGGGGCAGATCAGCTACAGCCTGTATCTGTGGCAGGAGCCATTTTGCGCGGATCGCCATATGTGCTCGGGGTATTTGGCGCTTGCGGCCGTCGCTTGCGCATGTCTTTCTTACTACCTCATTGAACGGCCCATGCTGCGGGATCGCGAAAGACGCAGCGGCCGGCCACAAACGAAATCAGTCAGCCCAATCTCGAGGCCTCGCCCACGGCCGCGTAAAACGGGCGCTCAAAACCGAGAAACTACTCTCCCGCGGTTTGGCCCACACACGTCGCCTGCTTTACCATCAATTGCCAATGGCATCACCCCTGCGGCGCAGATTCCAGAGTCCCCTCTTCTTGCTCGCCCTCACCTCAGGGCTGCTTGCATTCTCAGTTCAGTCTGGCGAACTAGGTTCGGCCGACACCATGCACCGCCTGCAAACGGCGCGTTCCTTTTGGACATCCGAGCCTGCCGTTTTCCCCAGCGAATATCCCGAATTCGGAGTCCATGGCCGCGGCGGAAAACTCTACGACTGGTACGGACTCGGCCAGCCATTGCTGCTATTGCCGGCAGACATTGCCGGCGCTTATCTTGAAAAGCTTCCGATCTTCGCCGACTACAACGGCCCCGACCCCACGGTCCGAGATGTTTTCGTCACTTACACGGTTAACATCCTGATCAGTGTGCTCACTGCGCTGATTTGTCTCCGGTTGCTCGATCGGCTGGGATTCAACGTGGCGCAGTCGGTCGTCGGAGTCCTGGCGCTGCTGTTCTGCACCACCCACCTGCACTATACCCAGAACATGATGGAGAACAACTACATCATGCTGCTGACCCTCACCGGATTCGTCTTTCAATACGACTGGCTGCGCACGGGGAAAATAAGAGCGCTCGCGCTGGGTTCGGCGGCTCTGGGACTGAATCTGCTGAGCCGGCTTACCACTGGTCTCGACCTGATTGCGGCGGTTATATTTCTCCTGCTCGTTCTCTGGTTCGAACGAGCAGGGAAGCAGGACTTCTGGCCTCGGTTAATTGCCTATGCGAAAGTCGCGCTGCCCATTTATTTGTTGTTCCTGCTCATCGACCGTGTCTATCAGTTCTATCGCTTTGGCACCTGGACCGACACTTACGTCCATTACTTCACCCTGGAGCATCGCCTGCATGACCCCACTCTACCCCCGAAATATCCCTGGGAAACCCCCTTCCATGTCGGATTCCTGGGTCCGCTGCTCACTCCGGAGAAGTCTATTTTCCTGTTTGATCCACTAATTATCTTGACGATCCTGGTGACAGTCTTCGGCTGGAAACGCTTCAGTGCCCCAGTGAAGGCTTATATTTCGGCGGCATGTTTCTTGCTGCTCGCTTACATCTGCCTTTACGCCCGATATACCGTATGGAGCGGAGACTTTGCTTGGGGAGACCGCTACGTCTCAACCGCGACCGAAGGGCTGGCCTTCATTTCCGTGCCGCTGCTGCTGAAGTTCAGAAGGGAACTGGGAAGATTCGTCTGGCCAGCGGGACTGTTGCTAATTGCCGCGAGCCTTATCATCCAACTCGCCTCACTGGCCTTCTGGCTTCCGCTGGAGATTTATCAGTTGGACGATTTCGGCCGTCCCGGTTTCATAATCTGGCTGCGCTTTAAAAACATCGTCGCCTTCGCTTTCGGCAAAATGGACGCCTGGGGTCTCAACACCGACGCCATGACCTACGACGCATGGGACTATCAACACATAACCACATGGAATTTCTTGCCCTTCGTTCTGCGCCGGGTTGGCGCCGCCACGAGAGGGGCCGTATGCCTGACGTTCGCTGCCTGGTATGCGGCGATTGCCGCGCTGCTTGCGACCTTGCTGAAGCTGAAGGCAACCCTGCGTGAAGTTGCCGAAGCCAAAGAAGCCTGACTTTCCGGCGCCGCGGACCCAGACAACGCCTCTCCTTTAGAATGGAGACGTGGCCGAAGCCGTGCAGATTGGGATTTTCGGGGAGTACGATCCCGACTCACCCACTCTTCCCTCCATCGAAAAATCCATTCACCACGCGTCCAGCGAACTGAAAATTGCTGTCGAAGCGCAATGGCTCCCCACCGATTCGTTGCTGGATCCAAAACTGGAAAAGAAGCTCGAAGCCTTCGACGGATTATGGGCCGCGCCCGGAAGTCCTTACAAGAGTTTTGACGGAATGCTGCGGGGCATTGAATTCGCCCGCCGCCGCGACTGGCCGTTCCTGGGGACCTGCGGAGGATGCCAATACACGCTCATCGAGTGTGCTCGCAACGTGCTTGGAATCAAGGACGCCGACTCAGCCGAAAACAATTCCGGCTCAAAGAACATCGTCATTTATCCGGTTGCCTGCGCGGTCCCTGATCGCAAGCCGAATGCGCCCAAGCTCTCGGGAAAGATTCCGGAAATTCGCCTTCGTCCCGGATCTTATCTTCACTCGTTCTACAAGAAAGACGTCGTCACTGAAGAATTCTTTTGCAATTTTGAAGTGAACCCCGAGTTTGAATGGGCGGTCCTCGAAGCTGGATTTCCCATCGCCGCCCGGGGACCACGAGGCGAAATCCGCGCCATCGAATCCCCCACGAGCCGGTTCTTCGTTGCAACCTTGTTTCAGCCGCAGCTCTCATCGAAGCCGGGCAAGCCTCATCCCATCATCGTGGAGTTTCTACGTGCCGCAGCCAAGTGGAAAACGCAGAAACTCGAAGACAGCGTGTTGGAATGAGCGAGCCATTCACCACGGAGACACGGAGAAACTGAAAGTAGAATTCTCGGCACTTGACAAAGCAAGCCTGCCACGCTAGGAAATTCTAGAAAAGGTTTGCCTGTGGCTCTGTGGTGAATGGTTCTATGCCGGTATCAGTTCAAATGCCGGATAACCTGCCGCAATTTCCGCGAAGGCCGCTAACGGTGCGTCCGGTCGTACCGGGAAGAATCTCTGCACAGTAGCGCCGTATCGCATCAAGTACGACTTCAAAATCTCCGCCTTCTCGGTATCCGGCAGCGCCCGCAGCTTGTAAGTCCGGCGCCGGCCTCTTTTTTTCAGTGTGACCTCGCCAGACACTTCTGCATTGCGTACCCACTGCGTCCGGCCACGCGGTGCGACCAGATACTGCTTGCCATTGAAGTCGTGCAGGTTCACCGGAGTGGAATAAATCTTTTCCGATTTCCGGCCCTTCACTTCGAGCAAATAGTTGTAAGAAGGGCTGAGGCCCAGGCCGACAAGAAATCCAAATACCCGGTTAAAGAATTGTTCCGCCGGAGTCGCGACCCGGAATTGACGTTCGCCTGTCATGGTTTTTTCTGATTCTATATCGGATGTCATTTCGAACACCGTCGGCGCGAGGAACCTTCTGTTCGCGTGCGGTGTCGCGACTACCGATACAAAAAACGTTCGTCACCGCTGATACGAGTCGGAATGGCAGAATGAACAGTTGGCCGTGCGTTTCTTCATTCCAGCTCCGGCCCCATGGCGTGATAGCTGGATTGAAAGTACAGCAACGGTTTTCCCGCGCGCACCAAAACGTCCTCCACTTCCGCGATAAAGATGGTGTGGTCGCCGGCATCCTGCGCGCTCTGCAGCCGGCATTCGAGATACGCCAGCGCCCCATGCAGCATCGGAGTGCCGTGCGCTGTGCGGTCGAACCTTGCTCCCGCCTCCGGTTCGGCCCGTGCCGGATCGCGGTCCGGACGCGCATAGTGCTCGGAAATTGCGCGCTGCTGCTCGGATAGCACGTTAATCCCAAATCGTTTCCGCGTTTGCAGATGCGAGTGCGTCCGCGCCTGATGGTCCACGCACACCAGCACCAGCAGCGGATCGAGCGATACAGAAGTGAACGCATTCGCCGTCATCCCTTGCACAGCGCCTTCGTAGTCCACCGTGATCACCGTCACCCCGGTTGCGAAGCATCCCATGGCGCGGCGAAATTGTTCCTGCTTGTCGTTCATGAGCGTAAGCTAGCGTTCACAACGCCTGACCAGAGTTTTACCACGAGCGCCCGCATTTCCGCCGTTCCCTACCTTCCGTTATCATTCCTGGATATGGGGACAGCCGTCTCCATCTGTCCGCGGAGCACAGCTCCGCAGCATTGCATGAGGAACTCAGACTTGCTGACGGAAACCTCAAATCGAACCCTCGATTCGGGACGCGTACTGCATGAAGAGTTGGAGATCCCACTCACGCCCGGGACTGCGCGCCGCTGGATCCGCGCGAACGACGAAGAACTGCCGGAGCTTCTTTCCACCGCCCGAGGCGCTCGCGACCGTTTCAAGGCCGGCGTAATCACCTATTCCCGAAAAGTTTTCATTCCACTCACCAACCTCTGCCGCGACTATTGCGGATATTGCACCTTCCGCCGCGATCCCGGCCAGTCCGGAGCCCACACCATGACTCCGGATGAAGTCCTGGCAGTAGCGCGCGCGGGTGAAAAACTCGGCTGCACCGAGGCCCTGTTCTCTCTCGGCGACAAGCCAGAGCGCATCTTCTCAGAAATGCGTGAAACTCTGCGTAGGCTGGGGTTCCGCTCGACACTGCACTACCTCGAAGCCATGTGCGAACTGGTTCTTCGCGAAACCAGTCTGCTGCCACATCCCAATCCCGGCCTGATGAGCGCGGAATGGATTTCTCGCCTGGCCGGAGTTTCTCCCAGCATGGGTCTGATGCTCGAAACTACGAATAACGCGCTGCTGGCCGCCGGCGCCGCTCACGATAACGCACCCGACAAAATTCCCGCCCGGCGTTTGCGCACTATCGAAGAAGCAGGGAAGCAGGGCGTGCCTTTCACCACCGGTATCCTGATCGGCATCGGTGAGTCGCCAGATGATCGAGTCGATGCGCTGCTGGCGATTCGCGATCTTCATCTCCGCTACGGACACATCCAGGAGGTGATCATTCAGAACTTCCGCGTGAAGCCCGAAATTCCCATGTACAACTGGCCGGAGCCGACGCGCGGCGAGATGCTGCGCACCATCGCCGTGGCACGCATGCTGCTGCCGGAAGTCAACATTCAGGCTCCGCCAAATCTTTCCGATCCGGACTACGAGAACCTTCTAGACGCCGGCATCAACGACTGGGGCGGAGTTTCTCCGCTGACCGCGGACTTCATCAATCCCGAGCGTCCCTGGCCGCATCTCGAGCAACTCGAACAGCGCACCCAGGCCAAAGGCTTCGAGCTGCGCCAACGCTTGCCGGTCTATCCGGAATTCGTCCAGCCAGCGATGGGCAAATCCACATTGCTAGACTCCAAGCTAAGCGCGGTCGTAGGCCGCGAAGGCTACGCCCGGAGCGCCGCATGATCGTCGTCCTCACTGGTGGCTCGGGCGGCGCCAAATTTGTGGATGGACTCCGCCGCATAATCCCTCCCGAAGACCTCACCATCATCGTCAATACCGGCGACGACCACGATTGGTGGGGACTGCACGTCTCCCCCGACCTAGATTCCATCACCTATGTGTTGGCCGGAATGCTGAGCGCCGAGCGCGGCTGGGGTGTGCGCGGCGACACCTTCTATTGCCTGCAGGCAATGAAGGAACTGGGCGAGCCGGCCTGGTTCAGCGTCGGCGATCGCGACCTCGCGACCCATGTGCTCCGCACCAAACTTCTCTCATCCGGTCGCACCCTCACCCAGGCCACGCAAGAAATTGCGCAGCGTCTGAACCTTACTTCACGCATTCTGCCCATGAGCAACATGCGTGTAGAAACCAGGGTGGACACCCCCTCGGGAGAGTTTAGCTTCGAAGAATATTTCGTGCAGCGTTGGTATCAGGACCCGGTGAACGCGGTGCGCTTTCCCGGAGCCTCATCGTCGAAACCCGCGCCCGGCGTGCTGGATGCGATTGCCTGCGCGCAAGCGGTCTTGCTCGCACCCAGCAATCCGGTGACCAGCATTGGCCCCATCCTGGCTATACCAGGCATTCGCGACGCGCTTGATAACACCTCAGCTCCGGTGGTTGCGGTGAGTCCAATCATCGGCCATGCAGCTGTGTCCGGGCCTGCCGCAAACCTGATGGCCGCCCAGCATTTGGAAGTTTCGATCGCGGGCATAGCTCAGGCATACAGCGGCTTCCTCGACGCTCTAATCGCGCACGATTCCGACGCCGCTGATGCACAAGCGCTCAGCACTGACCACCTGCAAGTCCGCTGCACAAATATCCTGCTGCGCAGCGGCGAAGACAAAGCCCGCGTAGCGCGGTTCGCTCTGGACCTCGCTATACCTAAACACTCGGCGTTCACCGTAGAGGTCGAATGATTCTGGTCCCGGTCAAGAATCTTGCGAACGCCAAGCAGCGCCTGGCCCCTGTACTAGAGCAACCCTCGCGGACCGAACTCGCCCAAGCCATGCTTGCGGACGTTTTACAGGCGCTTGCCGAATCCGCAGCCGACGAAGTTTCTCTGGTCACCAGTGATCCTTTTGCCATCCAGCTTGCGGACCACCATCGCTTCGGAGTCATCCATGACGACTCCAACCTCAGCGAGACCAGCGCCATTGAAATGGCCACTCGCGCCTGCGAATCTCGCGGAATTCAAACCACCCTGGTGATTCCCGCAGACATTCCCCTGATTGAAGACGCCGACATCCGCGCTATTTATCAGAGCGCGCCGGCGAACGGCGCCGTGCTGGTTCCTTCTACCGATCAGCGAGGGACCAATGCCGTCCTCCGCCGCCCGGCCGCACTGTTCCCGCTGCGTTTCGGCAACGACAGCTTCATGCCCCATCTGGTGGCGGCGATCGCAACTCATGCCACTTGCGTCGTGCTGTCGCTGCGACGAATGGCTCTCGACATTGATACTCCTGAGGACTTGCAGCAACTGGTGAATGCAGGAGGCAAAAAACGATCACAGTGTCTGGCACGCAAACTTGGATTTTCTGAAGCACTGGCAGTCAACCCATGACTAGGTACGATATCCGCATCATCCCTGTCCGTTGGTCAGATGAAGTCAGTCCGGGTGACGATTTGGCGGAGAAACTTCAAGTGGCGCTGCGGCATCGGAAGCTATCGTTGCAGACTGGCGATATTCTCGTGATCAAGCACAAGATTGTTTCCAAAGCCGAAGGACAGATTGTGCAACTCAGCGAAGTGAGACCATCGCGCCCCGCAAAAGACTGGGCGCAAAAGTGTGGCACCGATGCCCGCCTGGTCGAACTCGCCCTTCGCGAAAGCCGGAGAATCGTCCGCAAGAAAATGCTAGGCGGAAGAAGAGGCGTGCTGATTACCGAGACGCGCCACGGCCTGGTTTGCGCTAACAGCGGCGTGGATGCTTCAAACGTTGACGGCGGCAATCGTGCCGTTCTTCTGCCCAAAGATTCTGACCGCTCTGCCAGGCGATTGCGCTCACGAATCAAGCGGATCCAAGGTGTCGCAGTGGCCGTAATTATTTCGGACTCCTTCGGTCGTCCCTGGCGCGAAGGCCTCACCGAAGTCGCGATCGGCGTCGCCGGGATGAAGTCCTTGCTGGATTACCGCGGCAAGCGCGATCCTCACGGATACCAGCTTCGCGCCAGCTACGAAGCTGTCGCCGACGAACTGGCTTGCGCTGCAGGCCTGGTCTGCGGCAAGCTTAATCGCACGCCGATCTGTATCATACGAGGACTTAAGTACCGGCGCGGCAAGGGTAGTGCGCGCGATCTGATACGCGCGAGAGAAAGCGATCTGTTCCGATGAACTCGCCAATACGTCCCAGCACACAATCCGAACTTGAAACCTTCCCGCACCTCGATTGGTCCGATATCACTTCGCGCATGCAGAAGGAAGCCCGTGTCGCCATCGAACGCGTGTTGGAAACGCAAAACGGCGCGGTTCTCAGTCGCGATGAATGCCTGCTTCTCGCGAATGCCGAAGGCGATAACCTGCTCGGACTTCTCGTCGCCGCCGATCTCCTGCGATGCGAGCTAGCCGGCAACATCGTCACCTACGTGGTCAATCGCAACATCAATTTCACCAACATCTGTTTCGTCGGATGCAAATTCTGCGCCTTCAGCCGCGGTCCGCGCGAATCCGACACCTACTTCCTCGATCCGCAGCAGGTCGCCGAAAAAGCCATCCAAGCCTGGGATCTTGGCGCCACGGAAGTTTGCATCCAAGGCGGTTTGCCCCGTGGTTTGCCTCCTCTTTATTACCGCGATATTTTGCGCGCGGTGAAGTCTGCTGTTCCCGGTATGCACATTCATGCCTTTTCGCCAATGGAAATCGTTTACGGCATTGGACTCACCGGCATGACACTCCGCGACTACCTGAGCATGCTGCGCGACAGCGGCCTCGGCACTCTGCCCGGCACCGCCGCCGAAATTCTCGACGATGAAGTCCGCCACATCCTCTCCCGCAACAAGCTCTCAACCGCGCAGTGGCAGGAGGTCATCCGCACCGCTCACTCCTGCGGCATTCGCACCACTTCAACTCTGATGTACGGTCACGTTGAAACACCCGAGCACTGGGTGAATCAGTTGCTGCTGTTACGCGATATCCAAAGCCAGACTGGCGGCTTCACCGAATTTGTGCCGCTAGGATTCGTCCACCAGAACACCATCTTGTTTCACCAGGGCCTCTCGCGACCCGGCCCAACTCTCGCCGAGCATCTCAAGATTCACTCGCTCGCCCGCCTGATGCTCGCCGGCTCCATCAACAACATCCAGGTTTCCTGGGTGAAGCTAAATCGGAAGTTATCGCAACTCTGCCTGCATGCCGGAGCCAACGACTACGGCGGCACCCTGATGGAAGAAAATATTTCCCGCGAAGCCGGCGCCACCGCCGGCCAGTACACCCGCCCGGAAGAATTTCAGGCGCTTATCCGCGAAATCGGACGCATTCCCGCCGAACGCAACACTACCTACTCGCGTATTCAAATCAAGACTCCATTCGACAGCCTTCCCGCCGAAGCGATACTCGAGCCGGAGTTCGCGTGATCATCGCCATCATTGGCGGCACCGGCCCCGAAGGTTCGGGACTGGCGCTGCGTTGGGCCCAGGCCGGAGAGACAATCATCATCGGCTCGCGCGATCCGCAACGCGCCGCAGAAGTCGCAAATAAAATCCGCGAACAGATTCGTGGAGCAGCGGGCGTCCCCGCCCGCGATTTGAAGATTTCCGGCACGGAAAATACGGACGCCTGCGAATCAGCAGAAATTGTCGTCCTCACTGTCCCTTTCAATGTCCAGGCAGAAATGCTAAAGCATATCAAGCCCGCGTTGCGTCCCGGACAAATTCTGGTTGATACGACTGTGCCGCTCGCCGCCAGCGTCGGGGGGCGCCCGACGCGAAGCCTTGGCGTCTGGCAAGGCTCGGCCGCGCAGCAGGCCGCGGAACTCGCGCCTGAGGGCATCCCCGTCGTAGCTGCATTCCACAATGTGTCAGCCGAACTCTTGCACCACGAGGGCCCGGTAGATTGCGATGTGATCGTCTGCAGCGATGACAAGCAAGCCGCGCAGCGCATCCGCAGTCTAGCCCGTAAAATTCCCGGCGTGCGCTCGGTTGATGGCGGCAAACTGGAGAACGCCCGCATCGTAGAACAGATTACAGCCCTGTTGATCGGCTTCAACATCCGGACGAAAGGCCGTTCCGGTTTACGCGTCACTGGACTGCCGCCCGAAGCATACGATGTGTGATTCGGAATTTCTGACCACTGGCCACCGCCCACTGGTCACTTCGTTATGGCTGAACCGGTCATTGAATTCCGTGACGTCTCCTACCATCTCCCCGATGGACGCGCCATCCTAGGCAATCTGAATCTCGAAGTCCATCGCGGCGAAATCCTCGTCCTTCTCGGCCGCAGCGGGTCGGGAAAAACTACGGCGCTCAAGCTGGTCAACCGGCTTCTGGAAAATCCGGCCGGTGAAATTCGCGTCGAAGGCCGTCCTTCCCGCGAATGGGATGTCATCAAACTCCGCCGTCACATCGGATACGCCATTCAGGACGTCGGCCTTTTCCCTCACTTCACCATCGAACGCAACATTGGCTTGGTGCCCGCAATCGAGAACTGGCCCAGTGAACGAATCGCACAACGCGTTGAGCAATTGATCAAGTTAGTCGGACTGAACGGCGACGTTGCTACTCGCTATCCCCACCAACTCTCCGGAGGCCAGCGCCAACGCGTCGGCGTGGCCCGTGCGCTGGCCGCCGACCCGCCGATTCTCTTGATGGACGAGCCTTTCGGCGCCCTCGATCCGCTCACTCGTACCGATCTTCAGCGCGAGTTCTTGTCGCTGCAGCAAAAGCTGGGAAAGACAGTCCTCTTCGTCACCCACGATCTGCGCGAAGCGATGCTGCTCGCTTCAAGGATCGCTCTGCTTGAAGAGGGCAGGCTGGTGTCACTAAGTTCCCGCGAAAAATTTCTTGTGTCGCCGGATCCTCTGGTCAAGAAGTATGTAGAAGCATTCGGAACCTCCCTGGAATTCTCCGGCAAACGAGGCACCCCATGAACTTCTGGCATTTCGTTGCGCAGAACAAATTTGAAATCGCCGACCTCACGTTCGAGCACTTGACCATGGTCGGGTTTGCCACTCTATTTGCGATTGCAATCGGAATTCCTCTCGGCATCTTGATAACTCGCAGGCCGGCACTGCGCAAGCCGGTCATCGCTGCCGCAAACATTATTCAGACTATTCCCAGCCTCGCCTTGTTCGGATTCCTGCTGCCCGCGCCCTGGATCGGCGACCGTGCCGGACGCCTCGCCGTTCTCGCACTCACTCTCTATGCGCTGCTCCCGCTCATTCGCAATACCTACACCGGGATCAAAGGCGTGGACCGCGCGGTGGTCGAGGCCGCGCGCGGCATGGGTCTCACCGACTGGCAACTTCTGTACAAAGTCGAACTCCCGCTTGCCGCCAGCGTAATTCTCGCCGGAGTTCGTGTGGCGATCGTGATTTCCATCGGACTCGCAACTATCGCCGCCGCCATCGGTGCCGGAGGCCTGGGCGAACTGATCTTCCGCGGCCTAGCCATGGTAAACAACAATGTGATTCTCGCTGGAGCCGTCCCCGCCGCGCTGATGGCGTTAGCCGCCGACACCCTGCTAGGCTGGCTGGAAAAACGGCTGTCGTCGCCACGGGCCGCGTGATTAGCGGTAGACCGCGTAATACGCGTCGGGCTACAGAGTTCGGGAAGGGCACGAGTTCTACTCGTGCCGACAGAGACCTGTGGGTCTCGGCTTTAGCCTCTGGGGTTCACTTCATGTTGATTGAATGTATTGCAGTTCGTCGCTTCCACGCAGATCGCAAGTGTGTCCCATCCTGGTGCCCCCGTTCCTTCAAGAGACGGGGTGGGGTCTTTGCGCTGTTGGCAGTCATTCTCACTCTCCTCCCCGCTTGCGCCCACACCGCCCGCATCGTCGTCGGATGCAAGAACTTCACCGAGCAAATCATCCTAGGAGAACTCATCGCCCAGCAGATCGAAAACAAAACCCATCTCCCAGTCGAGCGCCGCTTCTACCTCGGCGGCACTTACATCGCCCACCAAAGCATTCTTGCCGGACGCATCGACATTTATCCCGAATACACCGGCACAGCGCTGACTGCGGTCCTCAAACAGCAGCCGGGTTCAGATCGCAAAGCAGTCTATGATCGCGTGAAGTCTGAATACGAAAAGCAATTCGATCTAACGCTCTCCCCACCCCTCGGCTTCAACGACACCTTCGCCATCGAGGTCCGAGGCGACGACGCTCGCCGTCTACATCTCGCAACTCTTTCTCAGTCCGCCGCGTTCACTCCGCAATGGCGCGCCGGCTTCGGCTACGAATTCATGGAGCGCCCCGACGGCTACAAGGGCCTGGTCGCAACCTACGCCCTGCGTTTCGCCGCTGCGCCCCGCATAATGGACCTGGGCCTTCTCACCCGCGCCCTCAAAGACCATCAGGTTGACCTGATCGCCGGCAACATGACTGACGGTCTCATCCCGGCGCTCGATCTCTTTGTGCTCGAAGACGACAAGCACTACTTCCCGCCGTATGAGGCGGTGCCGGTGATTCGGGAGGAGACACTGGCCCAGCATCCCGAAGTGAAGCAGGCGTTGGATGAACTCGCCGGAAAGATTTCCGACGCCGAAATGCGTAAGCTGAATTACGAAGTGGACGGAAAGAAGCGGGATGTGAAGGAAGTCGTGAAGGAGTTTCTCCGCAGCAAAGGGCCGCGGTGATCAAGAATGGGCCGTTTGAATATTTAGCGGTGGCAGCTACTCAATAGATCTAAAGATTGTCCGAATGATTGCGGCTATTTGATCCCTTCTTCAAAGGCCATTCAGATCTCTGATAAGTTCAGGACGGTCTTCCTCCTTGGCGATGCGTTTTAGAAATTCGGCCGCCTCCTTATTGGGGCGGCGATTCGCCAAGCGCACCTCGAGCGAGTTAACGATTTCCCGAGGACTTCCAAAAGTCTCTGTCTCGCGATCCGGTATTTCGATCTCGAACAATTCTTCGAGAGCCATCACGAGTTCACCATGTCAAGGCTGTCGATTGCTGGTTGCATCGCGATTTCAGTCTACTCTGTTCAGTCTCTACGCCGTTGCCCTTGCCGGGCTTTTAAACGCTTTTTGGATCAGGGTGTATCGCGCTGCGCCAATGATTCCCGAATCGTCATTCACCACAACCTTCACCGGAATATCCGCGAGCAGAGTACCCATTCTGCCCTTGTCCAGAAATGCCTTCATGAAGATCGGATCCTGCATGCGGGCGACATTCTTGGCGGCGATACTGCCACCAATAAAAACGCCGCCGGTGGCGAGGAAATTCAAAGCGCAGTTTCCCGTTTCCGATCCATAGACGCCGACAAAAATGTTCAGCGCCTGGTCGCAGATGGCGGCTTTGTGCTCCAGCGCAAGCTGCGAAATCAGCGCAGGAGGATCGGGCGCCTCACTCATCTGCTTCTGCAGCCACGCGGGTTCTTCGGCTTTGCCGGCATCGCGAAGGAAGTCGTAGATATTCTTGATGCCGGGGCCAGAAAGAATTCTCTCGCAACTCACGTGGTCATATTTCTTGCGCAGATATTGCGCCAGCTCAGCTTCAAGATCGTTCTTGGCAGCGAAATCAGCATGACCGCCTTCACAGGGGAAAGGATGGTGGCGGAATCCGTCCCAATAGAGTCCGGCCACTCCTAACCCAGTGCGCGCGGCAATCACAACCCGATTGCCCTCGGCGTCATTGACGCCTTCGCTCAACGTAACGAAGTCTTTGGATTCGAGCGCGTCGATTCCATAGGCGTAGGCTTCAAGGTCGTTGATCAAACCAACCGAACCGAGTTTGAGTTGCGCCGCAAGTTCGCGCGAATCAATCGTCCACGGAAGATTGGAGATTTTGCTTCGTCCCGCGCGCACCGGGCCGGCAACACCGAAGCAGGCGCTGTGGACGGGAATGCCCTCGGTCTTCACGAACGTGCTGATGATCTCCTGCAGGCCGCCATGCTCCTGGCTCTTGTAGGTCTTCTCCACCACCAGTTCCAACTTGCTGCCTTCGGTTTGAAAGGCGGCCAGCCGCGTGCGTGTTGCTCCGATATCGCCCGCGAGAATCATTCGATTGTCCTCCACTCCCGCTCATCGCGTTTCAGCAGCTGGTTGGACTCTTTCGGACCCCAGGTGCCGGCGGCATAGTTTGGGAACCGGCGCGGCGGAAGCGCTTTCCACACATCCAACACCGGATCGACTACGTTCCACCCGGCTTCCACCATGTCGGCGCGCTGGAACAGCGTGGCATCGCCAATCATGCAGTCGTAGAGCAGGACTTCGTAGCCGGTGTACGCGTCCGCTCCGAAGTATTTGGAATACTCAAAACTCATGTCCACTGAGCCGACGCGCAGAATGGGGCCAGGAATCTTCGCGCCAAAGCTGAGCGAGATGCCCTCGACCGGCTGAATCTGGATCACCAGTTGATTGGAATGCTTATGCCCCAGTGTATTGCGGAAGAGCTCGAATGGAGTTTTCTTGAATTGGATCGTGATCTCGGTATGACGCTTCGCCAGGCGTTTCCCCGTCCGCAAATAAAACGGCACGCCCACCCATCTCCAATTATCTATATTGAGTTTGAGCGCGACGAAAGTCTCCGTTCGCGATTCCGGCGACACCCCTGGCTCAGTTCGATACCCCGGCACGCGCTCATCGCCAATCAGCCCTTCCGCATATTGTCCACGAACGCTGTATTGCAACACGTCTTCCGAGACCATCGGCTGCATGGCATTCAGGACTTTAGCTTGTTCGCCGCGGACAGCGTCAGCGTGAAACGAGACCGGGGATTCCATTGCAGTCAGGGTGAGAAGCTGCATCACGTGATTGGGGACCATGTCGCGCAGAGTGCCCGCGGTGTCGAAGTACCCGCCACGCTGTTCGACTCCCACGGTTTCCGCATTAGTGATTTGCACATGGTCAATGTAGCGACGGTTCCAGATGGGTTCAAAGATGGCGTTGTCAAAACGAAAAACCAAAATATTCTGCACGGTCTCTTTACCGAGGTAGTGATCGATGCGATAAATCTGATTTTCCGCGAGGACTGCCTTGATCTGACGGTTCAAGGCGCGCGCGGAGTCGTAGTCGTTGCCAAACGGCTTCTCAATAATGACTCGGCGCCAGGTGCCATTCGCTTGCTTGGAGAGACCGATCTGGTCCAACTTCTCGACGATCGAAGCAAAGAATTTCGGCGAGGTCGCCAGATAGAAGAGATAGTTGCCCTCGGTATTGTGCTGCTGATCGATCTGACCGAGCCGGGCGCTAACCGTGGAGAACGTCGCCGCATCCCCGAAATCACCACATTGATAGTAGAGCCGCTCCTGAAACCAGTTCCAGGCGTCAGTGCCGCGATCTTCGGCCGGCAAGAAGGAAGTCACCTGGCCGCGAAATTGTTCCTCGTTGAGCTGATCAACAGCAACTCCCAGGATGGCAAAGTTTTTGGGAAGCAGTGAAGCCTTGACCAGATTGAAGATTGCCGGAACAAGCTTTCTCTTCGTAAGATCGCCCGACGCGCCAAAGAGTGCCATTGCGCACGGCCCGGCCGCCTGGCCGAAGTGTGCCGATTGCTGGTCCTGATTGGTGATTACGGCCGTTGCCATTGACCGCCCTCGGAGTACCGCAGTCGCATATTCTACTCGGGCTGATGAACAGCAGCCAGCAGATGATTCACATCAGCCACAATGCATCCACATCCACAATCACATTCGTTCGAGGAATCTTTTCTTTCTCCGCTTGCGCCAGCATCGCCCGCAGCAGCGTATTCAGCTTCTGCCGGCTCGGGGACTTCAGAATAAAGTGATAGCGGTAGTCGCGTTTCAGCCGCTCGATCGGCGCCGCCGCCGGGCCAAGCACGCGCACTCCTTCGTGCCGCGCCTTGTCGAACCAACGGCCTAGGGCTCCGGACCATTTCAGCGCGTCGTCGAGTTGGTTGCCGCGGATCAGCACGTTGGCCAAAGAACTGTAAGGCGGATAGTGCATCCAGCTGCGGAAGCGAAGTTCTTTCTCGTAGAATCCCGCAAAGTCGTGTTGCGCCGCATACTGCACCGCATAGTGCTCCGGAAAATAGGTTTGCAGTACGACCTTTCCCGGGACTTCTCCGCGCCCGGCGCGTCCTGCAACTTGGGTGAGCAACTGAAACGTGCGCTCCGCGGCGCGGAAGTCCGGCATACCCAGCGCCATGTCCGCGCCCACTACGCCCACCAGCGTCACTCCATGAATGTCGTGACCCTTCGCGATCATCTGAGTGCCAACCAGCAGATCCAGTTCACCGGCGTCCAGCGCATTCAGCGCGCGCTCAAAATCAGCGTGGCTGCGAACGGTATCGCGATCAAGGCGCGCAATCCGTGCCTGCGGAAACACTCCATGCAGTAACTCTTCCAATTTCTCAGAACCAGTACCGAGGAAAAAGACATACTCGCTCCCGCATGCCGCGCAGGTTTTCGGCACCGGAGCCATGAATCCGCAGTAGTGGCATTCCATCCGGCGCTTGATTTTGTGCAGCGTGAGCGCGATGGCGCAGTTATTACACTCGAGTTTCTTGCCGCAGGTCCGGCACAGGACCACGGGAGAATATCCACGGCGGTTCAGCAACACCATGGCTTGCTCTTTCCGCTCCAGCCGCAGCCGGATCTCCTCGATCAGCTTGCGTGAGATTACGGTCTCCTTCCCGGTTTCCTGAAACTCCTGCCGCATGTCCACCAGTTCAACTTCCGGCAGCGGGCGCTTCTCTACCCGGTCCGGCATCTCCACGAGTGTATAGCGTCCCTTTTTTGCGTTGGCGTACGACTCAAGCGAAGGGGTCGCCGACCCCAGCACCACCGTCGCGTCCGAAAATTTCGTCCGCATCACCGCCACATCCCGCGCATGGTAGCGCGGAGTCTCTTCCTGCTTATAAGAAGAATCCTGCTCTTCATCCACAATCATGAGCGCCAAATCCGAGACCGGAGCAAACACTGCGGACCGCGTTCCCACCACCGCCCGCGCCTCTCCGCGACGAATCCGCCTCCAGTGTTCGGCGCGCTCCTTGTCGGAAAGCGCCGAATGCAGAATGGCCACCTCATTTCCAAAGACATGGTGCACGTCAGCCGCGATTGCAGGTGTGAGCCCGATTTCCGGCACCAGAAGAATGGCGGATCGGCCGGCATCCAGCACCGATTTCATCGCCGCAAGATACACGGCAGTCTTGCCCGACCCCGTCACCCCATGCAACAGAATTCCCGAAAACTTTTTCCCTGCTGTTGCGGAGTGAATGCGACCAAGCGCTCCCTGCTGGGCCGAGTTGAATTGAAACTCCGCCGGAAGTCCGCGTGTGCTGGCCCCCGGTTTCGGAAGCTCAATCGGTTCTTCCACTAATTCGATCAGCCCACGCGTCACCAGAGTTTTCAAAGTGCTTCGCGGCACTTCGAGTTCCCGCAAGTTCTCAACTGCGAGCCGCCCGCCTGCGGCTGCAAGGGTTTCCACCAGCAATCGCTGATTTGCGTTCAGCTTTCCCTCGCCATGTTTCAATGCCGCAACTTGCCTCGTGTGCGCCGCGTCCCTGGTATGGGAAACATCCTCTCGCACAATCCACTGCTTGCGGGCCATGCCGTCAAGCAGTGCACGCGAGACTCGCGTCGCCGTGCGCAGCGTTCCATCGCGTGCCTGATCGCGGGTTGCAAGATAATCCAGTGCGCGGAATTCTGCGTACTGGTCTTCCGGATCGCGTTTCGAACGCGAAGGCGAGCCGGTGCTGCCCGCAAGATGCAGCGCCAATCGTCCCTGTTCCGTGATGCGATACACCACCGCCCGCCGGAAGTCGGCACTGAGCGGCAGCATGGAACGGAACACTTCGCCGAGCGGCGCCAGATAGTACTCGCTGATCCACTTTCCCAGACGCAGCAGCTCTTCGGTCAGCGCCGGCGTGTCAGCTTCGTCAAGCGCTTCAATAACATTTTTTGCGGTGACCTTTGGAGGTCGGTCGTGGAGTTCCGTGACAATTCCCACCAGACGTTGCTGGCGAAAAGGAACTAGCACGCGGCCGCCGTCCGGAGGCTGAATCCCATCCGGCAATCGGTAAGTGAACACCGCATCCAGGGGCACGGGCACGGCCACGTCGCAATATTCAGGCATGAGGAAGTATTGAACACGAATCCTAACATTTGCGGCCCTAGGGGCCTTAAGAACCCCTAAGGGAGTGCGAAAAATTGACGTTCTGTCTATGGCACCGAAGTGTAATTAGTTCCAGAACATACACTACACAAAGCAAATTTGACCTAAGGTGTTTTCCCTAAGGGTGGCCAAAGCCGGACAGGAAATGCAGCCTTCAGGGTGCAGCCCTTATTTTTCCACGACTATTGGTCCGCAAAAGACCGATTTACTAGTGCCTGGATTTCAATACCTCAAGGCGAACCTCTTGGCGTGCATTTTGTTGGAGTTTGACCGTGGAAAACTCTCCGCCCTAAAACATTTCCGAACTGCATTCGCACACAGATAAGGGCAGCCTAACGCGGTCCTGTGGAAGTTCTTGCCCCGTTTTTTTCTCATCTTGGGACGACTTGGCAGACCATGTGCAACAGTCTTCACTTCGCATGGAATTCTTGCGTCTTGGAGCAAAAGAACATTGTGGCGAAGTCTATCAATCAGAGGGAGTTGTTATGGAGGAGAAATCCTTACGCCCACGGGAGCGGCAGGTCGTGGAACTGCTCTTACAAGGCTGCGATAACGATGAAATTTCCAAACAGTTAAACATGGCGCGGCGAACGGTGAAGGCCCACTTCAACCGGTTGTTCGTGCGTTTTGGTATTGACAGCGGAGTCAAACGGGTAAAGTTGGCAACACTTTTATATCGGAGGCAGCTATGTTCAGAGGAAAAGATCGCCGCGGATGTCCCAACGAGCGCGAGCAGCGCGTCATCGAACTCGTCGCTCAGGGACTCAAGAACAAAGAAGTCGCAACCGAAATCGGTACCACCGAACACGTCATCAAAAACTATCTCCGGACCATCTACGACAAACTGGGGCTCTGGAACCGCGTAGAACTAGCGCTCTGGTATGAAGCTCGCCGGCATGAAGGTATGTTGCTGGCCCAAACCAACTAATCGCGGATAATCGCCCGCCGAGAGAAGTAGGGAATCCATGCATGTCTCGGCGGCGTCCCTTATTCTTCTTCTTCGCTTCGCGCTTCGCGATTATTCGCAC
>Ga0185299_10002335_pt1 | contig 29845 bp, 31 predicted proteins | sample PaiPotPPA55metaG_FD_128002 | JGI IMG/M metagenome (GOLD analysis project Ga0185299, IMG submission 128002) | Iron sulfur acid spring bacterial and archeal communities from Banff, Canada, to study Microbial Dark Matter (Phase II) - Paint Pots PPA... ...
CGCGAGGCGCACTTCGTTCAATGCAACGTTATCGTTTGCATTTAGGTTTTTGACCCGATAACGGCGGTATCATGCCGGGCACAATTCAGAGCTTCTTCGCGACCATCGATCCTGTTTCGCCCCCGCCGTAGCAGCCCAGGGATTTTGCCTTCCGACAAAATCGATCTCATCGAAATGAGATCTTTAAGCTCAAGCTGCTAGGGTGGAGGCGCCGGGTACTGCCCCCGGGTCTGCCCGCAGTCCGCTCTAAGTTTCAGCGCCATCGTCTTGCGACGGAGTGACCGTACGCGGAACGGCTGCGGAAAGATAGGCCGCCTTGGCATCCAATATGCGCGGATTCCAGCCGGTGCCGCAAGTTTTCCTGACGCCAGAAATTCAAAATCCTTGACCTTCGAGGTAATCGATCGCGCCGCCCAAACCTTCGATAGTCGGCCAGCCGATCGATCCGGCTCAATTCGAAGGAGAGAGACATGACCGATATGAATACGATTGCCCACCGCTATATCGATTTGTGGAACGAGCGCACGCCGGGCCGGCGGCGCGAGATCCTCAGCCAGCACTGGGCAAGCGACGCAAGATATATCGACCCGCTGATGTCAGGGGATGGCCATGACGGCGTCGACGCACTGATTGCGGGCGTGCAGCAGCGCTTTCCAGACTTCACGTTTACCCTGATCGGCCAGCCCAACGGGTTCGGCGACCACGTCCGCTTCTCCTGGGGGCTTGGACCGAAGGGCGCGGACAGCCCGATCAAGGGCACGGATTTCGCGGTGGTGGAGGATGGCAAGATCCGGAGCATCACCGGTTTTCTCGATCAGGTGCCGCAGGGCGCATGACCAACGGCGATGCGATTGTCCCGGCCATGCCGGGGCAGTCGTGCCCGCGGGCAATGATTTGCGGCCGATATAGGGCGCATGCGCCGATGACAGCCGCGATCAACAGGGGTGGCCGGTCATCACGTTTCAAGGAGCCGGCCAAAGCCCCATTGGCGAATCCGATGGCGTGTTCCCATCTGTCTGGTTCACACCGCCCAGGAGACCCGGATGAAATTCGCATTGATCGGCGCCGCTGCGGCTGCCGCGGCAGTGTTTGCCGCTCCCGCATGGGCGCAAACCGTTGTCGAGGACCCCGGCTACTGCGCGCAATATTACCCGAATGCCAATTGTCAAAACTACGGACCCGGTAATCCCGTCACCGATCCGGGTTTCTATCGTAACAATTGGCAGGACGGCAACGCGTCCGTGGAACCGTATGTGCAGCCTCGCTGGCACCGTCATCATCGGAAGCAGCACGGGTGATGGCGACGTGACGGCCCGGTGACCGGGGCACGCGCGCCGCTTCCGGCAAAGCTCTCACGGGCTCTGCTTTTCCAATTTCTGTACTGAGCCGCCCCGGCTTTCCGGTCTCAAGCGATCTTGGCTTGCCACACCGGATAAACCTCGCTCTGGTCCGGAGCTGCGTCCTCATGGGTATAGTTGCGGAAGCTACCGATCGCGGCCGGACGCCCGAGCAGATATCCCTGCACCTCGGTACAGTTTTCGTCCTGCAGGAATTGCAGTTCGGCACCGGTCTCGACGCCTTCGGCAATCACCGGCAGGCCGAGCCCGCGGCCAAGCCCCAATACCGCCCTCACGATGGTCGCGGCCTGACCGTTGGAATTGACGGACTTGATGAAGGAGCCGTCGATCTTGATCCGGTCGAACGGAAACGCGCGCAAATTGGACAGTGACGAATAGCCGGTGCCGAAATCGTCCATGGCGATGCCGATACCGAGCGCCTTGATCTGCCGCAACATGGCAAGCGCCCGGTTGAAATCGCGAACCAGCGCCGTCTCGGTGATCTCGATCTCGAGGCGGCGGGGCGACAGGCCGGTTTCGAGCAAGATCTGGTGCAATTCCCCGACGAAGGCCGCGTTGTAGAGCTGTACGGCCGAGACGTTGACGGCGATCTTCAAGGGCTGCGGCCAGCTCGCGGCCTCGCGACAGGCGGTTCGCAATACCCAATCTCCGATCTGCAGGATCGCGCCGGTCTCCTCGGCAATCGGAATGAAGACGGCCGGCGAGATTTCGCCCCGCGTCGGGTGTCTCCAGCGCAGCAATGCCTCGAAACCGCTGATGGCGTTGCTTTGCACCATCTTCTGCGGCTGATACACCAGCCGCAACTCGTCGCGCGCAATGGCAAGACGCAGATCGTGCTCGAGCAACCGGCGCTCGCGAACCTCGACACCCATCTTGGCCTCGAAGAAGCGATAGGTGTTGCGGCCCTCGCTCTTGGCGCGGTAGAGCGCGGTGTCGGCGTGGTTGAGCAGCGAGTGACGATCCGCCGCGTCGTCGGGACAAAGCGCGATGCCGATAGAGGTCGCGATATGGGTCTCGGCCGCATCGCCCGGCGCGCGCAGCGCCTCCAGGATGGTTTCCGCCAGCCGGCTGGCGGCGGCGGGATTTGCGACGTCGGGCATCAGGACGGCGAACTCGTCGCCACCGAGACGCGCCATCATCTGCCGCTCACCAAGCACCGCGGTGACGCGTGAGGCGACGATCTGCAGCACCTTGTCGCCGGTCGTGTGCCCGAACAGGTCGTTGACTTCCTTGAACTTGTCGAGATCGAGAGTACGTATACGACGAGGACCGCCTGATTGACGCATGGGCGCGGGCACGGCGAGCTCTATGATGGCGTTGCGTGAAGGTCAGGCAGCCTGCTGATCGGCGGGCTTGTCGGCTTGGCGCAGGAGCTTCCATTCCCAGGGCAGCAGTTCGTGCAGACGCGATGCGGGAAGATCGGCGATACGGGCGAGGACGTCGGCGAGCCAGGCCTTGGGATCGACGTCGTTGAGGCGACAGGTCGTGATCATCGTCAGCATGATGGCGGCACGGTCGGCGCCACGCTGGCTGCCGGCGAAGGTCCAGTTGCGCCTTCCCAATGCGATGCCTCTCAATGCGCGCTCAGCACAATTGTTGGTCAAGCAGATCCTGCCATCGTCGAGGAAGCGGGCGAAGTCGTCCCAGCGCCTGAGCATGTAGTTGATCGGTTTCAGGACCTCGGAAGAGCGCGAGAGGTTTTCGCGCTCACGCAGCAACCAGGCGTGCATGTCCTCGAGAAGCGGCTTGCTCTTTTCCTGGCGCACGGCGCGCCGCTCGTCGGCGCCGCGGCCGTTGATGGCGCGCTCGATCTCGAACAACGCATCGAGGCGTCTGACCGCCTCCAGCGCGATCGGAGAGACCGGTTTGCCCTTCTTACCTTCCCGAGCATTTTTCTCGATGTCAGCCAGCTCGAAGAAGCCCCGCCGCGCATGGGCAAAGCAAAACGCCGGCGTAATCGGCAGCACCTTCTTCTGCGGGTCGAACAGCGGCTCGAAGCCGTTGTAGCAATCGGCTTGCAGGATACCGGCGAAGGCGGCCAGATGCTTCTGGGGATGCGCGCCTCGTCGGTCGCTCGAGGCGTAATAGACCGCCGCCGGCGGCGCAGGCCCGGCGAAGGGCCGGTCATCCCGCACATAAGTCCAGATCCGCCCGGTCGTGCACTTGCCCTTCGCCAGGATACGGATGGTGGTGTCATCGCCATGAAGGCGCTCGGCCGCGAGCACATGGCGTTCGATCAAGTGGAAGAGCGGCATGACGGCGAAGGTCCCGTGGCCGACCTGGTCGGCCAGCGTCGACAACGGCAGGTCGATCCCCTCGCACTTGAAGCGCGCACTCTGGCGGTTGAGCGGGATATGCATGCCGAACTTGTCGAACAGGATCGTCGCCAGCAATTGTGGGCCGATGAAGCCGCGCGGCGTGGCATGGAACGGCGCGGGCGGCTGGCTGATCTTCTCGCAATCGCGGCAGGTGAACTTCTCGCGTACCGTCTCGATCAGCTTGAAGCGGCGCGGGATCTCTTCCAGCGTCTTGGTCACATCCTCACCGATCTTCGCCAGCCGCGATCCACCGCAGCAGGCGCAGGTCGTTGGAGCCTCAATGACGACGCGCTCGCGTTCGATGTCATCCGGCCATGGCTTGCGCACCGGCCGCTTGCGCATGAAGGGGCGGACGTTCTGCGTCTTCGCCGCTGCGGCCTGCGCGGCAAGTTCATGCTCGCTCGCTGTGGTGACGAGTTCTTCGAGCTCCAACTCCAGCTGCTCGAGCAGCCGTGCCGTGCGCTCGGAGCGCTGCCCGTACAGTTCGCGTTTGAGCTTCTCGATCCGCAGCTCGAGATGCGCGATCAGCGCCTCGTTGTCCGACAGCTCCGCCCGCGCACTGGCAGCCACCGCCTCGGCTCGCAGCCGCGCCTCACGCTCGGCCTGCAGCGCCGCCAGGGCACTCACAAGGTCCGATGGAAGATCGTCCGGCTTCGATATCATGAAGCCATTGAATCAGATCAAGCAGCAGATTCAAACCGAAAAAGCGGCTATCCGACCCGCGTCGGACGCTGGGTTTCTTGAGGGTTGCGCCAATCGATCCCGGACAACAGATAGCTCAACTGCGCCGGAGAGATCGTTACCGATTCACCGGCAACCGATGGCCAGATAAACCTTCCTCTCTCGAGTCTTTTGGTAAACAGGCATGCTCCCTGGCCATCGTGCCAAATGACCTTCAAAAGATCGCCGCGTTTGCCCCTGAAGCAGAAAAGACCGCCGCCCATGGCGTCGCGCTTGAGCACTTCCTGCACGCGCAGCGCCAGGCTCGGAAAGCCACACCGCATGTCGGTATGGCCCGTCGCCAGCCACACTCGCACGCCCGTCGGGATCGCGATCACCGTAGTGTCTCCAGCCCTCGCATGATCCGTAGCAAAACCGCGACATCGACGTTGCGATCCACGATCACGCGTCGGCCATTCGCGGTCACGACTTCCAGAGCGCCAGTCGCCGCCGGTGCCGCACGCTCCGTCGTCGACTGGACCTCCGACACAATCCGAGCCGGCACAAATCCACCTACCTGACAGCCGCCAAGCTGTCCTTCGCGATAGGCCTTACGCCACGAAAACAGAAGCTGTTTCGAAAGCCCATGATGCCGTGCTGTCGCCGACACCAGCCGCGGACCCAAAAAACTTTCCTCGACAATCCGCAGCTTCTCGGCAGCCGACCAGCGCCGACGCCGACCAGTCTCCACAATTTCAAGGCGACGCACTTGGCGACCATCAGTAAGGATATCCATACCGACAGTCAGCTACAGACCGGATAAACCCGCAAGACGGCCGTCCTCGGACGAGTACGATCGAGACACAGCACCGCGAGGCTTTTTCCCGCCGGCAGGGCCGCGATCTCCTGGTCGATCCGCGCGTTGAAATGGCCGCGGTTGGGAAGCGAGGTCAGCGCGTCGTGATGCGCCAGGAAATAGATGTGCTGCTCGGCGTCCTTGCGCGGCTTGAGGTCGCGAACCGCGATGACCTGGTGTGGCCGTCCGGCATACATGATCGGCCGCTGGATCAACTCGACCGGGCTCGTCGAGCCGTCGAGATGGCGCAATTGCGTTTCAACCGTCTTGTCCGATCCGGACAACAGTTCGTTGCGCGCAGCCTGGTCCGGAAACAGCCGCTCCAGCCTCGCACCGGTGAGCGCTGTGGCCGATCTCCCGGTCAATTGGGCAAAGCTGGTGTTGACGGAGACGAGCACGTCTCCGTCGCAAACCAAAAGCCCCTCCACGGAAGCATTGGCGAGATCGCGCATCCGCTCGACTTCGAGTTCCGAACGCCTTTGATCGCGGATATCGAGCACGACGCCCGCCAGCGCCAGCCCGATGATGGCAATGCTCGCGATCGCCACCCCGATCGCAAGCAATCCAGCGGGTAGCGCCGATGGCGAAACCTCGATGGTGGGATCGGGAATGATCGACACCGCGCCCATCGCGGTGAAGTGATGGCTAACGATCGCGAGCGTCAACAATAGCGCGCCGCCGACCTTCCACTTCTCTTCCCGGCCGTGAAGACCGACCGGAAGGGCGACGGCGCCGATGGCGCCGCCGAGCAGGATCGATGTGACGACGAGGAGCGGATCCCACAGGATGGTGCCCGCGATCTCGAATGCCTCCATCCCGAGGTAGTGCATCGCCGCGATGCCGCCGCCGACGATGGCGCCGCCCAGCCACGGCCCGCGGCGCCAGTTCGGCGTCAGCGACACCGCGAGCCCCACGCCGGTCAAAACGATGGCCGCGATCAGCGACAGCATGGTTAAGATAATATTGTAGCCGCTCGGGATTCCCGGCGTGAAGGCGAGCATCGCGATGAAGTGCGTTGCAAAGATGCCGAAGCCGGTGGAGATCGCCGACACGGCGAGCCACACGCGGCGCATATGACCGCGGGATTTCTTGGCATGGCGAAGCAGGCTCATCGCCGCATGTGACGCCAGCAGGCACACAAAGGCCGCAAGACCGACCAGTCTCAAATCGTGGGCATAGGCAACGCAATTGTAAATTTTGAACATATTAACCACACCGCAACGGCGGAGATGCCGCGATCGCGGGAGAACTTACCGGGTAACATTGTAAGATGCGGTAAATTGGTTTGTTCGAATGAGCATGGCGGCATCAAGGGATTGCACGAATTGCATGACACCCCGCGGGGCACTGCGCGGCGATCGAACATCGGGGTCGGATCGAAATGCGGCGGGTGTTTTGGAGCGGGCGAAGGGAATCGAACCCTCGTATGCAGCTTGGGAAGCTGCCGTTCTGCCATTGAACTACGCCCGCGAACTTAGTCAATAAAACCAGGAACTTCTTCCATTTTTCGACCCGATTTTTGCTTTCCGACATTCTGACATCGTGATGACGGCTGAATACCCCGGCCCGCCTTTTTATAGACCGCTCCGGCGCCGCGTTCAAACCGTTTACAGCCTGTCGGGGTTGCGGCTGAGAATGTCTGCTTATCGGGGGTGGTCTCAACCGGGTAATAGCGGGCATAGAATGTACCCCATCAATGGAGCCTAAGCAGCCCACACGGACGCCTATACGTTGCATTAGCCACTGTCGATTTAGCTTCCATCAATGGCTTTTTGCCAGTCTCCGCTTAATCGTGCGCGGGGAGAAAATTAGGATGGAAAAGTCGTTTAGTGGTCATAGTCGCGAGGAAGCTCACCAGCGAGCTAATGAATGGTGGGCAGCACAGACGGGATTGCGGGAGATCAGAAGAAGAGAGTTTGCCACCGGCGATGATGGGCCATCGCTTCTTGACGTTAACAACTGGACAGTAAGCATCGATTACGAGCGATCGAGGCCGAACGATGGTTAGAGTTTTATCTGTTGTACTGATTGGATTGTGGCCTGCCAGCGCACAGGCGTGCGAACGCACTTTGTTGTACGACAATCGGGCAAACGGCCAAATTATCGAATTGATAGACGGTAGTATTTGGAAAGTCATCGACGCCGGCATTGCCGACACCCGAATATGGCTGACCAGCGAAGAGATCGAAGTCTGCGACGACGGCACGCTATTGAACGTTGATACGGACGAACAGGTCAAAGCAAAACGTATCAAGTAGGCACAGAGGAAACGACCATGTCGCAGTTTAAGGACGTCGGCCACGCAATGCTCATCCGGGACGGACTGATTAAGAAGCTGGATACGAACCGGACGATCTTGCAGAAGACGCGCAACTCGAAAGAAAGCCCGAGCAAAGCCGGATCAATCGCAAGTGCAGAGGCCGCGCATGAGAAAGATTGCGATGCCTTCGCCGAGGCCCATGGCTTCGTCGTGGCCAACCGCGCCAAGCCCGTTACGCGCGCTCCCCAGCGAGCTTTCCAGCGCGGTCCGAGCGATGGCAAGCCGCTGACAATTGGCAAGGTCTAGAAGCGGCGAGAGAGCAAAAGCCCTGGCTCATCGCCCGGGCTTTTTACTTGCCGAAGGGGCTTGCGCGCCCAATGGGCTCCGCTACGATTGTAGAGGGGAGCATCACAACCATGAAGCATCATCTTTCGCGCGCGACTGCTAATCGCGCCCTCGCTGCTAAGCTCTAGATTTAAATGGGGGAGGGGCACATGGCCTTTGAAAGAGAAAATATACCCAGGATAAAACCTTCGGGGTGGTTGAGGTGGTATCTGCTCCCCGGTCAGGTGATCCAATGGTTTCTGTACATGTTTCCATCCGGCGGATATGCCCACGTTGTTTCCGATACCCGACAAGCGAGAAGCCCGCTGATGACTTACGTCTACAGCACGATTTTCTATTTCATGCTTCTCGGAGGATTTGGCTACCTAATTTCGGTGCATTAGCAAATGTCACGGAAGCAACAGGGTTCTGACTTCTTAACACTGGCCATCCTCGGAATTGTATGCGCAGCGCCATTCGTGCTTGCGGCCCTACTGTTTATTTTGCGCGCGTCGGCGTTGCTTGCACTATTCGCGTTCCCGCTGCTCATTCTTTTGGCCTACTTCCTGAGCCGCAATTCAGCGTTTCCGGCACCGCCTAAAGTTGCGAGCGAAGAGCAAAATGCCGAAGAGATTAACCTCAAGAAGGCCTTCGCATCCGCTGACCTCAGCTACTACGACAGGCTCGTTCAGGGAGAGAAGGAGGGCTTAACGCTTACGTTGGCGAGCGGCGAAACGCGCTTTGATCGCCGATCTCCGAGAGGACGACAACTCAACCGGCAACTGAACGAATTGGATGAAAGGCGAACCAATCTCGAAATGAAGGTGGCGGATTTTTCCACATATCGGGAGCATGATATCGCACAGTTCAAGGCCGACCTCAGACGATGGTCGCTGAAGGCATCGCTGAAATACTGCGCGAACGTTGCAACTATCGTGACCATTTGTTCGTCAATCGTGCTTCTTGCTGCCCGTCTGGCAAACGTCCCAATTCTTACTTCCATGGATGATCTACTAATATGGTTGCGATCTCCCATGAATTTGATTTTGCCATTCAAGGCAGGCGTCGCGGGATACTTGGCGGCGATGATCACTTATCCCGTAGCCAAATTTCTCCATAACAGGCGAGGAAGGCTTGCGGCTCAAATCTACGAGCAATCGCTGCCCGCTAACGACTTGCCGGATGATTATCAGCCGACGCTAGAAGAGTTCGACGACCCGCAGGAAGAGAACCTAGAATTTGATGGGCATGCTGAATTTGAAGAAGAACCTAACGTTGAGGAATGGCACGAAATTTTGAACGTTAGTCGTGATGCGACCATCGCTGAGATAAAATCGGCATACCGCCAGCAACTTAAACAAAATCATCCAGACAATGTCGCAATGCTTGGGGTGAAGATTAAAGAGGCGGCCGAAACACAATCAAAGCGGATTAACGCCGCCTATGAAGAGGCGCGCGCGCAAAGGCAGTTCTAGCCGTCTCCCGATTTTTTCTACCGCTTTTTTGGTTTGCGATTTAATTTATTCTGGTGAGGCTTTACGTTGACTATTCGCATCGTGCCTAATTTCGTTTTGATTTTTCGCTGACTTGATCTCGTGTTCGAAAGCAATTTGGCCATGCTCTAACCCCCCGCGTTTTGCCAAAGCTTTGAAAGAGTACAGCAACCGTTATCCGTTACAAGAGCGAACGCGACCCAGCTTTGAGTACACATCCGCCGGCTGACTAAAGTTTTTATTCACCCGATGCAGCGACATTAGTCGGCGGGTTGCGTATCACGCCCGCGTTTCTGGAAAACCGTCGCCGATCTCAACCCGGCGACGGCTTTGTCTTGCCGCAGGAGGCTTGCACATTCAGGCGGCTCCGCTACGTTGGGTTGAAACCAACCTTCGGGACCTCCCAATGTCTCTTATGCCTTGTTTCCAGCCTAATCAGGCCTTCACCGAAGGTGTAGTGCTGGGACGGATACTTGCTGGCTACGGTGAACTCGAACTAACGATGTGTGACTGCCTCATGGCAATCGAGAATATATTTGACCTCCCTATCAGAGATATCTTTGGCGAGCGCGGAGCAGAAAAACGAATAAAAATCGCAAAGAAACGCCTACTAGCCGAGTACACCAAAGCCAATCTCCAAACTGAACTCGTCGAAACGCTCGACGATATGGAGTGGTGTCGCCTAATTCGAAACCAATATGCCCATTGCTCTTGGTATTGGACACAGCAAGAAGGATTGTGTTTCGTCAATCTCGAAGAATTGGCGAAGCAAACCAGCGCAATAATAAACCTGATGGGCAATAGGCATTCCATCGATGAGCCGCTGTTAGATGCTCAAGAGAGATTTCTCAATTACGTCAAAGAAAGCTTCACTCATCTCGCCAGTGCGTATCGCGCTTGGAACCAAACACGTGCTGCGCCGCGACCATCCTCCATATTTTTCCAAAGCCGTCAAAAATAGCGCGGCCACTCTTGCATAATTAGGAGACGTTACATCTCGACATTTCGCGGGCCGTGCTCATGACCGAATACAAGGAAATTATTGTTGCACTCATCGCTGTGTTCGGCGCTGTGCTTGCCTACCTTTTGCAGAAGAACAAAGAATTGAACCTAAAGATTGCAGAACAAAAACGCGAGGCATACGGCAAGTTTCTAAATAACTTTACTGACATTGCGGTCGCTGTGATGCACGACGAGGATGTCTCGGGCAAAGATGCAGACCGGGACCGAATGTTAGCCCGAGATCAGTTGCTGCTCTACGCCAGCGACGAAGTAATCAAAGCATATGATGCGTGGGTTAGATATTCTGACACCGAAAATCACGATCTTGATAAGGAGGGTGAATTAGTGAGCCTCATCTTCCTCGCCATCCGTAAGGACCTTCTGGGCAAGACCAAAGTAACGAAGGAACACCTCGCCAATCTAAATCCGTTCAATCGGGGGTAATGTCGCGCCGACAGCGAAGTCAGGTGCATGGAACTATAAGATTTCGAAACCGTGCCCAACCGTAAATGAATTCGCGTATTTCAGCGACACGGCCTCCAGTCGCCAGCTTGCCATTGCGCATAGAGAGCGAAGCGGATTTCGCAAGTAGCACGTTTACCAGACCGAGCCGATCAAAATATTGATCGGCATCGCTATATCCGGGATTGAGCCATTGGATGAAAATATCAAAGTCGGACTTCGTAACGTAGTCGATGGTCTTACTCACTTCCTCAGTATACTGCATGGAGCATAGAACGATCTTTGCAGTTTGATCGTCAAGAACGTCGCCAGCGTATTCGTTTCGCTCTTCGAAAGACCCGCTGACGATGTACACCTCAACGCATTCTCCATTTCTCAATTCAAGAGGTCGCGAATACTTTCCGCGCCGCACCGTTGCACCGAATAGGTCGTACCAGCTTGATGACTTGCCTGAGTTTCGATTACCTAAAACGCCCACGAATAATCGATTGCCCACGGTTGTCCCTCCCCTGATGATGTTGGTTTTACATCTTGGGGAACCGCCTCAATGAAATCAATTGACAAAAATCGCTCCCCGCCTTTCTGGAGAGCCGCCGCACCGATCTCAATCCGGAGCGGCGGCTTTGCTCTTTCCCCGCCGGGCCGGAGGCCCACGGGACCCGGTCGGCGCATCCGGCACGAGCGGGGCATCGTGATGGCCGCCGAGCTTGAGCCCGCGCAATTCGAAAATCCCCGCGCTGATCTTTTTCTGCGCCGCACGCATCGCCGGGCCTTTCTCAATCATCAGCTTGTTTGTGTACTCTTCCGAGACGCCGTCGAGCGCGTGTCCACAAAGGAAGTGGATCAGCATCTCGGATATCTCGCAATCAACGGCGATGGTGCGCAATGGAGCGGGCGAAGGGAATCGAACCCTCGTATGCAGCTTGGGAAGCTGCCGTTCTGCCATTGAACTACGCCCGCGATCGCCCTCCTGATTTAGCCGAGACCACGCGCGCCGCCAAGCGTCAGTTTACGTCCGCACCGGATTTGCTCCGATCAATTTCGCGACGGCCACCCTAGAGCATGATGATTTTGAGTTGAATCATCGCCTGCGCAAGGTCGATCACCTCGCCCCGCTTGCGGGGAGAGGCATAGGCCGCCTTCGGCGGCCGTCCTTAGATAAGAACGCCGAAGCGAAGCTTCGGCTATGTCGCGCAGCGATCCGGGTGAGGGGGATTCCCCGCATACGTTGTGCTTCAGCATTCGCGGAAACAGCCCCTCACCCCAACCCTCTCCCCGCAAGAGCGGGGCGAGGGAGAAGTCACCGCTGCGCCTCAACCTAAAGTCATCACCACCTCAACGCCGAAGCAGCAACACCAGAAGCGCCAGCGCCAGCAGCGCGGCGATGGCCTGCCAGAATTGCAAGGGGTAGCGCTCATAGAGTGTCTGCGGCCGGCTCGGTGCGTGCGGCGCGCTCGCGGGACCTGCTTCAATCTCGACGGCGAATTCGGTCATGTCGCGAAAGCGCTCGGTGGGATCCTTCGCGACGGCGCGCGCAAGTGCGGCCTGCAGCCAGGCCGGCAGGTCCGGGCGCAAGGCCGAAAGCGGCGTCGGCCGCTCGCGGCGCGGCGGGCTCGTGGCATCGGCATTGCCGTAGGGATATTCGCTCGCGAAGGCGCGGAACATGGTGACGCCGAGCGCATAGATGTCGGTCGCCTCGTTGCCCGCCTCGCCGTCGAACATTTCCGGCGCCATGTAGGCCACGGTGCCGGGAATATCCTCGGGCGGGCCCTCCTCCAACCCGGGAATGCGCACCACCCCGAAATCGATCAGCTTCAGCGATGCGTCGCGCTCGAGAATGACGTTGTCCGGCTTGATGTCGCGATGGATGATGCCGGCGCGGTGCAGGGCCGCCGCAGCGCGCGCCAGTTTTATCGCGATGTTGCGTCCTTCTTCCAGGCCGAGGCGGCGCGTCAGCCGGGTCTCCAGCAACTCGCCCTGATAAAGCGGCATGACGGTGTAAAGGCAACTCTGCCGCCCCGGCGGCAGCTCGATGACATGGCCGAGCCACGGGCTGTTGACGCGCGAGCCGACCCATGCCTCGCGGCCGAAGCTTTCGCGGAATTTGGTCTCGTCGGTCATCCCGGGTTTTGGAAATTTCAACGCCACCTCGCCGCCCTCGACCTCGTCCTCGGCGCCGAACAGGCGGGTGTAACGTCCGTCGGACAACAGCACCTTGAGCACGAAGCCATCGACGGTTTCGCCGCCCTGCGGCACTGCGATGAGCGGCCATTTCGCAATGTCCGCGCCGATGTCGGTGGTTTCAGCCGTTTCCAGACCGACCACGTCGAGCACCAGCGTGGTGCAATTGTCGGCGCTGCCGGCATCGAGCGCGGCCCTGACCAGTTCGCGCGCGGTATCCTCCGACGAGACGCGCTGGCGCATGATCTCGGCGATCGCTTCCGTCGCGAGCGTGCCGTGCACGCCGTCGCTGCAGAGCAGGAAGCGGTCGTGCTGCGCCAAGGGCAGGCTGGTGTAGTCGAGCCGCACCTCGGTCTCGACGCCAAGCGCGCGGGTCAGGATGGTCGACCGGCCGTTGCCGCCCGGCCGCACATGGTCCGATGTCAGCAGCGTCAGGCGGTCGCGGCTGAGCCGGTAGGCGCGGCTGTCGCCGGCATGAAGCACATGCGCGAGGCGGCCGCGCAGCACCAGCGCGGTGAAGGTGCATCCCATCCCCATCAACAGCGGATCGCGGACGCCTTGCGAATGGATCCAGCCGTTGAGCGCATCGATGACGATGGCGGCGGCGCGCCGCACTTCCATGGTCTCCGGCAGATCGCAAAATCCATCCAGGAAACCGCGCACCGCGATCTCCGCCGCCTCGCGGCCGCCCTTGGCGCCGCCAATTCCGTCCGCGATCGCCGCCACCACGTCGCGGCGCGGCTGCGGCAGCTCGGGGCCGAAAACCGCGCCGGCAAAATCCTCATTGCGCTGGCGCGGTCCGGTCTCGGAGGCGAACCCGACGCTTACCTTGACGCCGGAAAGGCGCTGAGCCATCGCCGCCGCTCCAATCTCCTGGAAGAGAGCATGACCCGAAAAAGCGAAACGATGACCGCGCCGCGCGATGGCGCGATCACGGCCTCAATTCTCCAGCTTGCAACGATGGTAGACAAAATAGCCGCCGGTGCTCGACGCGACGATCGCCGTCAATTTCTCGGATTTGCGGTCAAGCGTGTAGTTGCCGCCGTCACTGGCGTCGTGCCAGGAAATCTGCGCGTCGCTGATGCGGGCCGGATTGGAATCCACCGTGCCCTTGTCGTAGTCGATCCTGATCTGCCAATTGGTGCCGCTGGCTATATTGGTACAGGTGACCGCGGTCTCGCCGCGTGGCGCGTCTGCGCCGATCGCGGGCGCCGCCATTCCGGCCGCCAATGCGCTAATTACCGCCGCTAGCCGGATCAGAATCACCGGTGCCCCCGCCGAGTCGCTTTTACCGTTTTCGTGCCTATTTCGTGATCAGTTGCACAATATTTGATCATACCGATCTAGGCCCGGCACACGAGCTTTATGGAAAACCCTTTTCCCGTCAATGCCGGATAGGGCCGAGATGATTGGTATATTCCTTGCGTTTTAACCACCGCTGGTTTGTGCCGCCGGCGCAGATCCAGGTTGGTTCAAAACAAACAGATTTTGGGGGAAGGCATGGCACTCGTTCCATCACCACAATGGCTGGATTCTGGAAATAACGCCTGGCAGCTCGCGGCGGCAACCTTCGTCGGCCTGCAAAGTATTCCCGGGCTGACCGTTCTCTATGGCGGCATCGTCAAGAAGAAATGGGCGATCAACTCCGCCTTCATGGCGATCTACGCGTTCGCCTCGGTCTTGGTCGTCTGGATCCTGTTCGACTACAACATGGCATTCGGAGAGCAATGGTTTCCATTCCTCGGCAAGCCGGGGCTGGCGACATCGGCCGCCTTTACCACGGGACAAGCCATCGTTCCGGCGGCGGCATCGGGCATGCCGCCCCTGACCTTTCCGATGGCGACGCTGATTTTCTTCCAGTTCGTGTTCGCCGCCATCACCGTCATCATCCTCGCCGGCTCCGTACTGGGCCGCATGAATTTTACCGCGTGGATGATCTTCTGTCCGGTCTGGATGACGCTGGTCTATACGGTCGGGGCGTTCAGCCTGTGGGGCGGCGGCTGGCTCGCCGGCATGGGGGTTGCGGACTTCTCCGGCGGCTACGTCATCCATCTTGCCGCCGGCACCTCGGGCTTCGTCGCCGCATGGATGATCGGTCCGCGATTGCAGGCCGATCGCGATCATTTCCCGCCCAACAGCCTGTTGATGACGTTGGTGGGCGCCGGAATCCTGTGGCTCGGCTGGAACGGCTTTAACGGCGGCGACCCCTATTTCGCCAACGCCGACGCCGGCGCAGCCGTGCTCAACACCAACACCTGCACCGCGGTGGCGCTGTTGGTCTGGACGCTGATGGACAAGATGGCCTACGGCAAGCCTTCGGTGTTAGGCGCCGTCAACGGCATGATCGCAGGGCTCGTCGCCATCACGCCCGCCGCCGGCTATGTCGACGGCCTCGGCGCGATCGCGATCGGCGTCATCGCCGGCATCATCCCCTGGCTTGCGATGAACAAGCTGCAGAAGACCAGCTTCATGATGAAGGTGGACGATACCTTGAGCGTGTTCTCGACCCACGGCGTCGCCGGCCTCACCGGCGGCCTGTTGACCGGGATCTTCGCCAATCCCGACATGCTGATGTATATCGGTACCGACAAGGAGGCGCCGGGCGTCAACGTCACCGGCCTGCTCTACGGCAACGCCAACCAGCTGCTGCTGCAGGCGGAAGGCGCGGCCTTCATCATCGTCTACAACATCATCGCAACCTTCATCATCCTCAAGGTGATCTCGTTCATCGTCCCGTTGCGGATGGATGAGGCGACCCTGAAAGTGGGTGACGACGCGGTTCACGGCGAGACCGCCTACGCGATCGGCACCGAGGGCGAATAGCCATTCCTCTAAACCCTCTCCCCTTGTGGGAGAGGGTGCCTGAGATGCGAAGCATCGAAGGCGGGTGAGGGGTTCTCTCCGCGGATACAAACCCCTCATCCGTCGCGGACTTCGCATAGCCGATGCAAAGCATCGGCGTCCTTATCAGAGAACGGCGGCCAAAGGCCGCCTATGGCCACCTTCTCCCACAAGGGGAGAAGGAAACGAGTTCGCCCGCCTCGCCGATAGCCTTACCGACCCTCAAGATTCCAGATGCGCCGGTTTGTGACAGTGTTATGATGCCGCCGGGGCGGTGTGCATGGCGGGGCGTGGATACACCATATTCGATACCGGGATCGGCCGATGCGGCATCGCATGGGGCTATTCCGGGATTCTGGGCGTGCAGCTTCCCGAGGCGCGCGAGATCGAAACCCGCAAGCGGTTGTTTCGGCTCTATCCCGACGCCCGTGAACTGCGTGCGCCGATCGACGCCGAAATCGCGATCGAGGCGATTACCGCGTCGCTGCGCGGCGAGACCGCCGATTTCTCCGACGTCATGCTCGATATGAGCGGCATCCACCCCTTCAATCGGCGCGTCTACGAGTTCACCCGCGCGATTCCGCGCGGCGAGACCCGTACCTATGGCGAGATCGCGGCACGTCTCGGGGCTTCGGGCGCGGTGCACTCGGTGGCACAGGCGATTGCGAAAAACCCTTTCATGATCATCGTGCCTTGCCACCGCGTTCTCGAAGCCGGCGGCTATGCCGACCGGATTTCACCCCATGGCGGCGTCATCTCCAAGCGCCGGCTGCTTTCGATCGAGGGCGCGGGCGCAGGCTCCGCCATGAGCAAAACCCTGTTCGACGTGCTGCTCCCCGTTGCGCCGCCACGTCCGCAGAACTAGATCTGCTGACATGACCAGAACGGCCCTGCTCCAGCGCGGCTCCCTTTCCGTGTCCGAGTTCCGGTGCAGCGCCGCCCCGGGCGACAAGCCGTTTGCGGAACACTACGCCAGCCATTCGATCTCCTATGTCCGCAAAGGCAGCTTCGGCTGCCACAGCCGCGGCCGGCTTTTCGAGCTGGTGGCCGGATCGATCCTGGTCGGGCATCCCGGCGACGAATTCATGTGTACCCATGATCACGTCTGCGGCGACGAGTGCCTGTCGTTTTTCCTCGATCGCGAACTGGTCGAGACGATCGGCGACCGCAAGGACACCTGGCAGGTCGGCGCCGTGCCGCCGCTGCCGGAATTGATGGTGCTGGGCGAGTTGGCGCAGGCCGCAACCGATGGCCGCAGCGATATCGGCCTCGACGAAGTCGGGCAAATGTTCGCCAGCCGTTTTGTCGAAGTGGTTTCGGGGCGTTCGCATAAGCCTGCCCCGGCCAGTGCGCGGGATCGCCGCCGCGCGGTGGAGACGGCGCTGTGGATCGATACGCATTCAAACCAGGAGATCAATCTGGAGGACATTGCCGGTCAGGCCGATATCAGCCCGTTCCACTTCCTGCGGCTGTTTTCGAGCGTGCTGGGCGTTACCCCGCACCAATATCTGGTGCGTTCGCGGCTGCGACATGCGGCGCGCCTGTTGGCCGACGATGACACGTCCGTTACCAATATCGCCTACGACGTCGGCTTCGGCGACCTCTCCAACTTCGTCCGCACCTTTCACCGCGCCGCCGGCGTCTCGCCCCGAAAATTCCGCGAGGCATCGCGCGGGATGCGCAAGATTTTCCAAGAACGCCTCGCCCTGCACTGACTAGGGTGATCTCCAGACGCGTTTATCGAACGCGCAACATTCACTGGAGATCGGCATGTACGACCATATCGGACTGAAAGTTGGTAATCTCGACGCCAGCGTGCGCTTCTACACGGCGGCCCTGGCGCCGCTCGGCTATGTCCTGTGTTCGCGCGACGATAGCGGCGCGGGCTTTGGGCCGAAGGGCGAGCCGGCGCTCTGGCTCTATCTGCACAAGGGTGTTTCGGGCACCGGCGCCCATATCGCGTTCCGTGCGCCGGATCATGCCGCGATCAGGAAATTCCACGCCGAGGGCGTCAAGGCCGGCGGCCGCGACAATGGCGGCGCCGGCCCGCGGGCGGACTACAGCCCAAGCTATTTTGCCGCGTTCCTGATCGATCCCGACGGCAATAATGTCGAGGCGGTGTGTACGTAGCTCTAGCCACATACACCGCCGTCATCCTGAGGTGCGCGCCCTTGCGCGCCTCGAAGGATGAGCCGCACGCACCCCGTGGCCATCCTTCGAGGCTCGCCGAAGTGGCTCGCACCTCAGGGTGACGACCTCGCCTGTTGAAGGAGAAACACCATGGCTTCCATCTACAAAGACATTCCGATCGACGCTTCACCCGCCGCGGTCTGGGCGGCGGTTCGCGACTTCGGCAATCCGCACCGGCGGCTGGTGCCGGGATTCGTGCTCGACGCCCGGCTCGACGGCGAGGCGCGCGTCGTGACGTTCGCCAATGGCACGGTGGCGCGCGAGCTGTTGGTCGATTGCGACGATGTGAGATGTCGGCTGGTCTACGCCGTGATCAGCGAGCGGGTAAAGCAACACAGCGCGTCGGTGCAGGTCTTTGCCGACGGCGAGGCGCGCACGCGGCTGGTGTGGATCATCGATGTCTTGCCGAACGAAATCGCGCCTTTCATCGACGGCCAGATGGATCAGGCCGCGCTGGCGATGCAGAACGCCTTGCGACGCGACGCCGCGTAGCCCGGAACGTGATTTTTCTCACAGAGAACGCTGCCGCCGGCCGTTAGCCTCGCTGGGTGCGTCCGGTTTTGCGCCGCTTTCGCGGCGCTTGCGCACGCGAGGAGAAAGACCATGACGGGAGCTGACAGGCTGGTGTGCAAACTGGCCACGCTGCTGCTGCTGTTGACGCTGACGGCAGCGCCGGCGAAGGCCCAATTCGCCGGCTTCGGCGGCGGAGACGGCGGCGACATGATGACTCAGATGGCGCCGATGCTCGAAATGATGAAAGCCAAGATGGGCAAGCGCCGCTTCGGCCAGCTGATGCAGACCATGGGGCCGATGATGAGCCAGATGATGGAGGGCGGTGGCGGCGGCTTTGGCGGAATGCTCGGCGGCGGCGGAATCCCCGGCGGTTTTGGCGGAGGCGGAATTCCCGGCGGCTACGGCGGCGGCGACTATATGGGCATGCTCGGCGGCAGCGGCGGCAGCGGCATGATGAGCATGATTCCCCAGTTGATGCAGATGGCCAATTTCGGCGGCGGCGGGCATCGCCATCACCGTCGGCGCTAAATCACGTCAAGACATGGCCGGCCTGGCTTGCGGAACGGGAGCGGCCTTCGGACCCCAGCGCGTCAGAACAACGCTGGAGGCCGACAGCACGCCGAGCACACCCATCGAGGCCGCAGCCAACGCGAAGAAATTCGCGGCGGTGGCGTTGTGCGTCGACAGCCACCAGCCGCCAACGGCGATGAAGATCAGCCGCGCGCTTTGCGCCAGCACCGGTCCGATCACCTTGGCCGCGCCCTGCGAGGAAAAATACATCGACATCGCAAGCCCGATGAACGCGTACATCGGGGCGGCGGTCGCCAGATATTGCCGGCTTGCCGCGCGCACACCCGGATCATGGGTGAAGATGTTGACCCAGAGATCGGGGAACATCGCGATGAAACTGCCGATCAGGCCGACCGATACGAACGAGACCGAGCCGGCGGTCCAGGCGATCCGCCGCGCGCGGACGATCCGGCTCGCGCCGATCGCCATGCCGATCATCGGCACCGACGCAATGCCGGTCGCAAACGCAACCGAGGTCAGCATGAATTCAAGCCGTGCCCCGATGCCGTAACCGGCCAGGATCGCGGTGCCGAAACCCGCCAGCAGATGCGTGAAGATGCTGATGGTAAGCACCCCCTGCAGCGGCGAGAAACAGGAGACGGCGCCGACCTTCAAGATGTCGAAGAACATCGCGCGCTTGATATGAAGGCCCCTGATCTTGGGAATGACGCGCGCCCGCCCGGAAAACAGGTACCACCCCATCACCGAGATACTGATCGAGTAGGCGATCAGCGAACCCGTGGCGACGCCGCGCATGCCGAATTGCGGCACCGGGCCAAGGCCGAGCCCGAGCGTGCCGCCCAGAATGATCTGGCAAATGGCGGAAGAGAGGATCATCAGCGACGGCAGTTTCATGTTGCCGGTGCCGCGCAAGATTCCGGCCATCGTATTCATCAGCCAGGGCAGCACCGCGCCGCCGAAGAAAATCTGCGCGTAACCGACGGCATTTGCCAGCACGATGCCGCGGCCGCCGAGCAATTTCAGCAGCGCCGGACCGAAGATCAGCATGCCGAGCATGAAGGTCAGCCCGAAGGTGATGCCGATCAGCAGCGCATGCGCGGCCAGCGTCGAGGCGCGCTCGACATCGCCGGCGCCGAGCGCGCGCGCAATCGCCGACGCCACCCCGCCGCCCATCGCGCCGCCCGACATCGTCATGGTCAGGATCACGAACGGAAACACCAGCGCCATCGCCGCCAGCGACTCGACGCCGAGCCGGCCGATATAGGAGGTCTCGGCGATCACCACGCAGGTGCCGGCCGACAGCGCGATCACGTTCGGCCAGGCGAGCCACAGCAGCGTGCGCAGAATCGGACCGTCGAGCAATGCATTTTTCGCGCGCGGCTCGGGCGGCGGAAGCGGGCGCTCCTGCTCGTCGACGGGTATTTCGGCGATCGCGATATCGGGCAAATTTCGCTCCCATGCGCATGATCCGCCAAAGTGTGAGCGGTTTGGCGATAAGATCATGCGCCACTTCATTATTTCGAGCGCGATCGGGCGCAAAACCGCATTCCACTTTTGCTGATCGCGCTCCTGCCGATCTGCTTGCCGCGCCGCGGTACTTCCTAGCACGATCAAATCCGATTCCGCGTGCGTCAGGCGCATGGGCCGCCTGCGCAATCAAGTCGTCGCCGATCTGCCGTGATGCGAAAAGTTCGGGTCAGCCGATCGACCACGCAAATGGCGGCTTTCCGTCGCGTGCCGGCTTCATCGACACGGCGATGTGGCGACCGCAGCCGGCGGCAAGCCCTTCGAACAAGCCTTCGAGAACCTTGGCGCAGGCGGGATGATAATCGGCAACATCCGCCATCAGCTTCCAGGTCAGTTGCCTGATTTCGTAAACGCCATCGTCCTCGCCGTTCTCGGCAACATCGTCCTGCGCCTCGAACAGCGCCAACAGGAACTCGTCGAATTCTTTTGCGGTCCCGCGCGAGACGGAAAAGCTGCGCGCGATCTCATCGAAATATTGCATGCCGATCAACTTGCCGGTCAGGTGCAGGAGATAGCCGGCATCTTCGGGGCCGAACAATTGCACCATCACCGGTGCTGCGGTCCGCACATATTCCATCGCGTAATTGCGGTAGGCTTTTTCCAGGCGCGGCTTCGGCCAGGCCGCAACCGGTAGGGCCGGCGCGGTCGCGGGATCGAACGGCGGCGCTTCGAGATGACGTGCGAACACCAGGCGCCGATCGGGCTCCAGCGCGTGATCGTATTCGCAATAATAGCCTTCGAGGCCGTCCTGACCGTCGACGCTCTGCTTGGTGCAGACAAAGCCAAGGTTCGGATTACCGAGCGCCACGCCGTTATTGGCGTGCCAGCCGCGCAGCATCGCCCGCGACACTTCGCCGGGCACGCCGCAGATCGCCGTCCCCCGCCAGATCCAGCGCGGCGGCGGATAGCGGATCCAGGCCTTGCGATCGGTCTCATAGATGTATTCGACATGGACGCCGCCGATCCAGTTCGAGAGATAGTGATATTGCGCCGCTGCCACCGCCGGCGGCAGATGGCTGAGGCCGAGTTTTTCCAAGCCCGGCAGAAACCGTTCCTGCTGCTGACGGCGAAACACCCGAAACACGAATTCGGCCGCGTCCGCGGTCCCGCGCCGCGTCACCGCGGTGAGGATGAGGCCTGTGAAACAGGCGTGGTAGAGATCGGCGACGGCGCGCCATCGCCGCCATTTCGTCTCCTGCGCGCCGTCGGTCACCTCGCTCATCGCCAACTCCTTCTGCCTGACAAAAACAAGAGGGCCTGGACGAGTCCGGGCCCTCTTGAACAATCGACATCACACCTTTGTATCAGTCGTCATACTCCTTCGAAATGTCCTGGCCGGTGTAATCGGGCATGAATGCCGTCGCCACCATGCTTATCACCGCGCAAGCCGCGATGTAGATGGAAATCGCGTAACCGGACTGATAGGCGGCGAACAAGGCCGTCGCGATCAGGGGCGCCGGACCGCCGGCGATCACGGAGGCGAGTTGATAGCCCAATGAAGCACCGCTGTAGCGCAACCGCGGCGTAAACGCCTCCGCGATCAGAGCTGCCTGCGGCCCGTATTGCATGTCATGCGGGATCAGCGACAGCACGATGGCGATGAACACGGCGGATGGAATTGCGGTGTCCACCATTCCGAAATACAGGAAGCCGAACAGGCCCGTTGCCGCCGCGCCGATCAGATACATCTTCCTGCGTCCGATGCGGTCGGAGATGTGGCCCGACAGCGGGATGGTGACGAACGAGACGCAAGAGGCCACCAGCACCGCGCTCAGGATCAGGTCGCGCGACATGTGCAAGGTACCGACCGCGTAAGCGAAGATGAATGCGGTGAAAATATAGAACGGTGCCTGCTCGGACAGCCGCACCAATGCCGACAGGATGATCTCCTTCGGATGTTTCTTGAACACCTCGATGACAGGTGTCTTCTCGATCTTCTTGTCGTCCAGCAGCTGCTGGAACACCGGCGTCTCGAGGATGCCGAGGCGAATCCATAGCCCGATCCCGACGAGAACAATCGACAGCGCGAAGGGCAGCCGCCAGCCCCAGGTGTTGAACTGGTCGCCCGTCAACCGGCTGAATGCGAGGACGGCGAGGTTTGACAGGAACAGGCCGCACGGCACGCCGAATTGCGGCCAGGATGCCACCAGGCCGCGTTGACCGTGGGTGCGCGACCATTCCATCGCCAGCAGCACCGATCCGCCCCACTCGCCGCCGACGCCGATGCCCTGCAGCGTTCGCAACACCGTGAGGATGACCGCGCCCCAGATGCCGATCGACGCGTAGGTCGGCACGAAGGCGATGAGGAAGGTCGAGATACCCATCAACAGCAGCGTGACGATCAGGGTCGCCTTGCGGCCGATGCGATCGCCATAGTGACCAAATATCGCGGCGCCGATCGGACGCCCGATGAAGCCTATGAAATAGGTACCAAAGGCCGCCAGCGTCGCCGTTAGCGGAACTTCGTTGGGAAAGTAGAGTTTTCCGAAAATAAGCCCCGCAGCGGTGCCATAGAGGAAAAAGTCGTACCATTCGATGGCGGTACCGATGGTTGATGCGATGACCGCCTTGCGCAACTGCGCACTATGATCGGATTCGGATAACGTCCCATGTGTAACCGCGGTAGCCATTGAACTATCCCGTCTCTGGTTGTTTCCTCGCGCCCGTGAACCGGTTCTCGGCGGTTCATTCATGGCGATGCTACAATCAGCCCGCGGCGACCGAAAGCTACATCTCGGTGAAGGCGGTCATATTGCTGCACCGCAGGAGATTGCTACACCCGAAAATGCTTGCTCAGCTTCAGGCCCTGGGCCTGATAGTTGGAGCCGATGCGCTGGCCGTACAACGCGTCGGGCCGCGCCAGCATTTTTTCGTAAACCAGGCGGCCGACGATCTGGCCGTGCTCAAGGATGAACGGCACCTCGCGCGAGCGCACTTCCAGCACCGCGCGCGAGCCTTGCCCGCCGGCCCCGGCATAGCCAAAACCGGGATCGAAGAAGCCCGCATAATGCACGCGGAATTCGCCGACCAAGGGATCGAACGGCACCATCTCGGCGGCGTAATCCGGCGGCACCTGGACGGCTTCTTTCGAGGCGAGAATATAGAACTCGCCGGGATCGAGAATGAGGCTGCCGTCGGGCCGCGCCGCGATCGCCTCCCAGAATTCATCGACCGTATAGCCGCCGCGGCGGTCGATATCGACCACGCCGGTATGACGCTTGGCGCGATAGCCGACAAAGCCGCTGGCGTTTTCGCCGGAAAGGTCGACGCTGAGCGCGACGCCGTTGGCGAGATCGGCGTCGTCGACATCGACCAGCCGTTCCAGATCGTGCAGCGCGTCAAGCTCGTCGGCATTGAGGATGGCGTCGCCGGTGCGAAAACGCACCTGAGAGAGCCGCGATCCCTCGCGCAGCAGCACCGGAAATGTCTTCGGACTGATCTCGGCATAGAGCGGGCCGTGATAGCCGGCGCCGATCATGTCGAAGCGGCGCGTGCCATCCGCGATCACGCGGGTGAACACATCGAGCCGCCCGGTCGAGCTTTTCGGATTGGCGGCGGCGACGATTTCCGGCGGCAGCGCCAGCGACTCCAGTAACGGCACGATATAGACGCAATTGGTTTCCAGCACCGCCCCGTCGGTAAGGTCGATCTCGTGCAGCTTCAATTCGTCGATGCGCTCCGCCACGGTGGCGCCCGGTCCCGGCAAGAAGCTCGCTCGCACCCGATAGGCGATGTCGCCGAGGCGCAGATCGAGGCTTGCGGGCTGGATCTGGCTTTCGACAAAGGGATAGGCCGGCAGGATCAGGCCGGCGTCCGCCATCGCCGCGATCATGCGGTCGGGCAGAATGCCGTTGGCGTCGGGTTGAAGCGTGAACGACACGTTTAAGGTCCTTGAAGCGGCTTTCGCCATCCAGACGCTGAAAATAGGGCCTTTTACCGGTTATCCGAAGGCTGCCTTGACGGAAAGGGCGCGAGCGAATAAGAGCATGACTTATCCCGTGGTGATTTGAGCCGGCCGGCTTGCAGCCACGTTAAATAAGTAGCTAAACAGGCCGGGGACACGTGTGATCCCGGCCCAATGGAATTTTCCAGGCCGGTTTTTTTGTGACTATTTGCCGGGATCGTTTCCCGGATGGTCACGATGGAGGTCACATGTCTGAGTCAACCACATCCAAGTCTGCCACATCCAAGTCCGCCGCAACCACGTCACCGACAGCCGGCTACCGCCCCGAAACCCGGCTGGTCCATTCCGGGACCTTGCGCTCGCAATTCGGCGAGACGTCGGAAGCGATGTTTCTCACGCAAGGCTATGTCTACGACAGCGCGGAGCAATGCGAGGCGCGCTTCAAGGGCGAGGACCCCGGCTACATCTATTCGCGCTATTCCAATCCGACGATTGCGATGTTCGAACGGCGGATGATCGAGCTCGAAGGCGCCGAAGCCGGGCGCTCGACCGCAACCGGCATGGCCGCGGTGACGACGGCGGTGCTGGCACCGTTGAAGGCGGGCGATCACGTGGTGGCCGCCAAGGCGATGTTCGGATCGTGCCGCTATGTGGTGGAAGATTTGCTGCCGCGCTACGGCATCGCCTCCACGCTGGTCGACGGCCTCGATCTCGACCAGTGGAAGAAGGCGATGCGGCCGAACACCAAGAGCTGTTTCCTGGAGAGCCCGACCAATCCGACGCTCGACGTGCTCGATATTTCCTCGATCGCCGACATCGCCCATCAAGCCGGCGCGCGGCTGATCGTCGACAATGTGTTCGCGACGCCGATCTGGCAGAGCCCGCTTTCGCTCGGCGCCGACGTCGTGGTGTATTCCGCGACCAAGCACATCGACGGCCAGGGCCGCTGCCTCGGCGGCATGATCCTGGGCTCCGAAGCGTTCGTTGCCGAGCACCTGCATAACTTCATGCGTCAGACCGGGCCGTCGCTGTCGCCGTTCAACGCCTGGGTGCTGTTGAAAGGGCTGGAGACGCTCGCGGTGCGGGTGCGGGCTCAGACCGACACCGCCGCGAAGGTCGCGGACGCGCTGGCGCGACACCCAAAGATCTCGCGGCTGATCTATCCGGGCCGCGCCGACCATCCGCAAGCCGACCTGGTCAAGAAGCAGATGCGCGCCGGATCGACGCTGGTCGGCTTCGAGGTCAAGGGCGGCAAGGCGGCGGCGTTCCGCACCCTCAACGCGCTGAAGGTCTCGCGGATCTCCAACAATCTCGGCGACGCCAAGAGCCTCGTCACCCATCCCGCCACCACCACGCATCAGCGGCTGAAACCGGAAGCCCGCGCCGAACTCGGCATCAGCGAGGGATTTGTCAGGTTCTCGGCCGGGCTCGAACATGCGGATGATCTGATCGAGGATTTGCACGCGGCGCTGGAGATGGCGTGAGGCGAGAGGGCGAATAGCGAGTAATAATCTTTACTATTGCTACTCGCTACTCGCCAGCCTCACATCGGCCGGTACGCCTGCACGGCGGCCGGCACGTTGACGCCGAGCTTGATCTGGCCGACCGACTTGATGATGTCGTCGCCGAGCAGTTGCGCAAAGCAGGCGTAGCCCCAGTCGTTCATATGCAGGCCGTCGGCGATGACGAAACTGTCGATCGGCAGCGCCTGCTGGTCGTGCCAGTCGCGCATCACCTCGAAGCGCGGAAAAATCCCGACATGGCGTAGCGCGGCGACCCTGCCGAGCAGCCTGACAATCCGATTGGCGCTTTCGGGGTGCTCGGTGACCCTTGGCGAATATTGCGGATCGACCAGCACCACGTCGGCGCCGGCGACCTGAATGCGCGCGACGCCCTCCTCCACCATTTTGGCGGTCTCGGCGGGATCGAGGTTACGCAGCACGGCATTGGTGCCGACCTGCCAGATCACGAGATCGGGCTTGGCATCGACCACCTCCGACTGCAGCCGCTTCATCATCTCGGGCGCATCCTCGCCGCCCTTGCCGCGATTGAGAATGGTGATGTTCGCTCCCGGATAGTGCCGTCGCAACTGCGCGGCGAGCCGGTTGGGGTAGTTGAATTCGGGTGACGTCGCGCCGTACCCCTGCGTCGAAGACGATCCGAAGGCGACGATCACCACCGGCTGTCCCGAAGCGAGCTTGCTCGCCACATGCGGCAGCGAGCCCATCGACCTGGCGCCGCCCTTCGGCGGCAGGCACGGCACGCGGCTGAAAATATCGCTGGCCGATTTCGCGGCCTGTTTTACCTTCTCCACCGCCCTGGCGGTGAGGCTCTTTGGCGGCGACGAATCCGGCACGCCGACAACCGCGCCGTTCGCCGGCGCGGCGGGCGGGTTGGTGCTGTCGGATTTGGTGCTATCGGATGGCGCCGGCTGCTGCGTGGCCTGAGCCGCCTGCGCGCGCGCGGACGGAATCGTCGCCGGCGTCAGCAGCGCAAGCACGATGGCTGCGACCGTGGCAAGCAATATCGTTCGGAAAAAAGGGCGAACAAAACTCATCAACGCTCAATCCTCATTGACGCTAAATCCTCAATTCTGCTGGGCCGGGCCGAGATGCGCGGCATTGATGACGAATTTCGAAAGCGCCCGGCCAAGGCAATCGTGCACGCGCTTGGCAAGCTCGATGCCATGAAACGTGCTGAACAGGTCGAAATCGCCCTGCTCGTTCCATTGCTGCATGATCGCGAAACGGTCGAACAGCGGAACGTCGTGCTGCTGTGCCACCACGCGGATATTATCTAGGTACGGCGGCGCGGAAATCATGGTCTCGGTACGCGGGCTATATTGCAAATTCATCAGGATCACGTCGGTTCCCGCATTTTGCAGCGCAGCAACACCCTCGTCGACCGCGGCGCGAAAATCCTCCGGCTCGACGGATCGCACGGCATCGACGGTGCCGGTCTGCCAGATAACCAGTGTAGGCTTTTTACCTTCGACGAGCTTGGCGAGGCCTGGCGCTACTTCTTCGGCGGTCTTCTTGACCTGTAGTTCCACGGATAGGTTGACCGCGACCGAGGGTAACTTTTCGCGCAGCATCGCCTGCAGCCGGCCCGGATAGGCCAATCCCTCGGCCGTATTGAGGGTCGACGAGCGGCTCCCGATCACCAGAATATCCAGCGGATGGCCGCTCTTTACGGCCTCGGTGACCTTGAGAAGCGCGCTCTCGGTCGCGAGCAGGTAATCCGGCACGTCGCAGCTCTGCGGCGCATCCGCTGCGCGCGCGGGCGTATCCTGGGCCCGCGCGGGCGCGTCTTCAGCCCGGGCGGGCGCCGCGGTCAAAAGACCGGCCAGCAGGATCAGGCCCAGGATGGCCCCAGAGTTCATCAGCCCCCTCCGGCCAAATCGGCGTTGCCACCGGTGCTTTTGGTCCGTGAGGCACTCTTGTCGGCGGAGTGCTTGTACCATGAAATCACCCAGGCCACCGTGCACATGATCAGGATTCCGGAAATACTGATAACGAAATGCAGCCCAGCACCACCGGAAATCTCGGCGAGGATAAAATGCCCGGCAAACGCCAGGAAGACGCCGAGGCAGAAAATCTCCAGCGAATGCTGGCCGCACAGGATCAAGGACTTGAGCCAGGGCGATTTCAGGCCGGGCCAGTCCCTCGGCAGGAAGCGCACGGTGATCGCGGCCAGCGCCAGAAAATGCGCAAACCGCAGCACGTCGAGATCGGTCTTGTCGATCGGATACATCCACTGTTCCAGCCGACGCGGCATCAGATGGTTCAATTGCGGGATGTACCAGGTCAGCGTCACCAGAAACGCCGCGAACAGATAGGTGAGCGAAATCCACAGCGTGACCTTTGAGGAGAGAACCCGCGTCATTCGCCTTGCGCCGCCGAGCGCGCACCAGGCGCCGAACACGAACAATAATTGCCAGGCCAGCGGATTGAAGGCCCAGTAGCCGTTCGGATAGGCCGACAGATACCAGTCGTAGTGCCACGTCAGGGCATACAGCAGCACCGAGAGCGCCAGCGCGACGTCGGCCTTCCACTTCATCAGCCACAGGATCACAGGCAGAGCCAGCATCAGCACGATATAGAGCGGCAGCACGTCCATATTGACGGGACGAAACCGCAGCAGCAGCGCCTGGACGATGGTGACGTCGGGCTGCTTCAGGAAATCCATGATGCCCATTTCCTCCGAATAAAGCGGGTTCTCGAAACTGGTGGCGACGTAGGAAATCTCGGCCAGGAAGATCGTGAACAGGAAGACATGCGCGACGTAGATCTGCCAGGCCCGGCGCAGGATGCGCGCGGTCGCGACCACGAAGCCGACCTCCAGCATCGCGCGGCCGTAGACAAAGGCCGCGGTGTAGCCGGAGATGAAGATGAAGATTTCGGTGGCGTCGGAAAAGCCGTAATTGCGGATCGTGAACCAGGTAAAGAGATTCGGCGGCAGGTGATCGATGAAGATCAGCCACAGCGCGAGTCCGCGAAACAGATCGAGCCGCAATTCGCGCTCGCGGCCGGCGGGAAGCGATATCGCCGGCAGCACGGGCCCAGCCGCAGCGTCCGAGGCAACCGCAGCCGCCTGCGCCGCGAGCGGTGGTCCGGCGATTCGATCGGCAATGGACGTCATCTGGCACCGGTTTTGGGCGGCCGGCGTCGGGCTTATGCGCTTGCCCGACACGAGGCTTGTTCTGGTCGAGTGTACCGGCCCTGCGGTGGCAGGCAAGTTACGCGCTACGCGCGTGCCGCGCCGGGGCTTTAGGTCGGAACTGTGTTGAAACCACGATCCCGGGATTTCCGGCGATGGGAATGCCGTCATGCCATGCCGGCGATTGGTTCCGCGCGAACTTTTCGCTATGATGCAATCTCAAGGGATTCTGGAACATCATTCGCATGTACCGCGCCGTTACCCGCCAGATCGAGGTCACCGTCGAGCCGAACTTCATGCCGGAACGCTCGTCGGTCGAAAAACGTGAATATTTCTGGTCCTACACCATCGTCATCACCAACAACGGCAACGAGACGGTGCAACTGCTGAGCCGGTTCTGGATCATCACCGACGCCTCGGGCCACCGAAAGGAAGTCCCCGGCAAGGGCGTGGTCGGCGAGCAGCCCGTGCTCGCGCCGGGCGAGCGCTTCGAATATACCAGCGGCGTGCCGCTCACGACCACGTCCGGCTTCATGACCGGGCGCTATCGGATGGTGAGCGAGAGCGGCGAGCAGTTCGAAATCGACGTGCCGACGTTTTCGCTCGACAGCCCGGACAACAAGCGGGTGTTGAACTAGACCGAACTTCCTTCTTTCGAATCGATAAGGCAATGAGCTCGCTGCTGTTTGTCGCGAGCGCGGGTCGCTTTACTGGGTACGATCCGGGTTGACGGCGAGGAGCTCGAAGGCGCGCTGCTGGATCGGAG
>Ga0185299_10002336_pt1 | contig 29842 bp, 28 predicted proteins | sample PaiPotPPA55metaG_FD_128002 | JGI IMG/M metagenome (GOLD analysis project Ga0185299, IMG submission 128002) | Iron sulfur acid spring bacterial and archeal communities from Banff, Canada, to study Microbial Dark Matter (Phase II) - Paint Pots PPA... ...
CGGCGACAAACCCGTGCTGGTCGAGGGCGATCGCCGGCAGGCGCATCGCATTGAGCGCCGCGGTTGGAGAGGAAACCGACCCATGCGCTCCCGCGACGGCGGCGATCTCGATCAAGCGCCGGGTGAAGGAAGAAAGAATACGCTCCTCCTCGGCGCGCAGATTGCAGACCTCCGAATTCATTTCGAAAAAGTTCATTTTAACACCTGGATCACTCTTAAATGCTTCAATGACCGATGTGGCACTTGGATCGAGAACTCCGATTGTCAACGCGCGCACCAAGAGCAAGCGGGGCGACCCGCAGGCGAGAAGAGAGCCTTCGGATAGATAGTTTCTTGACGAATAACAAGCCCTGATATTATCTTATGGCTAGAGGCTCCTTTCTGGATCATGAGCAAACTGCTTAGAAAGCGGCGGTGGTATCGGAAACGGCCAGCATGGCGAAAAGGAAGTAAACGGTTTCGATAAAAAACTCCATTGCGTCAAATATGAATATGACCATTCATCAAACAACAAACAAAAATTCCTTAATCTTTGCTGTAGGTTCCTTGACAGTAAAGCACATGATTGCCGATATTGCAATAACAAAAATACCCGTCGCAGCATAGCGTTTGTTTGCCTGCACCGGTTGTGTTTCGGCGCCGCGACACTGTGACGCTCCCGACGCCTCCAAAGCACCTCGGGGTAGCATGGCGCGCTTGCGCGGCCAGTGGGTTTAATGAATTGAGGACTTCAAATCGGCGGTGCCGCCGAAAGTGCCAACAAGAGCTTACGCCGATTGGTATTGGCGAGTGAGCAAGAAGGAGCGAATTCCTTGATTTCCGTAACATTCCCGGATGGAGCGTCCCGGGCATTCGAGCCCGGCGTCAGCGGGTTCGATATTGCCAAAAGCATTTCGCCATCGCTCGCCAAGCGCGCCGTCGCGATGGCGCTCGACGGAACCTTGCGCGACCTCGCCGATCCGTTGACGAGCGACGCTAGAATCGAGTTCGTCGCCCGCGACGACCCGAGAGCGCTCGAACTCATCCGTCACGACGCCGCGCATGTCCTCGCCGAGGCGGTCCAGACGCTCTTTCCCGGCACGCAAGTCACGATCGGGCCGGTGATCGAGAACGGTTTCTATTACGATTTCTATCGCGCGGAGCCCTTTACGCCGGAGGATTTCGCGGCGATCGAAAAAAAAATGGCCGAGATTATCGCTCGCGACAAGCCGTTCACGAAGGAGATCTGGACGCGCGACGAGGCCAAGGCATGGTTCGAGACCCACGGCGAGGCTTTCAAGGTCGAACTCATCGATGCGATCCCCGCCAACGAGACCTTGAAGATTTATAAGCAGGGCGATTGGCTCGATCTCTGTCGCGGCCCCCACATGACCTCGACCGGCAAGATCGGCAACGCCTTCAAATTGATGAAGGTCGCCGGCGCCTATTGGCGTGGCGATTCGACAAAACCCATGCTCCAGCGGATCTACGCGACGGCCTTCGCAAAGCCCGAGGAACTTAGCGCCTACTTAAAGCAGCTCGAGGAGGCGGAGCGGCGGGATCATCGCCGCTTGGGGCGGGAAATGGATTTGTTCCATTTTCAGGAAGAAGGGCCGGGCACGGTTTTCTGGCATCCGAAGGGATGGACCCTGTTTCAAACGCTGATTTCCTATATGCGGCGACGGCAAAGCGAGCTCGGCTATATCGAGGTCAATACCCCGCAAGTGCTCGACCGCACGCTCTGGGAGACTTCCGGCCATTGGCAGACGTTTCGCGAGAACATGTTCATCACCCAAACCGAGGACAAACGCGTCTTCGCCCTAAAGCCGATGAATTGTCCAGGCCACGTGCAGATCTTCAAGAACGGCCTTAAATCCTATCGCGACCTGCCGATGAAAATCGCCGAATTCGGCATCGTCCACCGCTACGAGCCTTCCGGCGCGATTCATGGCGTCATCCGGGTGCGCGCCTTCACCCAGGACGACGCGCATATTTTTTGCACCGAGGATCAGATCATGGAGGAGAGCTTGAAGGTCAACGACCTCATCCTTTCCATCTACCGGGATTTCGGCTTCGAGGACATCGTCATCAAATTGTCGACGCGGCCGGAAAAGCGCGTCGGCTCGGACGAGGCCTGGGACCGGGCCGAGGCGGCCTTGTCCCGCATCCTCGACACGCTCAAAGGACGCGGCGCCAAGACCGCCGTCAATCCCGGCGAAGGCGCGTTTTATGGCCCAAAGCTCGAATACACCCTGCGCGACGCGATCGGGCGCGAATGGCAATGCGGCACGACGCAAGTCGATTTCAACCTTCCTGGCCGCTTCGGCGCTTTCTATATCGGGCCGGACAGCGAGAAGACGACCCCGGTAATGATTCATCGCGCCGTGTTTGGTTCGCTCGAACGCTTCACCGGTATCCTCATCGAGCATTTTGCCGGGCACCTGCCATTGTGGCTATCGCCCTTGCAAATCGTCGTCGCGACGATCACCCAGGAGGCCGACGATTACGCCTATGAAGCGATGGCGGCGGCGCGAAAACCCGGGCTTCGTGTCGAGGGCGACCTTCGCAACGAGAAAATCACCTATAAGGTGCGCGAGCATTCGCTGGCCAAGGTGCCGGTCCTCTTGGTCGTCGGCAAGAAGGAGGCGGCCGGACGCACCGTCTCGATCCGGCGGCTCGGTTCGCAGGAGCAGACTCAGATGGCCCTGGACGCGGCCTTAAAGCTGCTCGCGGAGGAGGCAACGCCGCCGGATGTGAGGCGGGCGGAGTAGAGCGCCTTAGAGCGGGATGAATTTTGTTTGAGACGGTAGGATTCAGTATGTTCGGATTGGCTTGCCGACAGGGATACCCCCGGGGAGCTCCGTTGCAATAGAGGAAAATTTCCGATTTGATGGGTCCGCACTCGCCAACGCCAATCGGCTTGTCGGCAAAGTGGGCGGCGCCGCCCGCGCAGGATGGCATTGACACGTCGGCCGGGTCGGTTCCGCCGTTCCGGGAACGGGCGCCTTGGTTCGGGGGCGACCTGCAAACTCTGCGCAACGTCGTGCGCGGCACCCCACCGGACCTGCCTGGCGGCGAGCGGCTGCTGCTGCCGATGCCCGATGGCGACAGGCTAGCGGCTCGGCTCGACCGGCGGGCCGACCCCATTGCCAGGCCGCTCATCGTTCTGGTGCATGGCCTCGCAGGCTCCGAGGCGAGCGGGAATGTGGTGGCGAGCACGCGGCATCTGATAGGCCAAGGCTGGCCCGTCTTGCGTCTCAACCTGCGCGGATCCCTCCCGTCGCTTCCAACCGCAGCCGGACATTACCATGCCGGGCGGACCAAGGATCTGGCGGAGGCCCTGCGCGGACTGCCGACGGATATTACCCAGTATGGGATCGTACTGCTGGGCTATTCGCTGGGCGGCAATCTCGTGCTGAAATTCATGGGCGAAGGCGGGCACGGCCTTCCAGTGCTGGCCGCTGTCACGGTGTCCACCCCAATTGACCTGGCGGCGACCTGTGCTCGTATGATGACCCGGCGTAACTTCGTCTATCACCGCTATATGCTCGATGCGATGAAACGCGAGGCGCTGGCGCCGGGCGCCGCAGTCAACGCGGCCGAACGGGCCGCCATCGCCGCCGCCAGGAACGTGTATGAATTCGACGACCGCTTCATCGCGCCGCGCTTCGGCTACAGGAGCGCCCAGGATTATTACGAAAGCAATGCCGCCAAGCATTTCCTTGCCGACATCACGCGGCCGACGCTGGTCTTGCACGCGCTGGACGACCCTTGGATTCCGGCGGCATGCTATACCGCGATCGATTGGTCGCGCCTGCCGATGATCGAGGCGGTGCTGACCCCGCGCGGCGGGCATCTGGGCTTCCACGGCCGGGGCAGCCGCGTCCCTTGGCATGATTGCGTGACGGCGTGGTGGCTCGCGCGAAGGTTTCGGTTGGACCAAATGAGATGAGACCGAGCAAGTCTTCACCAAGCTGAGGCACCTCCTGCAGATTTTGGTGCTTCAAGATCAACCGGCAAGAGGCAGTCTCAAGCGTTGCCGTAGTCTTCGGGTTCCTCGCCCGTGGCGATGCGCATGACTTTCACGGCGTTGCCGATCACGTCGGCGGGGCGTTTCTCGCCTTTTGGACCGGTGGGCATCAGGTGGCACCAAAAGTCTTATGAAAGACGCCGCGGCTGGCCTGGATAATTTGAAGCTCAACGGCTCCGCCGATCATCGCAACGGCCGTCACCGCCCATTCGTTCACCTGTTGAATGGCGTCTTTGTCGTCAGCGGCATTGAAACGCGCAAAAGCGCGCCGTTCCACTTCATGCATTTGGAATAGTTCTGCTACATAGACCATTCAATCGCCTCCTTTTTTGGCGCTAAGGAAGTCAAGCGGGAACCGGAAAAACAAATTTCCAAATTGAGACACTACCCGGCAAGAGCGCGCCACGCGCGCTCATCGATCCGTCGTTTGATTTCGGCGTTGACGATTGCCGGGGCTTGGTTCCATAGGGCTTCCCCGATGCGCGCATAGCCGAGTTCGCGCGTCTCGTCCCTGACGCGGCCGACGAGACGGTCGTCGTACCAAATGGTCCAAACCTGCCAGTCCTGCTTCGCGGAGAGCAGCTCGGCTTTCATTTCCTGCCACAAGGACTGGAGCTGGTCGGGTTGACTTTGCGGCCACAGCGGCGATCTTGCGATGATGGAAGCTGCAGCGCCTTTTTCCAAAAGCGTCGCATCGGTGGAAAGCGCGGACCAAAAAAAGGCGGCGGCGGCGTCGCCGGCGGAGGGGGCGGCGCGGGTGCTGTCGGCTGCGTAGGCGTCGGCGATGTTGAGGGCGTGGATGCGGGCGTCGGCGTAGGCGGCGGCGTAGGAGGCCTCGTCGGCGAGGGCGGCGGCGTAGGAGGTGGCGTAGGTGCGGGCGCCAACGTAGGCGGCACCGACGCGGGCGGCGGCAACGCGGGCGGCGGCGGTGACAGCGGCGGCGTAGGCGGCGGCGGCGGCGGCGGCGAAGTCCATTCGATGGGCGGAATATTTGGCCGCAGCCCACGAACAGAGCGCAGCCCGGAAAGCCGGCAACGCGAGGACGCCCATAAAGCTCGCATGCTTTGCTGTCTGCACTACCGGCAAAACACGCAGGGCCATGCGCGCCGCAAGCACGACCGCCGCCTCGGGCGCGTGCGCTCCCGCCCAGGCCTGCAATTGACTGCGGTTCTTGAAGTCGACCATGACCACTACCGCCAGACCTTCGGAATAATTAAGTAAATATTAACGTTAACATATAATTATTTTTATTATTCGTCAACATTTAATTACGAGGGGTTAAGCAGCGCATTTGTGAGACTGCGTTTGCCGCCGCGCCGCCGGCGCGAAGATCTCGAGTTTGGCCAGCGCCGATCGGCGTCTCGCGAATGACCGCTGTGGCAGAATTGTAACGCTCTTGGAATCTTACATGAGGCGCCTCGCAAGTTTGCGTAAAAGGTATTATCTTTCTTCTTTCGACAGAGCTTACCCGGCGCGCGGGCGCGCCTTGACCGGCACCAATAGGTCCAGCCCGATGACGACATGGACCACGATGCGAACAGCTTGCGGCGCGATTTGTCTCGCCGGAAGCCTGTCCATGGGCGACCCGGCAAAAGCCGCGGAGTTTGGCCTCAGCGGATATATTTTTGGCCTCGTTCTCCCGATGTCGGGATACACACCGCCGCCAGGCGTTTATTTTTGGGACACGTTTGTTCTTTATCAGGGCAGCGGTAATCTCTTTCCCGCCATCGGCTCCAGGAGCAGCACGAGGGTCACCGAAAATTTCGTTGCCGACATCGCGATCGTCGGCTGGTTTCCGGACTTTAAGCTTTTCGGTGCCGATCCTGGCTTCGCCGCAACGGTTCCTTTCGGCTCGAACCGGGCTTCAGCGAATGTCACGATCGCCGCCAAGCGGTTTAGCCTCGCCGACGAGGTCACCAGCATCGGGGATACCGAATACAGCGCCATCCTTGGCTGGCATGCGGGCGAGCAACATTGGAACGTGACTCTGACCGGCTTCGCCCCTACGGGAAACATTGAAACCAACCGGTTGTCGCTGACGGGTCTGAATCGCCCTGCCCTCGATCTCAAGGGGGCTTATACGTACCTCGGTCTGCAGACCGGCCTCGAGGTCACGGGCGCGCTTGGCGTGAAGCTCAACGCGCCCAACACGACGACAAATTACCAGAGCGGCACCGAGCTGCATTTCGAATGGGCGCTCAATCAGCACTTTCCTTTCGGCCTTGCCGCGGGCGTCGGCGGCTATTTCTATCAGCAGGTGACGAATGACCACGGCTCGGGCGACCAATTCGGCGCTTTCAGGGGACGCGTGGCAGCCGTCGGGCCGTTGCTCAGCTATGCGCTCAAGGCGGGGGCCCAAGAGGTCGACTTCAGCGCCCGGTGGTTTCATGAGTTCGCTGTCCAAAACCGGGTCCGCGCTGACTTGATCTACGCGTCCTTCAGTTTCCCGCTCTAGCGCAAACGAACGAGCTTGCGGCGCTGCCCCCTACTGCGGCCAGCAATGGCTCCCGGCGAATTCTATGAATTCCCAGCCGTCTGATTTGCCGGCGACCGAAAAATCTGTTTCAGCGTGGCCCGGATATCGGATATCGAATTCAAGATGACGGCTCCGCACATGGCGGAGGTCGGCGTGCGCGGGCAGCACCGGAGTGCACCTGTAATAAATTCGTTAGCCAAATTTTCCTGCCGAAGCGGTTCGGACAATTGATTCGAGACATCCACGGGCGGGAACAGGCAAGCGATGCAATCAATCACTGGAGTCCCTCTAATGCACTCGAAGCTCCGTTCCGCTCTTTGGCGTGCTTGCCGGGGTTTAGCTCTGCATCGCGTGATCCGGCTCGCTGTGAATCCATCCGTCCACGCGTTCTTGGGCGATGCCCAGGTCGACGCCGTGAGCCGCTGGATCGAAAACCACATAATGGTGAAGCGGCGGCAAAGACGTTGCGCAACGCAACGGCCCGGCATGGAGACCGCGGCTTGGTTAAGCTCGCATTTCTGCCCTCGCCCATTCACGACCTTGGAGACGACACATACCGGGATGGCGTTCGTCTGTTGTCCGGTTTGGCTTCCAACACCGATCGGCAATCTCGATTCGGATCCCGTCCAACTTTGGAACGGGCCAATCGCCGGACAGATTCGAGCCTCCATCATCGACGGTTCGTTTCGCTATTGCGATCATCTCAATTGCTCTTGGATCACGAACCGGTCCTTGCCGCGCCGCGACTCCGAAGCGGCGCGCGCGATCCTAGAAGATTTTGCGACCAAGGGTCCGGCGGTTGTGCTGCCGAAATATGTTACCCTCTCGCACGACAAGTCATGTAATCTTTCCTGTCCTTCCTGCCGGGCCAAAGTCTACGTCGCCAACAAGGCCAAACAGGCGAAACTCGACAAGTTGACCGAAACTTCAATCCTGCCGCTGCTTCGCCGCGCCGAAGTAGTCAACGTCACCGGATCCGGCGATCCATTCGGCAGCAACCATTTCCGGAATTTGATCAAGCGCCTCAACGAGCTGGATTTTTGCCACCTCAAAATCGATTTGCATACCAATGGCCAATTGTGGGACGAGCGGGCCTGGACCGAACTCGGTTTGCAGGGACGCGTTCGCCATGCCCAGATTTCGATCGATGCGGCGCGAGCGGATACCTATGCGATCGTCCGCCGCGGCGGCAATTTCGAACGCCTGCTAAAAAATCTGGCATTTGTCAAAAGGCTTCGACAATCCGGCGAGATCAGGTATTTGGAATTTTCGATGGTGGTCCAGGCGCAAAACTTCCGCGAAATGAAGGAATTCGTGCACTTGGGCCGTGCGTTCGCGGCCGACGCGATTTCATTTCAAATGATCCGCAAGCGCGATATTTTCAGTGGCGAGGAGTTTGAAGCCGCCTTTATCGGAAATCCAGCGCACAAGGACTATCCGGCGTTCCTCGATATTTTAGAAGCGCCTGACTTAGCGCTTCCGGACGTTCAAATGGGCAATATTTTGGCCTATGTTCATCGCTCGCAGTATACAGAGAGCGCTTGAAAGCGGCCGCTATGCCGCGGGTGCGCGAAGCACGCGTAAAAAATCTCATGATCGTCACGGATGACCGCGCCTTTGGGCGTTATTGGGCGTCTGTCATTTGGGCGTGAGATTGGGTTTCCGGCCCGGATGATCGGCCCGCTCCTCTTTGAGCGCCCGCGCCAATGCGACAAATCTCTCTATGCCGATTTCTTCCGCCCGCAATGTTGGATCGATGTCCGCGCGGGTGAGTAAACTGATGGCATCGCCTCCCGCGAGCGATTTCAGCGATTGCCGCAGCATCTTGCGCCTTTGTCCGAAGGCTGCTTGGGTCACCTCCGACAACAGTTTTGTGTCGCAAGCGAGCGGCGCCGCGCGGGGCACGAGTTCGACCAGGGAGGATCTGACCTTGGGCGGCGGCGTGAAGGCCGCGGCGGGAATATCAAAAAGCATGCGGGTCTCACAGCGCCAATTGGACAAGACCGCGAGACGCCCATAGGCGGCGCGTTCGGCCGGGCCCGCGACGATGCGCTCGGCCACTTCACGTTGAAACATCAAAACGAGCCGGTCGAACCAGGGCGGCCATGGCTCGGTTTGAAGCCAACGGACAAGAAGCGGGGTCGCGATGTGATAGGGCAGGTTGGCGCAAACGCGCGTGGGGCTTTCACTACCTATAAGCCCGGCAAAATCAGTCTCCAGCGCATCGCCCTCGATGACATCGAGCCGCCCCGGATAATGATTCGCGATCCCGGCGAGCGCCGTGAGGCAGCGCCCGTCGCGCTCGACCGCGATGATTTTGCGCGCGCCTTCGGCGAGCAACGCCCGGGTGAGGCCGCCGGGGCCTGGGCCGATCTCGACAATGGTCGCATTGGTGAGCGGCGCGGCGGCGCGCGCGATGCGGCCGGTGAGATTGAGATCGAAAAGGAAATTCTGACCGAGGGACTTTTTTGCCAAGAGCCCATGCGCGGCGGTGACCTCGCGCAGCGGCGGAAGGCCGTCGAGCCGGCTAGCTGTGATGGGTCGCGGCCAGTATTTTCGCATTTTTGGGTTATAGTGGAAAAATGGACCTCACGGTCATTTCCCGCGAGCTTGGCTGGCGCGCCGCGCGAGCTTGCCCGCGAGACGCAAGGCGGCGATGAGGCTCGCCGGATCGGCTATTCCCTTGCCGGTGATGTCGAAGGCCGTGCCGTGATCCGGCGAGGTGCGGAGCAAGGGCAGGCCCAAGGTCATATTGACGGCGCGCGCGAAGGCGACGGTTTTGACCGCAATCAACGCCTGATCGTGGTACATGGCGACGACGGCGTCGTAGCTCTTGCGCGCGCTGGGACGGAACAGACTATCCGCCGCATGGGGTCCGCTCACCGTCACTCCCGCGGCCGCGAGATCGGCGAGAGCGGGTGCGATGATTTCGATCTCCTCGCGTCCCATGGTCCCGCCCTCGCCGGCATGAGGGTTGAGCCCGGTGAACGCCAAGCGAGGCTTTTTTATACCAAAGCGCGAGGCGAGACCTTCCGCTACGATCACACCTGTCTCGACCAGGAGATCCCGCGTCAATAGCGCCGGAACGCGCGCGAGCGGAACATGAATCGTTGCCGGAACGACGGCGAATTGCGGCGACCAGATCAGCATCACCGCCCGCGCACGTTCGCCGAAATAGCGCACCGCCAATTCGGCCAAAAACTCGGTGTGGCCCGGATAACGAAAGCCTGCGCGATAGAAGAGTTCCTTGGCGATCGGATTGGTGACGATGGCCGAAGCCTCGCCGGCGCGGACGAGGCGCACGCAAGTTTCAATCGAGGCTATGGTTCCGGCGGCATCCCTCACATCCGGCGTGCCCGGCTTTCCGGCAACGCAATGGTTCAACGCGTAAACCGGCAAGGCGTGGCGAAACACCGGCGCGGCCTCGGCGCCGGCGACGATCTTGACGGGAACCTTGAGGTCCAAGTCCCGCGCGATTGCCGCGAGGCGATCCGGATTGGCAACCGCCAGGAAAGGCGGCGCGTCTGGTTTATCATGCGTCTTGAGCCAAGCTTTCAACGTGAGTTCGGGACCGATTCCCGAAGGATCGCCCTGCGTCAAAGCCAGTGGAAGAATGTTTGCCGGCAGAGATCGCGCCATCACGACCTCGCCGTCAACGTTGCACGATCACGGCTCTCGCGCGCAATTCCTTGAGACGCCGTTCGCCGTCGGCCGCGATATGCGCCGCTAGAATTTTTTGCGAGATCGCGGCCCGCGCCGCGCTATCGTCCTTGGCCGTACCCTTGGCGCACACCGCGATCATTTCAAGTCCCTCGCTTGAGCGTTGCAGCGCCGTGAGATGGCCCGCCGGGGTTTTATCGAGCAATTGGCGGAGACCCTCGCTGATTTCGACCGAGGTCTTGGTCAGGGGATCGCGAACGGTCACGTCGTTCATAGCGCGGACAAGGGGAAGGCCGCTATCGCAGTCGGTGAACCGCGCGCGCAATTGCTCGACTTCGCGGGCGCGTTCCGTCAAGGCCGCGACCGTCGCGGAGTGGGGAATCGCGAAAATAATTTGACGCACCGTGTATTCGGTTCCCGAGGCCGCCTTGCCGCCCTGCTTGGCGAGTTCGGCGCGAACCTGTTCCTCGCTGGCCTCGACGCCCTTATTCAAGGCTTGCACCAGGACATTAAAAGCAAGGCCGGCGCGGAAATAAGCTTTGAAGTGGTCTGGCGTCACCCCGGCGTGCTGAAGTGCCTCGACCAAGGCATCCGGGGCAAGTTTCATGTCCTGCGCGACCTTGACGATTTGTTGCGAAATGTCGCTGTCTCTCGGGTCGACGCCAAATTTGTCAGCCTCATGGATTTCGAGACGATCCGTATAAAGGCTTTCGATCGCGGCCTCGCGCGTCGCCGGTTTGCGCAAAACGCGAAGCATCTTCATCCGCTCGTCGATATCGATGTTCGTGATCGGATCGCCATTGATGCTGGCGACGATTTCCTGGGCGAAGGCGGGGCCGCCGGCGAGCGCCACCAAAGCGGCGATCGCCACGCAAAGACGTAAGCAGACATAAGCGACGCGCGCGCCACTGGGCCACCGCGCATCGTTTCCTGTTTTCATGATCTAGTTCTCTCCTTTTTCGAGCTGAAGCAGGTCCTCTCTCGCCAGACCTGAGGCTGGCGACGGCAAACAAGCAAGACATGAGAAGTCAATATTTCACACCGTCGAGTGCCGTCGTATTGAGGAAGGTCTGGCTTACCTTGGCCTCTCCCAGTGTGCGCAGTTGCAGTTGCAGCAGCACGGTTTGGTTGCGCGTCAAGGAACCGCTCCCGTAGTCCTGATAAATCGAGCTGTAATTGATCGATAAGGTCGTGCACTCGTCCTGATAGCCGGCGCCCAGCCCAAAGGCCGCGATCGCGAAGGGGCCAGGACTTGTGAAGCCAATCAAGGTGGCGGGATAAAATTGGCGGCTCATGTCGAAGGTAATGTTGCCCTGCGCGAAATAATGATCGGTGATCTTATAGCGGGAGGAAAATGCGAGCCCTTCGCGGCGCACGTCGTAGCCGATGACAGGTTGCGCCTCATAATCCGCGAATTGAATGGAGCCGGTCAGCGCACCGAAATTATAGCTTGCGATGAGATCGACGCGCCTTGCCGCCAACGAACTGACACCGAACCGCGCCTTGGCGATAAAGGAAAAAATCGAGTTGGGCGCGATCGTAAATGCGCCGACATAGTCGGAGTGCCTTGTGTCCAGTCCCGAACTTAATCCAACATTGGCGGCATCCGGTGTCGCGTATGAGTTGGTGCCCGCTAGCTGATAGGACTGTCCGCCGATTAGGTTTGCATAGCCGCCGTTGTTGAAATTCATGGTGAACTGGGCGCCGTAATTCAACCTGGTGCCGGTTTCGAACCGGTCATAGCCCGAATATTTGCTCCAGTCGAACAGAGTGGAATCGTCAAAAACGAGGCTTTGGGCATCCAGATTGACAAGCGAATTCGACCCAATTTCCTGGTTTGGACGCGCGACGATTTGTACGATCGGTTCGAAGACCATCGAGGCGAAACTTGTCTTGGCAACGAAGGGATAGCGATATTCAATCCCTATTCCCGGAATGAACTCGCCGAAAAAGCGTGCGTCTCTGTTGCCGAGAAAATTCGACTGCGACGCGTTGAAGTAAGTCGAGCTGCCAAAGGCCGACGCGAACGTATAGGAATTTGTGGTGTTGATATCGAGCCATTCGCCGTTAAGCCGCGCGAAGGCAAAAGGCGTGAAGACCTCGCCGATCGGATCGATGTATTTGCGCTGCCAGGACGCCTCAGCTGTGACGCGCGTGTAATCGCCGCCGAGGCCGCGCAGAAGGCAATCGCCGGTGGCCTGGCCCGGGACATAAAGGCCTTTGGGGTTAGTGGGAGTTATGGTGCTGGTGCAGATGTCATAAAGACCAAAGGCATTGTCCAACACCCGCGGCCCGACCGCTTGGAAGCTCGCCGAACTCGCCGACAGACTGGTCAGATTGAAATCGAGCTCGGCCTGGCCGCCGATGCCAAAAGACTTGGCGGGGTTGATGTCAAATGTCTTGTTGTAGTCCCACACGGGATGCGCGAGCGGTTGCTGCGGCTGAAAGTCGTGGCTCGATAGGCCCTCGAAATAATAGCCGCGCAGATCGAAATAGCCGCGATCGCCTTGCCCGTTGAGATAGACCGTCGAGGTCGTCTCGCTGAAATAATTCGACGAAAGTGTCTGGCTCGGCACGTGATAATCGTTAAGGTACCATTTGTCCGAGAGAAGCGTGAATTCCCAACCGAACTTCCATTGATCGGTGATATAGAACTGGCTCTTGCTTTCAAACGAGCCGCGCAAGCTCTGGTTGCCGGAGCCGTATGGCGCCAAGGGGAAGACGGCTGGGTTTTGCTCGGAGATCCCTGTCGCCCGGATATAATATTCGCCGCTTTGCAGCCGCTGGCGCCATTCCGCCTTGGCGAAAAATCCTTGTTGGGAATAATAGGTCGGCGTGAACGTCAAGTCGTAATCCGGCGCGAGCGCCCAGAAGATTGGAATGCCGAGGCCGGCGCCGAGCTGGGAGTTATAGGCAAGATAGGGCGAAAGAATTCCTGATTTGCGCGTGACGCTTGGATCCGGCGCTGAAAAGAACGGCACATAGGCGATCGGTATGCCGAGGAATTCGAGCGATGAGTCTTCATAATAGATCATTTTTTCGTCGTTTTTGTGAATAATGCGCTTGGCGCGCACCCGCCACAATGGCGGCTTATCAGGATTGTCCTTGCAGGCATCGCAAGCGGTGTAGGTGCCCTTGTCGAAAACGGTGGTATCGCCTTCGATGCGTTCGGCGCGCGGCGCGCTGAAATAGGTTTTGTAGGTGCCAGTGACGGTCCCTGTCGTATCCGTACTGACCGGAGCTCCTGGGAGTTGACCGCCTAGCACGTTTTTATATGGTTTTGGGGGCGTTTCGGCGCGCAAGCTTTCGATGAAACCGTCGCGGAAATCGTCGGTCAGGTCAAACCGGTCGCCATGCAGCACCGTGCCGTCGCGTTCGGTCAATTTGGCGTGACCTTCGGCATACACGCGGCCGGTATTGCGGTCATAAGCGACGCGGTCGGCCTCGAGCGTCTGGTCTTTGTAATAGATCCTCGCGTTGCCTTCGGCCGAAACAATGTTCTTTTCCGTATCGTAGCGAAGTTCGTCCGCCTCGACGAACATTTTTGCGGTTTCGCCACGCGCATTTTTCGTCTCGTGTCCTATGGGTGTCTGCGGCGCCGCCGGCAAGGCTCCGGCCAGCAGCGCGGCGCCGGACAAAGCAAATGCCCGCGCGAGCGAAAGCCGGATGAAACGCCGCGCCCGAAGGATGGGGGCGATCGCTTTGGCGGGGCAAAAACGCCGCCCCATCAACCGTCCTCCTGATTCAGCAAGACAAACGCGCCGAGCAGGCTCGCGACGACGGCCGGGGACCATGCGGCGGCGAGCGGGCTAAGCACACCGGCCCCGCCCAAATCGCCGACGAATTTTACCGCCACATAAAGCACGAACCCTGCGCCCACGCCACCGGAAACCATCTTCTCTATGCCACCAAAACGAAAAAACCTTAAGGAAAATGCCGCCGCGATTAAAACCATGGCGATAAACAGGAGCGGCCTCGCCAGAAGCATGTGAAACTGGAGCCGGTAGCGGGTTCCGTCGAGGCCCGCCGTCTCGGCTGCGGCGCGCAAGGACGGCAAGTCCCAAAACGGCACGGAATCTGGCGCGATCAGGCCGACGGCCTCCTCCGGCGAAAGGCTAGTGGCGAGAAGATAAGTTCTCGCGGCAAAGCTCTCTTCTCCAGGCGCCGTGACCCGCGCATGGTCGAATTGCCAGACACCGGGCAGAAGTTTACCGGTTGGGGCCTCTATCCTTTGTGCGAATGTCCCGGCGCGATCATAGACATAAGCGGCGGCGGAGGTCAGGTTTGTGCCGTCCGCCGCCGCGTGGCCGGCCCTTATGAACGCCTCTCCATCGACGCTTTTTTGCCTGATCCACAAGCTTGTGTCATAATTTTGCTTGCCGTTGCGGCCGAACAACCGCGTCTCGATCGCATCCGCGTGATGCTTCATGACTGCGGAGACCGGATTGAACAGCACCACCGAACCAATTCCGGCCGCGGCCGCTATGGCGAGCGGAGGAACCAGAAATCCCCAGGCCGAGACGCCGACGGCTCTGGCCACCAGCAGTTCCAACTTGCGGGTCAGGTTAACAAACGTCGCCATCGTGCCGAACAACACGCAAAACGGCATGATCTGCTCGGATACCGAAGGGACACGGAGAAAGGAGAGGTAGGCGATATCGCCAGCCGAGACGCCCTGAATGTTTCCGGCGCGCCGCAAAAGCTCGACAAAATCGACGACATAGATCATGCCGGAAATCATCAGAAATACCGCCGCGATGGTCTGCATGAATCGCGCGGACAGGTAGCGGCCTAGCGTCCAACCGATCATCGGGTGAATCCTGCGCAGAATTTGGCGAGGCGAGAGCCGGGAAAGGCAAGGAAATTCAGGCCGGCGTCCGTCAACGCCGCGCTGACGGGTGCCGCCGTTTCCATTGCGAGTCCCGCCGGATGGCACGTGCGGTGTTTGGCGGACGCGCGACTAGTCCCATCGCAATAGTTTTCGTGAAGGATCAAGTTCGCCATCTTGCTGGAAACCGGCTCCGAAACTGGACTTTTCCGCGCCTGCCGTTATGACTCGCGGCGGCGGTTCCGCCGCGCGCTTGCGCTGCTCTTGGGTACCCGCGTGCTTCTCCATCCCCATGAATCTTGGCATGAATCTTGGCTTGCACGGATTTGCCCATTTGGGAAGCACTTCAAACCTTAAGGAGTGGCGGTTTTTTGGCGGACAAAAGGGTCTTTCGAGCATGATTCCGATTTAGGGTTGAAGTAACCGGGGGCGGTTTCTGCGCGCCAAGGCGCGGGTGGTCGGATCCTTTGGGGCGCGGCCCGCCCCGGCCGCGCCAAGAATAGATGCGTAAGTCAGCGCTGGCGGAAGCCCTCGCGCCTGCTTGTCCAGGCTGAGGTTTGTCAGGATAGGATCGAACCGATGGTCCCACCGACCAGGCGCGTTGACAGTCTTGCGAAATCGCGAGGCGTACGCTCGAACAAACGCCTGATTGGGAAGCGCGCCAACAGAACGGCACGCCGGCGCAAACGCATGCCCGGCGCGGCAGAGGAACAGATGACCGAAACAATGAAAATCGAATTTGTCGCGCTCACGGCGTTGCCGGTTCAAACGCGGGCCTCGCCCGAACGGGCCGACGGCGAAGCCGGACACGCGCGGACTCTGGTCATTTTCATGGGCAAGGATTTCGCTTTCGGCGCGGCGACCCGTCGGCTCATTGGCGATCGAGGGGAGGCGCTGATCAAGAAGGCGGCGGCCGCCGTCAAGTTCAAGGGGAAGGCTTTGACCGCGCTCGATCTCATCGCGCCCGCCGGGCTTGCCGCCGAACGGCTGGTCGTGGTTGGGACCGGCGGCGATGGCGACAGCGAGGATGGCGAGGGCCAAGTCAAAAAGAACGTGCCACCACAGCCCTTCGACCACGCCGGCCTCGGTGGCTTTGTCATGGGCAAGCTTGGTCATGCCGCAAGCGCGACCGTCGCCTTCGATCCGCCCCGCCCCGCCAAGGATCCGGCCCGCGCGGCCACCGAATTCACGCTTGGGATGCGGCTCCGCGATTACCGGTTCGACCACTACAAGACCAAGAAGAACGAAGATGGCGAGATCAAGGGCCGCGCCGATATCGTTCTTGCCGTCGGCGAGCCGGCCGCCGTCCGCCGCGAAGCGAAAGGCGGAGAGGCCGTGGCGGCCGGCGTGCTGACCGCCCGCTCGCTTGTCAACGAACCCGCGAACATCCTCCACCCTGAAGAGTTCGCCAATCGCGTCATGGCACTTAAGAAGCTCGGCGTCGAGGTTACCGTACTCGACGAAGCCGCCATGCGCGAACTCGGCATGGGCGCGCTTCTTGGAGTCGGGCAGGGATCGGTTCGCGGAAGCCGCACCGTCGTCATGCGCTGGCGCGGCACGAAAAACGCCAAGGACAGTGGCAAAAGCAAGGCGAAGCCGATTGCTTTCGTCGGCAAGGGCGTATGCTTCGACACTGGCGGCATATCGATCAAACCCGCCGCCGGGATGGAGGATATGAAGGGCGACATGGCCGGAGCCGCATGCGTCGTGGGCCTCATGCAGGCTCTCGCCGGACGCAAGGCCAATGTGGATGTCCTCGGTGCCATCGGTCTTGTCGAAAACATGCCGGGTCCAGAGGCGCAGCGTCCGGGCGACGTCGTGAAATCCATGTCCGGCCAGACGATCGAAGTCATCAACACGGATGCCGAAGGCCGCCTCGTCCTCGCCGATCTGCTTTGGTATGTTCAGGACAAATTCAAACCAAAATTCATTGTCGATCTCGCGACCCTGACCGGCGTGATCCTTGTCGCGCTCGGCCAGGAGCACGCGGGTCTTTTCGCCAATGACGACGAGCTGAGCGAGCGGCTCATCGCCGCGGGCAAGGCCACCGGCGAAAAACTATGGCGTCTGCCGCTCGGGGCGGCCTACGACAAGATGATCGACTCGAAAGTCGCGGACATGAAAAATATCGGCGGCCGGCATGCCGGGTCGATCACCGCCGCGCAATTCCTCCAGCGCTTCGTGAATGGCACGCCATGGGCCCATCTCGATATCGCGGGCACGGGGATGGGTTCGCCGGCAAGCGAGATCAATCAAAGCTGGGGCTCTGGGTTCGGCGTCCGGCTGCTCGACCGGCTCATTGCCGATCATTACGAGCGGTGACGGAAGGCGGGCGCGCGGCGCACCTTGACCCGCACTCAGACACGGGATTTGTCCACCACCGGTTTCGACAACCAGGCGTCCGAACGTTTAGGGCCCAAAACCAAGTCGAATAACCAGCCGAAATACCGCCACCAGAACCATCTGTTCCAGGCTGGATTGCGGCTCATGAGCGTGTAGAGCGAGCCGCCCGCCTTATGATCGGTCCGAGGCGCCCGCTGGACTTTATTATCGGTCCATGGCGCCAGCCAGACTTCAAAGTTCTTGCCGGAGGCCGCCGGGCTTTGGCCGAGGTCAAGCACCGCCTTGACCTTCTCGCGGTCCAATCCGGCCGCCGTGCAAAGTCCCGCGACATTGCGCAGGTCGTAGGCCGGATTGATGAGTTCGGCCAGAACGAGCCTGATGTCACCGCCATCGAGGCCCGGGCTGGGCGGCCAGCCTTCGATCAGGTCGCGCCGCACGAGATCGGCGAGCATGAGCGGCCTGACAAAATCGAGCGCCTTTTTACGGATGAGGCCAAAGGGCCATGGACATCGAATAAAGCAAGCCTCAGCAGAATCCCCAAGAGACCGACAACGTTAAGCGCCAGCAATCCAGGCGCGACGGCATCGAATTCTCCGTCTGCTTTCGCCGCCATCCCGTCTCCGCCAAATCATGAGCCGCTGATCGTCTCTTTGGCGGCCACCTGGAGCATTTGAAGAATCACGCGAGAACAACTTGAAGCAATCATGATTCCACAGGCCGCGCCGTGGCCGGCGTTGGGCCGGCTTCGCCCGCCACAACTCTTTCGTTTGACGCAGTATGAACCTATTCATTCGTCAATGCAAATGACGCGATTTTACTCTGGCGTCCGCCGGAGGTTAATCGGCTCAAGCAGGCGGGAGGCGTTCCCGCTTGCGCGGCGCGCCGTCCGGGGTCACACTGGTTCCAGGAGGAGAGTCACATGCAAGCTATCGTCGCCGGGCTAATTTGGATCGCTCTTTTGGCACTGTCGGATCTGGCATCGGCAAAGCCGGATGGGGTGCCGCGTTTCGACGTTGCCCGCTCATGCCAGGAAGCGCGAGCCTATGTTGGCGACGACAAGAATCTCGCTTATCGAAGCTGTATGAAGGACGAGAACGACGCGCGCGCTCAACTGCTGCAAAAGTGGGCGCATTTTAAGCCCGGCGACCGCAAGGATTGCGTCGCGCAAGGCGCCGCGCCTGTGCCAAGCTATGTGGAACTCTTGACGTGCCTCGAAATGAGCGACGAGGCCGAGGCTCTTTATAAGCCGGATGGCACCCGCCGCGATAAGCCGCAAGGAGGCGCGGTTCCGGAGAAGTCCGGCCAGGACCAAGCCGCGCCATCCGGCGCCGCGCCGGCGCCTGAACCCGGCGGCGTTAAGAAGATGGACTGAAGCGCTCCCGCGCCGGCGCGCGGCGTTTGGGTGAAAGCGGCGTTTGCGTAAAAAAAGAGGCGAAGATACTCTGCGTATCCTCGCCCCTATGAGTCCTGTCCATAACCTGTTCTTTGCCCTTGCCTTCTTTATGAAGACTACACCACATAGTGGTGTTAGGCGATAGAACAGGCGTCCTCCCAAGACTTGGACTACTGCGCCGAACTTATTACGGCTTCGACCTTGAACGGCTCAGAGCAAAACCCTAGCTCACGTCAAAGGCAATGTCACGCACAATTAGGCAGAATGTCTCCAAAGAGGCACAAATGTGAAAATATTTTCGTCCAAGCCGGATTTTCGAGACGCCGCGAATTTTTTCGCCGCGACGCAGCGGGACCTGATAAACGGGTTCGATGCCACGGGGCGAACATGACAAAGATGCCGCCAGATAAGCTATTTCCGTCGCAAGGCACCAGCCCGGCCGTCAGCCTCAAAGGCCCTGGCCTCGGCGGACGCGTTCGCAATTGGTTCCTGACCGGGGTCATCGTCGCCGGTCCGCTCGCAACGACCGCCTACATCGTCTGGTGGTTCGTCGATACCATCGACAATTGGGTGAAGCGCCTCGTCCCGGTGCGGTTTTGGCCGGATAATTTTTTGCCGTTCCAATTGCCCGGACTCGGCGTGGTTTTCGCACTTCTCGGGCTTACGCTGTTGGGCTTTCTCGCCGCCAACCTCGTGGGCCGAAGTTTCATCAGGCTCGGGGAGGCGATGCTCGCTCGCATGCCAATCGTCCGTTCGATCTATAAGGGCGCCAAACAGATCTTCGAAACCGCGTTTTCCCAATCAGGGATCACGTTTCGCAAGGTGGGGATGATCGAGTACCCCGGCGAGGGCAAATGGTCCCTTGTGTTCATCTGTACGCGGCCCGCCGAATTCATTGCCGAGCATCTTTCTAACGACGAACATATTTCGGTTTTTCTGCCATGCACACCCAACCCGACGACAGGATTTTACTTCTTTTTGCCGGCGCGCGATGTGATCGAACTTCAAATCAGCCCGGAAGATGCGGTCAAGCTGATCGTGTCGTGCGGGGTCGTCCAACCCGATACCAGCACGGTTATCGTCGAAACCGGCAAGAAGCGAGAGCGCGTCTCCGCGTAAGTGGCCACCCCGGGGCGTCCAAACAGACAGAGCCGATAACCTAAAACGATCGCGCGCTAGAGCGCGTCCCGATCAAATGGAACCCATTTGATCGATAAGGACTCGCTCAGAACCAAAGTGTTGGAGCATGTCCTGATCGAAAAAGTCGAGCAACTTTTTCGGGCCATGCTCTAACGTTTGACCTCCTGCAATGGTGTGGCTAACACCAAAGCGCGCCGCGGGCCGGCCGCGCGCGTTTAACCGCGCGGACGCGCCATGGCTGTTTATACCGAAGTCAATGAGGCGGACCTCGCCGGCTTTCTTAGCGACTATGATCTCGGCCACGTTCTTGCCCTGAAAGGGATCGCCGAAGGGGTTGAGAATTCCAATTATTTTTTGCATGCCGACGCCGGCTATTTCATCCTCACGCTCTATGAAAAGCGGGTCGACGAAGGAGACCTGCCGTTTTTCCTTGGGCTCATGGAGCATCTGGCCGGTCACGGACTAAATTGTCCGCAACCGGTAAGGAACAGACATGGCGGCGCGCTAGGCAGGATCGCCGGCCGCCCGGCGGCAATCGTGACTTTTCTCGAAGGTATGTGGCGCAGAAGCCCAAGCGTCCATTGCTGCGCGGCCGTTGGCGAGGCGCTTGGCAAACTGCATCGGGCCGGCGCCGGCTTCGCCTTATATCGCCCCAATGCCTTGGGCCTCGAAGCCTGGCCGGCCCTATTCGATGAGGCGCGCGCGCGTGCCGATGAAGTGCGGCCGGGCCTCGTCGCGAAAATAGCGGATGAGTTGGCCTATCTCGCCGGAAGCTGGCCGTGCGATTTGCCGAAAGGCGTCATCCATGCCGATCTTTTCCCCGATAACGTCTTGTTCATTGGCGATGAAGTATCCGGGCTCATCGATTTCTACTTCGCCTGCACAGATGAACTCTCTTACGATGTCGCGATCTGTCTCAACGCCTGGTGTTTCGAATCGGACGGTTCGTTCAACATCGCCAAGGGATTGGCATTCTTTAACGCCTACGAGAGCGTCCGCAAATTAACCGGAGCGGAAGTCGGGGCGTTCGTCGTCCTGGCGCGCGGCGCGGCACTGCGTTTCACCCTGACCCGCCTCGTCGATTGGTTGAACGTCCCGGCGGATGCCTTGGTGCATCCCAAGGACCCGCTCGAATATGTCGGCAAATTGTGCTTTCATCAACAAACCGGCAGCGTCCGCGAACTCGGCTTGCTGCGATGACCGGCGAGGTTTCGATCTGGACCGACGGTGCCTGTTCCGGCAATCCAGGTCCGGGAGGCTGGGGTGCTATCCTGTGCTTCGGCGCGCATGAAAAAGAGCTTTTTGGCGGCGAAGCCGAGACCACCAACAATCGCATGGAATTGACCGCTGCGGTCGCGGCCCTGGAGGCACTGAAGCGGCCATGCGTGGTCCATCTCCATACGGATTCGAATTATCTCAAGGGCGGCATTACCACATGGATGGTCGCCTGGAAACGCAATGGCTGGCGCACCGCCGATAAAAAACCGGTCAAGAATGTCGAGCTATGGCAAAGGCTCGAGGCCGCCGCCGCGCATCACACCATCGATTGGCGCTGGGTGAAGAGTCACGCCGGAGACGTCATGAACGAGCGTGCCGACGCGCTCGCCCGCAGAGGCATGGCAGGGTTCAAATAGCCCTAGTCTGAAGGGCCGAAGCCTTTGACAGCGCCTCGGCGTAAATCGGCACCTGAAGCAGCCCCAAGGAAGACCCCCGCATGATCCTCCCAGTCAACCCGCTCATCGCGATGGGCGTGCTCGCCTCCACCGCTGCGACAGATGCAGCCTACGTGTTCTTCAACGCCGCCGTGACCGGCAGACGTCGTGTCTGGGCCGCGAACTGGAGCGCCATCTGGTATCTGCTGTCCGCTTTTGCGGTAATCAGCTATACGGAAAACGCCATCTACGTCCTATTTGCTGCAGCGGGTTCGTGGGTCGGCGCATTCGCCTCGGTAACATGGCTACGGCGCGGAGGACGCGCCGAAGAGCCGACGGGGCGCCATAGCCCGCCGTGAGCGCGAGGGCACCTACAGTTCCTTCAGCAAAGTTTCCGCGCTTGACGTTTCGACCTTGCCTGGTGCCGCTTCGACGTTGAGCTTTCGTACCACGCCATTGTCGACAATCATCGCATAGCGCTGCGAGCGGATGCCGAGCCCGCGCGCGGTGAGATCGAGCGAAAGCCCGAGCGCGCGCGCGAAATCGCCGTTGCCGTCGGCGAGAAAGGTGATCTTGCCATCGGCTCCGGCGCTTTTTGCCCATGCCTCCATGACGAAAACGTCATTGACGCCGGTCACCGCGATCTCGTCCACCCCCTGCGCCTTGAATTGATCGAGGTTGTCGAGAAAACCTGGCAAATGGTGTTTGTCGCACACAGGTGTGAAAGCCCCGGCTACGCCGAAAAGGACCACTTTATGGCCTTTGAAAATCTGATCCGTGGTCCGCAGTTGCGGGCCGTCCGGCGCCATGACCGCAAATATTGCGTTGGGGATTGGATCTCCGGTCTGGATCGCCATCGTTGCTCCTTGTGCCACGGGCGTCCTGCTTGGCGCGCCCGGCTTTGGTTCGGTCGTGAGCGGGTCCAGGTGACGGCTTGACTATGCTTCATGGGACGGAGGCGGCGTCGAGGTCAACCGCGAACTCGTAACTTTGCTGTTCATTCCTTAACGTCAGGATCACAGGGATGGGTGCGCGGCGGCCGGCTCGCGGCTTTTCGACTTCGACGATCAGGAATTCGTCAGGAGAGCCGGATTTTCGTGTCTCGAAATACCAGCCTGGAGGGGCCTCGGCGAAGAGATCCTGCACGCCGCCGCCGCGCGGTGACAGCCGCCAGGTCGGCGTAAGCGCCGTTTCGTCGCGCATGATCGCTACTTTGGCGTCGCGTTGTTCCGGCGTTAGACGGAGAGGCACCGCGGCTTCCGCCGCGGCGATGGCGGGCGCATCCGGGCCCAAGGTTTCGGTCCCGGCCTCCGGGGCGGGGAGCAAGGTAAGCCTAGCCCCGGCTTTGGCCGGAAGGCACATCCGGCTGCAAACGGCATAGGACACGTTCAACACCAAAAGGACGGGGCGGGGGGCATCCTTCGGGGTAACGCGAACGGGAAAAATCACCCGGTCGCGGTAGCCAAAAGCCTCGGTTCCGTCCTCGTCGATTCGTGTCGGCGCCGGATAAGAAACCGCAATGTCAGAGGCATTCGCGGAGCCTTCGAACGAAAATACCGGCGGGACGCCGGCGCCGCCCGGCATCCGCCAATAGGTGAGGGCGCCGGGATCGAGGCGGATTTCGATCCCGGCGCGATAAAAGCTTTGCGGCGGGCCGCCCCCAGCGGCAATCAGCCGCAACGACGATTTCTCTCCGGATGCCCACGTGCTCGCGTAAGGATCACAGTGTAAGCTGGCGGGAAATAAAAGCGGCGAAAGGTTCGCGCAGGCAAGGAGGACACCCGCTCTCCAAGCAAGGTGTGAAGGCTGGAAGGACATTTGCATGGGAATATGCCGGTCATTGGCCGAGGTGTCCGTCAATTTATTTCGTAGGCGTGAAAGCCGCAACCGCGATTGTCTCAAGTTCGTTTGACTCCTATAGGACGTGTGACATGGGATCGAAAATTTCGCCATCGGCCTCGCGGCAAAGCCAGAGCGGCTTTCTCGATGGGCAGTTGCTTATTGCGATGCCGGGGATGCTCGATGATCGCTTTGCCCGCGCGGTCATTTACGTTTGTGCCCATTCCGAGGAAGGCGCGATGGGGATTATCGTCAACCGCCCGGCGGAAAGGGTCGATTTTCCGCAGCTTCTGGTGCAACTTAAAGTGATCGGCCCGGATGAGGCGATTCGTTTGCCGGCGGAGGCAAGTTCCATGCTGGTGCTGAGCGGGGGTCCGGTCGACACCAGCCGCGGTTTCGTGCTTCATTCCAACGATTTTTCCATCGACAATTCCACTTTGCCCATCGGAGGAGGCGTGTCCTTGACCGCGACAATCGATATTTTACGGGCCATCGCGCGCGGCGCGGGACCTGGCCGGGCGGTGGTTGCCTTGGGATATGCCGGCTGGGCGGCGGGTCAGCTCGAGGCCGAGATGCAGCATAATGGCTGGCTCAATTGCCCGGCCGATCCCTCTCTCATCTTCGATTCCGCATTGGATTCGAAGTATGAGCGAGCGTTCCGTAGGGTGGGCATCGACCTTGGGCAACTCTCCTCGGATGCCGGTAATGCCTGAGCGTGGCCGTCGGCGTGCTACGGCATAGGCATAGGTGTTGATCCCGCCTGCGAGGCCGATCGGGTCGCTTTCGATGTAGCGCCCCGTCCGTGGGTCGTAGTCGCGGAAATAATTGTAATGCAGCATTGTGCCCTGATCGATCCCAGCGATGCGGTCGCCGCGTGTGCGCAACTGCTCGGTCATGATGCGGCCGAAGCCGCTGCTCACGCTGGTGATGAGCCAGTTTCTCTGGGGCATTTGTCGGTTCTCCCTTTGACTGTGAGGCGGGTGGTCAGAAGCGCTCGCCGACCAGTTCCTCGCTCCTGGCCCAGAGCGCCTTGGCGTGCTCCGGATCGAGGGCGTAGGGCCTGACGCCGGGGCTCACCGGGCTGATCAGTCCTTCGGTGACCTGCGACACCTGGCAGTCCTCGCAGTAATGGCCGCCGACCTCTTCAGCCGAGGCGACGAAGGCGGCCCAGACCGAGGTCGCGGGCTCCCTGGGGGATCGTCTTGAACTGGAAGGGCGGCCGGCCCTCGGCCGCCAGCTGGGCGTTGATCCGCTCCACAGTCGCCTCGAGCTCGCCGGGCTGCAGATGGCGGCCCAGCTCGGTCATGATTCCGCCCGGGTGCAGCGCCGTCGCCATCACCCCGCGCGCCTTATGCCGCCGATCGAACTCCACCGCGAACAGGATGTTGGCGGTCTTGGACCGGCCATAGGCAATCATCGGGTCGTAGGGCGTGCGCTCGAAATTGGGATCGTCGAGGTCGAGGTCCGAATAGCGGTGGCCGGAGGAGGAGACATTCACCAGCCGGCCGGCCGGCGCGATCAGCGAGGCGATGCGGTTCACCAGCACGAAGTGGCCGAGGTGATTTGTCCCGAACTGGGTCTCGAAGCCATCGGCGGTGTGCCCGAAGGGCGTCCGCATCACGCCGGCATTGGCGATCACGGCGGCGAAGGGCCGCCCGTCAGCGACCAGCGCGTCGGCACAGACGCGCACGCTCTCAAGCGAGGCGAGATCCAGCTCCACCAGCTCCAGTCCGCCGCCGTTCGCCGCCTGCGCCCGGACCTCGGCCGTCGCTCGCTCCGCCTTGGCGAGGTCGCGCGCGGCGCCGACCACGTGGGCCCCATGGACCACGAGGGCGCGGGCCGTCTCCACACCAAGGCCGGCCGACACGCCTGTGACGAGCACGCGCTTTCCGTTGAGATCCTTGCCCAAGAGCACGTCATCGGTGGTGGATGTCGCTCCGAAAGGTCCGGCCATAGGCAATCTCCTTCATCAATGGATGCAACGGATTACTTCCGACATAGGCATAGGTGTTAATCCCGCCCGCCGGGCCGATCGGGTCGCTTTCGATATAGCGCCCTAGCCGTGGGTCGTCGTCGCGGAATAATTGTGATGCAGGCGGGTCGCCTGGTCAAAGAATTGCCCCGGAAAGCGGACCGTAGGTGAAGGCGCCCAACGGGGCGCATTGCCGAAGGCGTCATGGTTCCACTGCCACACCACCGCAACGAAACCAAAAAAATTCGACCGGACAGCTTGACTTCAACTCCCCCTATCAGAGAGGCGCTAAATCAGCCGCAATCCCTTGAGGCTCGCATGGCCGTGCTTGCCGATGATCAAATGATCATGCACGGCGACTTTTAGGGGTTTGCCCACCGCGATGATCTGATGGGTGAGCTGGATGTCGTCGGTCGAAGGCTGTGGATCGCCGGATGGATGATTGTGAACAAGGATGATCGCCGAAGCGCCGAGTTCGAGCGCGCGGCGCATGACCTCCCGGGGATAGACCGGGGCATGATCGACCGTGCCGACGCCTTGAACCTCGTCGGCGATCAAATGATTCTTCTTGTCGAGAAAGAGCATGCGAAATTCCTCGTGGTCGAGGAAGGCCATCGCGGTGCGGCAGTAATCGACGACGGCGGCGAAACTCGCCAGCGACGGCTGCTTTTCGATCGCGGATTTGGCGAGACGTTTGACCGCCGCCTCGATAATCTTCAGCTCGACGATCGCGGCGTCGCCCAGCCCCTCGATTTCGCGCAGACGCTCGGGACGCGCCGACACAACCTCGGCGAACGAGCCGAAGCGGGCGATGAGAGCTTTGGCGAGCGGCTTGACGTCGCGCCGCGGCATGGCGCGGAAAAGTATGAGCTCGAGCAGTTCATACTCGCCCAAGGCATCGGCGCCGCCCTTGCGGAACCGGTCGCGCAACCGCTCCCGGTGGCCGAGGTAATGCGGCGGGTTGGCGGCGGGGGCCGTTTCCCCTTTCGTCATGCGCCGGTCAACCCGGCGCCGTGGTAGGGCGGACGATGCAGATCTTTCGGCGAAAGGGTGAATGCTTCATAGCCGGACTCGGTCACGCCGATCGAATGTTCGAATTGCGCCGATAAGGAGCGGTCGCGGGTCACTGCGGTCCAGCCGTCGGAAAGGATTTTTACATGCGGACGGCCAAGATTGATCATCGGCTCGATGGTGAATAACATGCCGGGTTTGAGCAGCACGCCTTCGCCGCGCCGGCCGTAATGGAGAATGTTGGGTTCGTCGTGAAACAGGCGCCCCAGGCCATGGCCGCAAAAGTCGCGCACGACGGAACAGCGCTCGGCCTCGGCGTATTCCTGGATTGCGGCGCCGATATCGCCGATCGTCGCGCCCGGGCGCACTGCGGCCATGCCGCGCATCAGCGCCTCATAGGTCACCTCGACGAGGCGCTGCGCCCGGCGGGGAACTTCGCCAACGAAATACATGCGGCTCGAATCGCCGTGCCAGCCATCGAGGATCAAGGTCACGTCGATGTTGAGTATCTCGCCTTCCTTGAGCGGTTTGCCGTCGGGTATTCCGTGGCAAACCACATGGTTGATCGAGGTGCAGATCGATTTGCGGTAACCGCGATAGTCGAGCGGCGCCGGGTAGGCGTCATGGGCCATCGCGAAATCGAAGACGAGCGTGTCGAGAGCCTCGGTAGTGGTGCCGGGCCGCACATGTGCGGTCAGAAGGTCGAGCGCTTCGGCGGCAAGCTGTCCGGCCCGGCGCATTCCGGCGAACGCCTCCGGCCCATGCAATTTGATATGGCCGGGCTTGCGGCCCGCGACGTCCACAGAGCTAACAAACGTCATCATTTCCAGTCTCGCGCGGCTTCCCTGTCTGGCTTATCGTTTTACCGTCAATTTAAGCCTTTGTGGCGCCGAGGCAAGGTTGCGTGCAGGGCCCCCCAAGATAGATGCGGCGGTGATCGCCATCGAGCATCTCATGCAAGCTGATTGCTGGGTCCGCGAATCCGCTGGCTTTCCGCCCAGCGTCGAGCACGTCTATTAATCAGAGTTCGCCGGGGTTGCGATCCGGTGGATAAGGAGGCAAATTAAGCGGGGTGCTGAATCTTGTCCACTAACTCCATGAATGGGACGAGTCCGACACGAGCATTATGAATGTCATGGAAGAGCCGGTCGATTTCATCGAAGTGAACCCTCTTTGCCACAAAGCCAAAGGAACGGACATTTCCTTCCTGCTTAATAAGGCCCACTTCGTACGTCCGCCCATCAATGATGCTACCAGGAGGGACGCCATGGATCGAACCGTCACTCACGGTCATGAGCGCGGCATGAATGAGGTCATTCCGTCGTAGGTAAAGCTTGCGGATTTCCTCCAGTCGCTCCGAGAGGTCCCTTCTTTCGCTTTCCGACCACGATAAGGGTGCGTGTTTAATGAATTTTTCGCACCATTGTTTATTGCTGAGTCTTCCTATCTCTTCTTCTGTCTTTCCAAGAATACGGCAGGCCATCCGGATGATGGCCATCTCGAGGTAACCGGTCGCCACTGTTAGCCAACCCATCTTGGCAATGAGTTGATCCCACTCGTCAGTGGCTGGCGGTTTTAGCATTCTGAAAAACCTCATAAACCGCAATCCAATCGCGAGCTGCGACAGCATTCTCAGCCCTTTGACTGGTCATTTTCGAGCATTCGACCATGCGGCTCGCAGTGTACAAATCCGCGATACCCTCCGTTCGGGGCGATCATACGTGAGGTTCGCTCAACCTCGGTCGGCCAATGGACGCAGCAACGCAGCGCCGTGGCGTAGTCTCCGCGCACGTCGGCGGTGATCCCCATCCTCAAGCTGCCCGGCAGCGGCCGGACCGGCAAGGCTGACGGACAAAACAAGGGCTACGAGCCCGCCCTTGATGCGTTGTTTCGTGACGTCTTTCCTCGCCCTCGTGCTTGGAGGCATGAGCTTCGCTCACTCCCCAGCATGAGTACAAGAGTTGATGTGTGATCGAAAAAGATTGGTAGAAGAGAGTTTGTCTAGTTTTTTGATTATCGTCGTGGAGCCCACGTCGAAAGGCGCCAGACTTTGCAATCCGTCGCCAACGAACAACCGACGCCAGCCCGAGCGAAGGGCAACCTCTTCCCTCCTTACCCCTTGTTCTCTGGCTTGCTGAACAGAAAAGGCGCGACGTCGCCGACCCTTGGCGCCTTTCCGCTCCCAAATGGCAGCGGGCGGCAGACAGCCATGGCGGAAAGCCCAACGCGCGCGGTCAAAAGGCCGTTTAGGACGCCTTCGCCGAGACGGGCCGACAATTTCGCGGCGATCCCGTGGCCGACGAATTGTTGGATGAGGCTGTCGCCGACCGCCATCCCGCCGGTGATCGCGATATGCGCGGCAATCGAGCGCAAGAGTTTCAAAAAGCCGAGCAAGCCCGGCCGGCCGCCATAAATCACCGCGATGCGCCGGATGAGCCTTATCGCCTGCGCCACGACGAAGACGACGTCGATGATCGCGCGCGGCGCAAGCGCCGTCACCATGGAAACCCTTTTGGCCGCGCTGGCGATTTCGCGCCGCACGTCCAAATCGAGCGGCTCGACAAGCGTGCGCTCGGCGATGTCGATGAGATCGCGCCCGTCGACGATGTCACGCGCAACTTTGCGCAATTGAGCGCGCGCGCGAGCTGTATCGGGCCTTGCGGAATAGAGCGCGGAAAGATCCCTAACGAGGCGCCGTGCCTCTTTAAAATCGTCCTTTTCGCGCGCACGGGCGAGCCCAATATGAAGTTCCGCGATATGGCGCTGGCGCAGAATCCCGCCAATTTCCCGCATAGCGAGAACGAAAAGCGCGGTTCCAGCCGCGCCAGCAAGCGCAAGACCAACGACGCCGAAGGCCGGCGACCAGGCGAAAAGCTCGTCGATAAGCCGGGTCAGCCAAAGCCCGAAACCGAGCGAAACGAGGCCGCCCGTCGCGGCCCAGAAGAGACCGCTCCAGGACAGTAGCGAGCGGGCCACGACGCCTTGTTTCTGCGCGGCCTCGACCGCCTCTTCGCCGGCATCACGACCGGCCAGAAAAGCCTCGGCCTCGGACTCGTAGGGATCGGCCGTGGTTTCGATCACCACGGCCTCTTTCGGGGCCGCGACGCCAGGCTCCGGGGTCATCGCACCGAGACGGAACGCACGCGGGCGGGGTTTTGGTTCAACGGCCACGCAAGACCTCGTTAATCCCTTGCCGCAGCGCTTCGTGGTCACAGGGAATTGGCAAGACTCTTGTCTTGTCAATCATCAAAACAAGCCTTTGTCGAGGACATTAGCCGAGCCGGTCGCCAAGGAGAAACTGCAGCGCGCGGTCGAGCCGAATATGGGGCGGCGGCAGCAGCGAGTCATCCTCTGCCCGGACCGGGAAGGGAGGACGGAAACGGACGAAGCGGTAGTCGATTTCATTGGGCTCGATGCGCGGAGCGTCGCGAAACACCGCTTCGGGATCAATCGGGAGTTCACCGGGATAAATCGCCGCCTCCGCCTGTCCATCGAAAATTTCGTCGCCGATCCGCTCGC
>Ga0185299_10002337_pt1 | contig 29841 bp, 23 predicted proteins | sample PaiPotPPA55metaG_FD_128002 | JGI IMG/M metagenome (GOLD analysis project Ga0185299, IMG submission 128002) | Iron sulfur acid spring bacterial and archeal communities from Banff, Canada, to study Microbial Dark Matter (Phase II) - Paint Pots PPA... ...
CTTCCATGCTCGTAGGAATCCATACCTGCTCGCTGCTGCCAATGGAGATGGTGCCTTTGAATCCGCGGGGCCCAATTCCAATGATGTTGTAGGGCGTGGCGTTGAGAATCATGGTTCTCCCGACTACGCCAGGATCGGCTCCAAACTTATTGGTCCACAAAGCGTAACTGATCACCACGACCGTGTTGCTGTTCGGCTTGGTATCTTCATCGGGGAGGAAAAATCGGCCGGCGGCGGGAATAAGTCCCAGCACATCAAAGTAATTCGCACTTACGAGTGATGCTTGCACCTGACGGGGTTCCGCACCGCCGCTCCAAGTGACTGGAAGCGCCAGCAAGGCTGCCAGATCGGTCAAGACTTCGTTCTGCCTGCGGTAGTCTTCAAAATTTGGGAAGGACAAACCGAGCTTTTCAAATTTCGACTGGGTGACTTTGGTTTTGGTGTCAACGGTATCGAGCTCTACCAGTCGCGAAACGTCCCGCACCGGCAGCGGATGCAACAAAACCGCGTTGACCACGGTAAAGATCGTGGTGTTCAGGCCGAAGCCCAGCGCCAACGAAATCACCGCGACTGCGCTGAAACCGCGGTTCTTGAGCAGCATGCGAAAGGCAAAGTGCAAATCCTTTCCGAAATCATCGAACCAGCGATAGAGCCAGACGCCGCGGCTGTCTTCCTGCGCGAGTGCCACGTTGCCAAAGCTGCGGTGCGCTGCGTGACGTGCTTCTTCGGGTTCCATGCCGTCCTCCAAGTTCTCGGTTACCTGCATGTCGAGATGGGCGCGAATTTCGTCGTCGAGGTCGCGAGAGATCTCCTCCCGGCGAAAGATGGCTCCGAGTTTGGTGAGGCTTCGCGTGAGGCTCACGATGAGGCTCCGTTCACTCCGAAAACGATCTCAAGCATCCTCGGAAGGAGCTGGACGTAATATTCGCGTAATCGCTTCGCTAAACCGCTCCCATTTCGAGTGCTCGGTAGAAAGCTGTTTGCGGCCCGACGGCGTCAGCCGGTAAAACCGTGCTCGCCGGTTGTTGTTGGATGTGCCCCATTCGGCGGCCACCCAGCCCTCCTGCAAAAGTCGTTGCAGCGCTGGATACAAGGAGCCGTGTTCGATCTTGAAGGTGTCGCCGGAGGATTGCTGGATAAATTTGGCGATTCCGTGTCCGTGCATCGGTCCCCATCGAAGGGTGCGAAGGATGATGAGGTCGAGAGTGCCCTGCATGATTTCGAGGCGCGAGGCTTTGTGCTTGCGGCTCATGGGTAGGCACTCTACCACGCGAAGGGTAGGCCGTCTACTAAAGAAAATGGCAGACTCGTTTTGGCTGTGTTTGACAGAGGGCTCGTGGCGGGATAGTTTCGACTTTCACTGGCGACGGTCAGCTCCGAACAACGCGGCGGACGGCCTTTCGGGGAGAAAAGAATGCGGCGAGCGGCAGCGGTCTTTTTGATCTGCGCAGCAATTTTGGCGGCGACTGTGGCGGCACCGAAAGCGCCGAAGGCAGACGAGCGCCTGAAGAGCGCCGTTCGGCGCCCGGCTGTGAACGGGTGGATCTACGTGCACCTGGAAGGTACGCCGGCAGAGATCGGTTACCAGCACGGCTACCTGCTGGCAGCCGAGATTCAGGACATGCAGAAGGTGTTCGCGCTGGAGTTGACGCACGACGACGGCAAGGACTGGAATTTCTTTCGCGACGCTGCGAAAAATGTGCTTTGGCCTCACATCGAACAGGAGTATCGCGACGAGCTGCAAGGAATCGCGGATGGATTGAACGCGCAGGGCGTGCAGCTGGACGTCTGGGATGTGGTCACCATGAACGCGTCGCAGGAGTGGAGCTACTACGTCGCCGAATACGACAAAATCCACAAGATCGCGTCGTTGCCCACGGTCGCGGCTCCGGAACATTGCAGTGCATTTGTCGCCGTCGGCAGCTACACAAAAGACGGCCGCGTAGTCATCGCGCACAACAATTGGACGAACTATCTGGATGGATCTCGGTGGACGATCGCGTTCGACATCGCGCCCGCGCATGGCTACCGCTTGCTGATGGACGGACTGCCGGGGTTGATTCACAGCGGCGACGATTTCGGGCTGAACGCCGCGGGAATCGTAATCACCGAGACCACGATTTCCGGTTTTCGCGGCTACGACGCCACCGGCGTGCCCGAATTCGTGCGAGCGCGCAAGGCCATGCAATATTCCGCGTCGATTGATGATGCCGCGCAGATCTTCAAGCAAGGCAACAACGGCGGATACGCGAACGACTGGCTGATCGCCGACACCAGGAAAAACGAAATCGCCAGCCTGGAACTCGGTTTGAAAAACGTGACCCTGGAGCGCAAAACAGACGGATATTTCGTGGGCTCCAACTTTCCCATCAATCCAAAATTAGCCGCCGAAGAAACCGATTTCGCTGTGACCGACAAAGCAAACAGCGCGAACGCGCGCCACCAACGATGGGAACAGTTGATGAGCGAAAACAAGGGAAAGATCGACGTGTCCATCGCGGAGAAATTCCTCGCAGACCACGTGGACAGCGTCACGGGCAAGACCGAGCCGAGCGAACGAACGCTTTGCGGGCACTTCGAGCTTTCGAAGCGCGCATCAGGCGCGGGAGCCTGGCAGTTGGGCTACAGCACCGCCGGCGCGGCGCAGAACAAAGCCACCGATGCGTCCATGACCGCCAGCATGAAATTTGTTGCGGCGGCGGGCCACGCCTGCGGGATGGATTTTCTCGCGGCGAAGCACTTGCAGGCGCATCCGGAATTGGCGTGGGAGAAGCCCGAATTGCGGGACATGAAAGCGTATCCCTGGACCACGATCGCGGCGGGAAAGTAGGCGAAGATCAATCCTTCAACGACCAGGTCAGGAACGAATGGCTTGGCTAGCGCGCTATCGCTGGATACACTGGTTCCTGGCTACCTCTACTTTCGTCCTCGATCCAGACCGGCCGGATCCAAATCCACTTGTGTTTAGATTTCTTCGCGAAAATTCCAGCTTTTGTGATTTACGTCCACGGACGCGACATCGTCGGGAGTAAAGGGCACGTCCCGGTGGCCACGAACATGGATCACGCAGCCCTCGCTGGCGACCACCTGGTCAAAGCGCTTGCCGCTCTTCAGCGTCACGGAGACGACATGATATCCCATGCCGGTTTCGTTCTGGCTTTTTAGGTTGACCGCCCATTCGCGCGGAATTGGAACTAAACGTTTCATTGACCTGCCTCTTTGAATTGACTTTGGATGTGTGAGTCTAATCTGGCGGTACGCCCAAGTCTAGAGGGGTGGCAGATTTCCACAGATGCCGAAGTCGACGCGATCCGGATTCTTCGTAACTCACTGTAATGGCGTTATTTATACGACGGTCATCGAAAAGCGGGGATCGCCGCTGCCCGCGAATCGGAATCGATTACGAAGACGCAAGAAGTTAGTGCGAAGGGCTGCCTTTCTGCCTCACAAATATTCGGGAATGAAACAAAAGTTCGGTCTTCCGCGGCCCATTACGATCCGGGCTGGATTCCCGAGCACGGCCCGTCGGCCTTCCCTTGAGATATACGTGACAGCCAGCACTGCACGGCTGGCATTTTGGCAGGGTCGGCACCGGGGGACCTCAAATAAGTGCGCAGTTCGTTGGCGGCTTGCTCCGTGGCACCCTTGTTCAGCAGGACTTGTGCCAGGGGCAACCGTGCGTCCACGAACTCGGAGATGTTTTGCCGCAACAACAGTTCCGCTTCGGCGGAGCTGCTGCCCTCCGCGGCGAGAATTCGGCCGAGCGTATACCGCGCGCGACTCAGCCCGGGATTAAGCTGCAACGCCTGACGCGCGGCAATCTCCGCCTCGGGATAACGCCCCAGAAGGAACAGGCCCAGCCCAAGATTGCGATATGTCTCCTGAATCTTTGGGTCCAATTCGATCGCTCTGTGGAACTCGGTTATGGCGCTTTCGTATTGATTCAGCTGGATGTAGCTCGCGCCCAGGTTGTTATGAGCCTGCACGAAATTCGGATCGATCTGAAGAGCCTTTTGCAAGTGCTCGGCGGCCGATTGGAAATTGCCGGAGCGCACGGCTTTTTCCGAGCGATGGAATTCCTTGATGGCGCCGGCAGGCACGAGGAGTTCGTGAACGGAAATCGTTTCCGCTTGTATCCTGACACGCGGTGAAGGAGCCGGCTGCGACTGGATCGCTTCCAGCGATTCGAGGCCAGCAAGCCCACTCCCGTAACGAGCGGCAGCCGACCGCGAAGTATAGACACCCTGCGCGTATCCGACCGACGCGCAGGTGGATAAGAGTAGACTGCAAAGAGCAAATCCCACCGCGAACTGTGTCAACCTGTTGATCCTGGGCCTCATGGCGCATCTCCTTCAGTGAACGCCTGGCCCTTCGTCCACGGTTTGCAATTCGAATTGGGAGCCTTCTAAAATGAGGCGGGGTTAAATAAGAGAAACACCTGCCCGCAAGGGTGCGCGTGTCTGCTCCAGACCGGTGCTGCTCCGGCGGCCAAACCAGAAGCAGCTCGATCTGTTTAACCCCTCTCCTCAAAAATCCTTGCTGCAAAAATCCCGCTAAGAAAATCCTGCTAACTTGAAGGACGTTGCAGCCAGTGAACTGGTGAGGCCGCAACGCAACTTTTTGCAAATGTTTTTACAAGTCCCCTCCGGCAGTAGTTCCGCTACAACGTCAGGAACGACACATCATGAGAAATGTTTCCGTATTTCCGCGAATTTATAGGAGTAACAGGTGACAAGCAGTGGAGAGGTTATCCGGGGGTTTTGCCAAACATATCGCAACAACTAAAACTATTCTTAATTTCCTGGCGCCTTATGAGAATTCTTCCGCATAGACTACCAGTTCGAGAACGGACCGGCCCACTCGCTACTTCCGCGGGACGATAAGAGTCGCGCTACACACTGAACGGTGGAGTTTTGTAGGGGCGGGCTCGCTCCGCCCGGCCGTTGCGTCTTGTGGAACTCCGCTAGTTTTGGTGATTGCTCGTCCGGTCCTGATCCAACTGCTGCAGGTTTTCGCGAGCGAGTGCGTTATGGGGATCCAGCCTAAGGGCTCGTTCGTAATGGAAACGCGCCTCCTTCACGTTTCCCGTTGCGGCAAAGGCGCTCCCAAGATTAGCTTCGGCATTGGCGTCCTCGGGATTCAGGCGAACCGCGGCACGGAAGTGTACAAGCGCGCCGTAGAAGTCGCCTTGCGAGGCCAGCGCGTTGCCCAGATTGTAGTGCGCGTCGAAATAGTCTGGGCGAGCCTTCAGCGCTGCCAACAGAAACGCAATGGATTCGCCGCTGCGGCCGCTGCCGAGCAAAGCCCCGCCGAACGCATTGTTGGCGGTAGCGTCTTCAGGACGAATGCGGACAGCTTCCGCAAAGTGAGCGGCGGATTCAGCGAGTTCGCCTCGCATTTGCAAAAGAGCCGCCAGGTTGTAGTGCGCCTCGAAGTCGTTCGGATTTTTCTGCAGATTGTGGCGCGCCATCGCTTCCTGAATCAAGGCGCGAGAATCAACTCCGCCTCCCGCCGAGTCGCGCGGCAAAACTTGCAGCCACAAGTGAGCCATTTCGTCCCTGGCGCGATTACCGGCTACCACACGCTGCGGCGGATGATTCGGGTTGCGGATGTTGTCGGCCGAATTGTCGTACGTAAATCTCATGGAAATCGTCGTGCCGCGTGGCAGCAACATTGGCTCGGCGTAGCGGTAGACCGCCTGCCAATTCAAATCCCATCGTGCAATGTGAATCAGCGACCTGGTCGTTCCGTCGGGCAGCGTGGCAAAGGCTTGCAAATCCCTGCCGAGATGGTGCGCGTGCGGATAAATGGCCAACAGGTCGACATCAACCGGCACGGTGAAATCGTCGCTGACCAGAAAATCTTTCTCGCCTGGTGGAATATCGAGCAGCCCATCGTTTTCCATCGGAAGGAGAATCGGATGAAGCGTCGCGGGCCTGTCCGTGAAGTAAAGCCCCAGAGTCGGCTGAAGCGTTTCGGGCTTGCCGGAAGGCTGAAGGTGCGTGTTCAGTACCAGGTCATTGTCCTTATCCAGACGAATGGCCATGCCTTCAGGCTCGACGTAAGGCGCCGAACCAGGCTTCCAGAATAGGAAATGACTGTCTGGGTCGAAGCCCTCGGATTCGATGGTCAGCTCCATCCCTCCGAAACCTGACCCTGGCTGCTTTTCGAGCAGGCGCGCGGTTTGGCCGCGGTCAACGAGAACGTTGGCGTGATGCACCAGCCGTTTGTCACCGGGACGGATTTCGATGGCCTTGAGCCAGCGATTCTGTGGAACCGGAGATCGAAAGACGAAGTTCCAGTAGGTGTCCGAGCCGCCGGGCGGAAGCGCGAAAGGATGGGTGGCTCTAACGACCAAATCTGGCTGGCCGAGTTGCCACCCTTCGACGAATTGCGGCTTGGCTGGCATGGCGGAGCGGTCACCCTCCGGTGCGCCTTGGTCGACCCAGGCTTGGATCAGCGCAATCTGTTCGGCGGATAGCCGGAGGTCGTCAGCAAATTTGGGATCGTCGGGCGCCGGAAGCCACGGCGGCATGATGCGCCGCGCGGCGACCGCGGCGATCTGATGCGCATGGGTCTTCGCGTCCGCGTAAGTGAGGAGAGCGAAGGGTGCAGCCTCTCCGGGGCGGTGGCACGGCGCGCACGAATGAAAAAGAATCGGAGCAATATCGTGAGCGAACGTAACCTGCGTCCGCGCGGCGGTCCGTAGTTCCTGGGACGAAGGAGCAGTAGTGCGCCCCTCAGCCCCATCCCGCGGGTAGTGGGCCGCTGCGGTCACCGCGATCAAAGCGAAAAATAACAGGGAAACAGCAACTCCCTGCGAATTGCGCGTCATTTGAGGTCCGAGATGTAGCAACCGACGGCGGAAACACTATCGGCCGCCGGCGTTTTGCCGTTGCTGGCCGCCAGGATTGCGTCATCGAGTTCATGCGTAGTCGCCGCGGTCCGCGCACGGCCAAAATCCTCGTACAGGTTATCGATGCGACCGTGATACACGAGGCGGTGGTTGGCGGCAAAGACCGCCGCTTCCGGCGTGATTTGCGCGCGACTTTCCCTCACCAGAGTGTAGTGCGTGTCCCGAAGGGCCGGAAGTCGATAACCGAAGTCGCGTTGGTGCTTGCGGATGGCCTCAGCCGATTCCGCTCTGTCCGGATAAACCAGCCAGAACGAGGCTTTGCCCGCGTGTTTCGCGCTGAGGTGCTGAATCGTAGGTGCGTAGCGATTCGAAATCGGGCAATCCGTCCGCACGAAGATAAGCACCACTAGCTTGCCGGGCGCCGCCTGAAGTGGATCGACTGGCGCACCGGAAAGATCGACCGCGGCAACCTGCCCAGGAGCCGGGCTTGCAAGTGACCGCCAAAGGCCAAGCCCGACGAATGTCGCAAGCATCAGTATCCGGATAGCGAAGGTTCGAATAGCGAAGGAATGAGTGCCGCGGTCCATGCGCGCCCGCACCCCTCGGGCTCCGTAAATGTTACCTCCTCGCGAGAATCCTTGTCTATTTCGGCAAACAATGTAGGCGCGGGACTTCAGGCCGGCGTTATGACGCGGGTAGGGGCACGGCACGCCGTGCTCGTCTTGAGGTGGGCAATGAGTTAAGAAAGCAGATTTACGGATCAGCGTTTACTGTGGCGGATTTGCCCAATTCGGCACGAATCGTGGCCAAGGCTTCGTTCGGCGGACCTATCCGGCGATAGTTCGTATAGAAGGTCCGCTCGTGGATGGAGAAGCTAACAAACAGCCGTCGCCCGTCGAAATCGTATTGGGAATAAGACGGCAGCCACAATCCCGGCGCCATTTCGTAGCGCTCCTGCATGAAGTGGCTTCCCTTGTAGACTTTAGCCAGAAAGCCGCCGATGGCGATATCATCGGTTACTTCCACTTCCACCCGCGCGAGCTGGCCTGCCTCGTCGTCAATCCATGCGTACCCGCGCACCTTCGCGAAGATCGCTGTGGAACGTGAAGTAGGCTTATACGCGGGATTCGGCTCCATGCGGTATTTGGAGAGCATGCGGTCGCCGCGCGGCTCCCGGCCGACAAAGACGTATAGGAACGCCGATCGAGTGGCTTCGATCAGCTCCCCGCGGTCTTTCTGCTTCTTGGCGATCTTGTCGTAGGCGTCGTGCTGTGCGCGGCCCGTTTCGGCAGCCCAGGCAAGCGAGTGCTCGAGTTTTTCGAGTTCGGCGCGATATTGGTTGGCATCGGTGGGTTTGCCGTCCGGACCAACCGGAATGTGATCGACGCCCGTGCCCGCCCGGGCCAACCGGAATGTGATCGACGCCCGTGCCCGCCGGGACAACCCGCGAAGTCTTGATCTCTGCCGGAGTCCCCGCAGGGCCTTTCCGAATCTCCTTGCGCTCAATCCGCTCGTAAACCATCTCGGCTTCGTCGTTCTTCTTCTGATTGCCGATGACACGACCCAGCATCGCCCGTTTTTCATCGTCGCTCTGCGCGGCGGGCGACGAGTCCCCAAGCGCCTGGGAGGCAGTTGTCAACCAGGGAAACGTCGAAACGAAGAGGAAAACGGCAAAAAGAAACAGCATCGACGACCGCATAGTGGACCCGGCTGAGGTTTTCTCCGTCAAAAGTATTGAGGTTAGATTCGGTGGTCGCTTCGATTGTTGCACGGGGAGTCCCTTGAAACGCATCGTCCGGCAGGGACCGGTGGGGTCGTACCGCACCGTCTTCGAACTATAGGATCTTCACACGGCCAAATCCCGGACCGCCTGCCACCGTACCGAGCGGCGACGGCTTGTCTCCCGTACATCGATCGACTGTGCTGGGAGCTCGATTCAAGGCGGGGCATAGGCAGGATAAACCACCTATAATCAACACTTGCAGAACTATATCAAAACGAATGACTTTAACTGCCTTTAGAATGAACACTTATGCAAAACCGGGGGTAGGCATCGACACAATCTCGAGTATTCCCAATATGGAACCAAAAGAAACGAGGTCGCTCCTCCGGCGTGCGCGCGCGCCCACCTCTCGCATCGATTTGTGGAGCGCAATGGCACAAGAAGTGATCGACCATCCCCGGAACAGCGGGCTATTTCACCCCAGCGAACAATGGGAACAATCTACAGAGCCGGCCTTGCGGCAGGCAGAACAAAAGGGCATTCGTGCGTCTAACTCGCTCAGAAGCCTGGAATGTGGTGGACTTGCGCGGCTAGCCGGAATTTCACGAAACGAATCGTACCCATTCATCGTATTAGTTTATGACCACTCGTTAATCGTATTAACTTTAAGTTATGACCACACAGTCTTTGGAGGCTGGGCTTGGGTGTAGCTCCACTTGACGGTTTGACAAGGACTCCTCCGCTGCTCGCGGGCGCGGAAGGCCGAACACGCTTCGCGCTGGTCGGTTTTCGCGGCAATCTGGTCACGCTGATCGAGACCTTCCGGCTCTCCCTGGACGCCCTGCGTGCCCACAAGCTGCGCAGTTTCCTGACGCTGCTCGGTGTCATCCTCGCAGTGCTCACGCTGGTCACGGTCATGAGCGTGGTCGCGGGACTGAACTTCTACGTTGCCGACCGGGTCGCCAATCTCGGTGCGAATGTATACCTCGTGGATCGCTTCGGAATCATCACCAGCGAAGACGAGTGGATCAAAGCGCAGAAGCGCCCGCTGGTAACGCTCGAGGAATTTGAGTGGGTCCGCGACAACCTGAAGCTGGCGAATCGGGTAGCTGCCGCCGGTTGGGTCACCATCGACATCCGTTCGGGCAGCACCTTGCTGGAAAACACCAGGGTCACGGGCGCCACGGCCGACTACGCCGAGCTCCGCAATATCGGCCTCGCCTCAGGCCGCTACATCACCGAAGCGGACGACCTGCACCATTCGCCGATCTGCTTCATCGGCACCGACGTCGCGAAAAAGTTTTTCCCCAACGTCGATCCCGTGGGAAAAACCATCCGCGCCGGCACGCATACCTACGAAGTCATAGGTGTCGCGACGCCCATTGGCAGCGCCTTCGGCATGTCGCAAGACAACTACATGCTCATTCCACTGGTCACCTACTACAAGGAGTGGCACACGCAACAGGACTGGCTGGCTATTTTCGTGCAAGCGCAAGACACCGAAATGATGAGCGCCTCGCAGGATGAAGCCCGCATGCTGATGCGCGCCTACCGGCACCTCGGCTACAACGCCAAAGATAACTTCGCCATTCTTGGCTCGGACTCCATCATGGCGCTCTGGAAACAGCTGACCGGCAATTTGTTCGGGGTCGCGGTAGCCTTGACGGCCGTTTTCCTGGTGGTGGGCGGCATCGTCATCATGAACATCATGCTGGCCAGCGTCACCGAACGAACGCGTGAAATCGGCATCCGCCGCTCGTTGGGCGCGCGCAAACGACACATCATGCTCCAGTTCATGACCGAGTCCGCAGTGCTCGCTTCGGTTGGCGGCATCATCGGAATCTTGCTGGCGTACGGCATCGTGGCCCTCGCACGCGCCGCCACCTCCATTCCGATGAAAACGCCGCTCAGCGCCGTCATTTTGTCGCTCAGCGTTTCCACCGGCGTGGGACTCTTCTTCGGCATCTATCCGGCGATGCGCGCGGCAAAGCTCGACCCCATCGAAGCATTGCGATCGGACTGAGGTACGCATGGCCCAGGCCCACGGCGAAAATCTGAAACAAGCGATGGACACGCTCCGCGCGCACAAACTGCGCAGCGCGCTGACGGTGTTCGGCGTCGTCCTGGGCGTCAGTGTGATCATGCTCGTGGCGGCGCTGATCACCGGTCTCGACCAGGCCATCCAGGAAGACATCATGCAATATGGCGCGGACACCGCCTTCATCTCCCGCTGGGACCAAGGCCCCCACAACAACCAGACCCGCCCGCTGGAAGAGCGCCTCCGCAAACCCCTGACGCTGGAAGACGCGGAAGCGCTGAAGGTCGGCTGTCCCGCGATCAAGAATGTTACTGTCTACATCAACTGGTGGGAAAAGCCGCACTCCATCCGCACCAAGGCCGGCGAAGTCACCGCCATCGATTTTCGCGGTGTGCAGCCCAATTTCGGCGAGGTTTACGCCAACGCCGCCACACTCTCGGGACGCTTCCTCAGCGAAGGCGACGATCTGCACCGTGAGAAGGTCGTCATGCTCGGCGAAAATGTTGCGCCGGTGCTGTTCCCGCAAGGTTCGCCGGTCGGCAAGGACGTGATGATCGATGGCGAGGACTTCCGGGTCATCGGGGTCGTGGAAAAGCCCAAGGGCGGATTCGGCCCCAACGACGAGGACCGCCGCGTTCTGATTCCTTACAACACCTTCCGCAAGATCTACCCGGGCGCTTACGAAAACAACATTCGGGTGCAGGCCTATCCGAAGCTCCTCGATCAGGCCGTCGATCAGGCCACGGAAGTGCTGCGACGCCGGCGCAATGTGCCTTACGCCGCGAAAAATAATTTTTCGATTGAGACTGCCGAGATGCAAGTGCAGGAGTTTCACAACATCGTAGGTATGGTGGCCCTTGCGACAGTGGTGCTGAGCTCCATCGGTCTGTTGATCGGCGGCGTGGGCGTGATGAACATCATGCTGGTCAGCGTCACCGAACGCACCCGCGAAATCGGCGTTCGCAAAGCGATCGGCGCCAAGCGCGCCGATATTACCTGGCAGTTTTTACTGGAGGCCATGACCCTGACGGGAGCCGGGGGCATCATCGCCTTGATTCTGGTCAACGGCCTGGTCCTGCTGATTCGCTTGACTCTCGAGTGGAAAGGCAGCGTTCCACTATGGGCCGCCGCCGCGGGATTTATTGTCAGCGTTGGTATCGGCCTCATCTTCGGCGTGTGGCCCGCCATGAAGGCAGCCAAGCTCGATCCGGTCGAAGCGCTGCGCTACGAATAAAGTCACTACCCAAAATTTTGAATTATTTCGTGGATGCGGAAAGCTTTGCGGATGGTGCGGGAGCGGGTACGGCGGTCGGCGTCAACGCACTGGGCCACAATACTTCCAGCGAAGTTTCGTGACGCACCAGCATCTTTGCGCGCTTTGTCACATGAATGTGCAGGATGTTCGCGCCGTCGGTGCGAATCTCGCCCAGGCCTTCTTTGGCAACCTGCAAACTCTTGTCCGCTCGATAAAGAGCCACGCGGAGCTGATGCGGTCCCAGCGGCAAAGCATGTTCGAGTCGTATCGGCACAGCGATCGTGGCGGCATGCAGCTCGGTCGTGAAGAGTAGCGTTTGATCGGCGAAAATTGCCAGGGCTCCGTCGCCGACCGTCGAATCAATTTCGATGCTTAACGTGGCGTGATCCGCGCGCGAGATAGCAGCTGGCAGCAGCAGAGAATTGAGTTCCGGGGCGGAGGGAGAATGCTCATCCTTCGCTGCGGGAATGACAGTGCGAATCGCCGCGCTCTCGAGAACGCCGGGGTTAGGACGCCGAATGCGTACCTTCTGCGCAGCTTTCAGCGGTTGGTGCGCAACATCCGCCTCACCGTCCAGCACGGTTGTCGTTTGGGAATAGCCCAGTAGATCTTGCGGAGGCGCCGGCGTTCGCTTTGCCACCACAGGAGCTGACGGCAACCGATAGCGTGCAGCCACGGCCCGAGAAACGGGCACGCTGCAAATCGCTACCAATACGAAAGCGGCCGCGACCCACAGGTCGCTGGGCTGCATGGGCCGCGCTAACCAGGAAGCCGCGGACCGCGCCGGCGCCTTCGGTTGGGGTTCTGGCGCTGGCAGCTGGCGCGCGAAAGGATACAGAGAAGCAGCGAAAGACTCGGCGGACGGATACCGGTCAGCGGGGCTCTTGGCCAGACACCGCAGGATGACGTGATCGATGCCCGCGGGAAGCGCCGGATTTCGCTGCGTCGGAGGAATGGGCTCGGCGGACAGAATCTGCGCGCACACCGCGCCAACGGAACTTCCTTCGAACGGAGGGACTCCGGTAAGCATCTGATACAGAACAATGCCTAAAGAAAACAGATCCGATCTCGTATTTTGCGGCTCCCCACGAATCTGCTCCGGCGACAAATAAGCGGGGGTGCCCATCAGGCGGCCTGAGCCGGACACTTGCGTGGCGAATCGGGCGATGCCGAAATCTCCGAGCTTAACGTTGCCGTCCTCCGTGACCAGGATGTTCGCAGGCTTAACGTCGCCGTGGATGATCCCGGCGCGATGAGCGCGGGAAAGCGCCCCTGCAAGATCGGCAACCCAGGCGCACGCGCGAGGGAAAGGGATCGGCGATTCCAAAAGCACTTGCTGCAAAGTTTTCCCGGTTACGTACTCCATCACCAGGTAGGCGACGTTTCCCTCTTCGATGCCGACGTCGTACAGGTTAATGATGGAGGGATGCGAAAGCTGGCTGACGATCTGAGCTTCGCGCAAGAACTGCTTTTGCTCAGTGGGCGCGCCGAACGCGTGCACCAGGGTCTTCAGCGCCACGGTGCGCCCCAGAATCGTGTCGCGAGCTTTATCGACACGGCTGGTGGCGCCGCAGCCTAGAGTTCCGATAACTTCGTAGCGGTTCTTTGGCATCGTCGTCGCGAGCTTTATCGACACGGCTGGTGGCGCCGCAGCCTAGAGTTCCGATAACTTCGTAGCGGTTCTTTGGCATCGTCGGGACAGTGACGCCGGCCCTACGGCGGCTTCACGACCATAGTCAGATTTGCGAACGTAGAAGGGAATGGCCCGAAGGTACAGGTGTGTCCAATCCGGGGTACTACGGGTATTCCTGTAGGCGACATTCTTCATGGTTATATAGTCTGAGTACGTATCCCATCCGTACAAATCCTGCCCGCATAACCGCTGGCACGGACGACGACCTTCTCTTCGATCGAGCCGGGTGCCCGTTCGTCAATGTAGCGATTTCGGCCCACGCATGGGAACAGTACGGAAGTACTTTTCTCGAAGTGATTCGTGAAATCACATAAGAGTAACTCAGTCGATCCGGGCTGGAGATCGCTTAACACTCGAATCAGATCGCGGAGGCGTAGAAAGTTCTCCCTGAGGAAGACGAAATCATTCCATGTGCAAGAAATAATTGGCATTGCAAATTTCAACAGGAGCTTGATCGTCTGGAGATCACTCGCTCGCGTAAATCTTTGCGATCACGTGCCAAACTCGTCGCAAGAAAATCATCTTGTGCGCGAAATGACACCACTACAGATAGAACATTTTCTTTGTGCGGTACCCACATTTTGCGTTTTTCTCTTGACAGGATTTTCGCACCCGACGATACTGCGATTCCAGATTCGGGGGAACGTGGAAGCGCCAGGCGGACCCGGTCGAGGATGTTACTTCGAGTCCGCAGGCCACGAGACCAGCCGGGTTCTAAGCATAACAATCGAGCGCGAGGTTCCAGCTTCGTGCCCGCATGCAAGGCGTGGAAGCGCTGCTGTGAAGGCTGCGTGGTAACAGCAACACCGGCCCACGGCAGGGCGTCGCGTTTTGCATCGGTTTTCGACATTTCGACCGCCAGGTGCGGTCGAAATTTTTTGCTTTGGAACCCCACGAGCCGTCGAATCAAGTTGCCGCCGTTGGGACTGCGAGCAGCGCCTCCACCAAAACGGGGAGGAGTATAATAAAGGGTGACCTCCACCTCTCGGGGGAGCCCAAGAGGGGAAGGAATAGATGGCTACAGTGAGAACGGCATTGAACGGCAAAACGCTACAAACGGGAGTGAGCCCGGAACAGACCGCGGCTGAGAGCACCGGTCTGGTGTTCAATCGATATTTTACCGATGGAAGGACCGCCCCATTCGACGCCGTCGAGTGGGAGAAGCGCACCGCGCTGATCGGCAACGAAAAAGGCGTGACCATCTTCCGCCAGGAAGGCGTCGAAGTCCCCAAGAATTGGTCGCAGACCGCCACCAATATCGTCACCAGCAAATATTACCACGGCAAGCCCGGATCGCGAGAGCGCGAAAACTCCGTGCGCCAGCTCATCGATCGCGTCGCCAGCACCATCGTCCGCTGGGGCGAAGAGGGCGGCTATTTCGCCGACGCGCAATCGCGCGATGCATTTCGCGATGAACTGACTCATCTGCTGGTCGAACAAAAAATGAGCTTCAACTCGCCGGTGTGGTTCAACGTTGGCGTGCAATCCAAACCGCAGTGCTCGGCGTGCTTCATCAATTCCGTATCGGACAGCATGGAATCCATCATGGGCCTTACGCGCACCGAGGGCATGCTTTTTAAATGGGGCTCGGGCACCGGCACCAATTTTTCTACCCTTCGCGGCAGCAAGGAAACCCTCTCCGGCGGCGGCATCGCTTCCGGCCCAGTCAGCTTCATGAAGGGTTTCGACGCCTTCGCAGGCGTGATCAAGAGCGGCGGCAAGACCCGTCGCGCTGCCAAGATGGTGATCTTGAACATCGATCATCCGGACATCGTCGAATTTATCGAATGCAAGATGAAGGAAGAGCGCAAGGCGCACATCCTGATCGAACAGGGATACGACGCCGCGATCGACGGCGATGCCTACAGCTCGATTTTCTTCCAGAACGCCAATCACTCCGTGCGTGTCACCGACGAATTCATGAGCGCCGCCGAAGAAGATCGCGATTGGTGGACTCGCAACATCACCGATGGCCAGCCCAACGAAAAACTACGCGCGCGCGATCTGCTCTTCAAGATCGCCGATTCCACCTGGCGCTGCGGCGATCCCGGCATGCAGTACGACACCACCATCAATCGCTGGCACACCTCCAAAAACACTGCGCGCATCAACGCGTCCAATCCCTGCTCCGAGTACATGTTCCTGGACGACACCGCCTGCAACCTCGCGTCGCTCAACTTGATGAAGTTTCTCGAGCCGAACGGCCAGTTCGACGTGAAGGCCTTCAAGCATGCCGTGGACGTGACCATCACCGCGCAGGAAATTCTGGTCGATAACGCCAGCTATCCCACGCAGAAGATTGCCGAGAACTCTCACGCCTTCCGTCCGCTGGGGCTAGGTTACGCCAATCTTGGCGCGCTGCTGATGTCCATGGCGCTTCCTTATGACTCCGACGAAGGCCGCGACGTGGCCGGCACGATCACCGCGCTGATGTGCGGCGAAGCCTACGCGCAATCCTCGCGCATTGCCGAGCGCATGGGTCCGTTCCCAGGTTACGAAGTCAACCGCGAGCCCATGGTCGACGTCATTCGCATGCACCGCGATGCCTTGCGCGGCATTCGTCCGGAACGCGTGCAGCCGGAACTGTACATGACCGCGCAAGAATCATGGGACACCGCGCTGAGCCACGGCGAAAAGTTCGGCTTCAAGAACGCCCAGGTCACCGTGCTTGCTCCGACCGGCACCATTGGCTTCATGATGGATTGCGATACCACCGGCATTGAACCGGACTTGGCGCTCGTAAAACACAAAAAGCTCGTCGGCGGCGGCTTGATCAAGATCGTGAACAATACCGTGCCGCAAGCGCTGATGAAGCTGGGTTGCACCCCGGAACAAACCAGCGAGATCGTTTCCTATATCGACAAGAAAGGAACGATCGAGGGGGCTCCTTATCTGAAGCCTGAGCATCTGTCGATTTTCGATTGCTCGCTCGCTCCCGCGGGCGGTGGGCGCTCGATCACCTGGACCGGGCACGTAAAGATGATGGCGGCGGCGCAGCCGTTCCTCTCCGGTGCGATCTCCAAAACCATCAACATGCCCGAGGAATCCACCGTCGAAGACATCATGGACGCCTACATCGAGTCGTGGAAGCTGGGACTCAAGGCCGTGGCAATCTACCGCGACAATTCGAAGCGCTCGCAGCCTCTTTCGGCCGCGGGCCAGAATAAAGACGACAAGAAAGCTGAAGTTGCGGCGCCCATTGCCGTACCAAGCACTGCGCCAGGTATAGCGGTGCCGGTACAGCAGGAACTATTTGGCCGCCGGCAGCGCGAAAAGATGCCCACGGAGCGGGCCTCGGTAACCCACAAATTCAGTGTCGGCGGACATGAAGGCTACCTCACCGTAGGCATGTATGAAGACGGACGCCCCGGCGAAATCTTCATCAAAATGTCCAAGGAAGGCTCCACGCTTTCCGGCGTGATGGACGGCTTGGCGCTCACCATTTCGCTGGGCTTGCAGTACGGCGTGCCACTGAAAGTATTCGTGGACAAGCTGGTGAATACGCGATTCGAACCTTCCGGCATCAGTTCGAATCCCAAGATCCGCTTCGTTTCCTCCGTGCTGGACTACATCGCGCGCTGGTTAGGCGGGCGCTTCATCTCGTCCGATTATCTGAAACTGACCGGCGAACAAATTGCCGCTGCGGCCGCTCCCACTTCGGCCAACTCGGCGATCGTGGAATCCATGCTTGCGGCTCTTTCCACCGGCAATCCTGCAACCTCCACCAAGCAGCGCGACGCGCACGAAGGCGCTCCAGCCTGCTCCGAGTGCGGCATGTTGATGGTGCCCAACGGCGCCTGCTACAAGTGCGAAAACTGCGGCAGTACCTCGGGGTGCAGCTAAACCTTCGCTTACCGTCGAGGACCCACGACGAATGAGCTCCACGCCAACCAGCCCGGCGGCGGACGCAGGGCTTGTCCAAGACAAGCCCAAAACCCGCGGTTTCTTAAACATAGTCCGTCACGGCGCAGGCCCCTTCGCCATGTACGTGGCGACCTACCACCACTTGGACCGCTCGCTGAATCAGGCAGGCTCAGACCCTCACTCCATGGTTGCGGAAGGCGCCCAACCGCTGATCGAATTGCTGGAAGAGCTAGGCGTAGACTTCCGCCTCCCCGAAGTCCGCGGTGCCCTGCAAGATATCCTGCGCTTCGGCTCCGCCAACATCACCAACCCCTGGTTCAGCGAAGAAAAATTAACCCGTAAAGGCCTAATCAACAGTTAGAGCACGTCACCTCTGGCAAGAGAGGCCGCGTCGATGCCGCGACACTTGAGCCTTCAATTTTCCCCTGGACAAATCGTTACTTTAGGCTATAATAGCTATTAGGTAATGCCGGGCCTCAAGCGCACCACTCAAGTTAGCCACGCTCTTTTGCTCTGGGCCACCAAATCGTAGATCAGCTAAGTCCTTCAGCTGCCACTCTTACGAAAAATGCCGGGTGTATACCCCAAGTTTCGAAAATGGGCCGGATCTCAAGGCGTCGGGAGGTTGTAGGGGCGAGTTTAGCTCGCCACCGCTCTTGTAACTCGCCACGTTCCAGATACGAGAATGTAACGTAGGTGACTGCGTTAGCGCGGGCGGGGGCGCAGCGGCGGTCGCCCCGTAAGCGCCCGCGGGCGCATGCGGAATCGGGGACCAAGCGGCGGAGGCACATTGCGCAGCATGTCCCCGCAGCACGGACACCGGCCGTCATCGCTGATCGGGCCAGTAGCGTCCGCGCGGAGCCAGTGCCCGCGCAAGTCGCATGCTGGATTGATGCATTGAATGGTGAAACCGGGCAAATACTGCATCGTCTTCCTCCCCCAGCGGCGCTGCACAGGGCGAGCGCCTTCCCGACCGAAGAACAAAATCTTGGCGCGAATTGTGGCGCGGGCCAACTGTGGTGTCAAGATAAAACGCCACAAGATATAGGGGTACCTTTGCAAAACCCAAAAAAGGTGTGGAAATGTACTCGGCCCCGCCCCGTTGCCTACGGACTTATGCAGGTGCCGGCGCTCCACAGGGCCCGTTCTGCCGTGGCGCAAAGCGCCTGTTTTAAGAAGCCGTTGGCAGATGCGCCGACCGGACTGGTCGTGGTTTATTGTGTGGAAAGCTTCGGTGGGACTAAGACTGCGGAGGTGCAGCTGGCGGTGCTTCGGCTGGTGGCGCTTCGGCCGGTTTCTCGGATTCGGGACTACTTTCCGCGCCAGGGTGCTGCTGCGCTTTCCAGGCCTCCAGCAATTCGGCGAGGTGGGCCTTCGCGCGATCCAGCTCCTGCTGCTTGTCGTTGATCTGCTGTTGCTCCGCGTCCAATTTCGCTTTTCCGTCTTTATCGGCGGCGTAGTCCGGCTTCGAGTAGTAGGAATCCTGATCCAGCGCCAAGCCTCGTTGCAGCAGGTCCAGTTCCTTCTTGATCTCCGCAACTTGTTCTTTCGCGCGCGCGATCTCAGGGCTCTCGCCGGGCTTCACCGGCGGATTCTTTTCGGCTGCGGCCTTTGCCGCATCCGCGGCCTCCACGGCAGCGACGGCGGCAGCCGGGGGCGGCACGGAATCCGACTTGGGTGGCGAGCCGACGTTCAGACCCTCGGCGCCGGGCTTCATACTTCTCGTATCGATGTCGTCGTCGCTGATCACTTTCTTGGGCTTCGCGGTGGCGCTCTTTTTAGCCGCACGCGCTTGCCGTGCCGCGTCAGCGACGGATTGATCCTGTGGAGGTTGCATGTCCTGCGCAACGGCTGCCCAGGCACAACAGAGCAGCGCGGCGCACACCGCCATCCATCGCATACCGAAGCGCAATGTTCTGTCGCACCACATAGCAGCTCCCGGAAACAAACGTCAGCCGCGTCAGTCTGGCCGCGTCAAAGGTTCAGCAAGCGTTAGGATACTCCCGTGCCAAACCTCGGGCAAATCTTCAGCAAATTTGCCGTGCGAATGAAGCAATGGCGACGGACATTGCCCCCTTTTGTCGCCCCGGGCCCCGCATCGAAGAGGTAGAAAGCGATGCAGGCTCCGCAGGTATAATTCAGTGAGGCCTAATGTATAAACGCCACAATGCTCAGGGTTTCGTCTGACGGGAATGAAGCCGCTGCGTGCAATTCAATTCATCTCGCTATTTGCGATCGTTTGCGGACCCAGCGTGCAACGTCTCCGCGCCCAGGAATTGACGCTCGCTCCCGCCGCCAACCTTGCCGCGGCATCGTCCAGCGCCCCGACGCCAAAGGCATCATCAGTCAAAGGTGAACGCCGATTTTGGGATGAAACCAACGATTGGCTCTTCGCCGGCGTAGCAGCCTCGCGCACGCTTGACTATTTCTCCACGCTCAATATGCGGCGTCGTGGCCGCCAGGAAATCCTGCTCACCAACGAAGTGGTGGACAATCATGCCGCCTTCGCAGTCATCGAAGCGGCGGGCACTGCCACGTCCATCGGGGTTTCGTATTTGTTCCACCATTACGGACATCATAAGCTTGAGCGGTGGACATCGATTGTTCACATCGGTCTCACAACGGGAGGCGCCGTGCGCAATTACAGCCTTAAAACCGCACATCCTGCCCCTGCTACAGGTCCATGACGGGAAACCTTTACCTTCGTCGTCGTAACCTTGGTCGTCGTGCCGGTGCCGGATCTCGGCGGGCGTCAACGCCAACTTGCGATCCGGCTATGTGAGGTTCATACTCCCGCCCCGGGCCCGATGATTTCATGCCGACCACACCTTCCGCTGCGCGCACAAGGCCACATGGGAAAGCCTAGTCTGGGGCGTCATGGCTTGGCAACCTCTAAGCTCTGCCTCGCTTTCTTGTTCGCGCTAGTACTTGTGTCATCCTCCCGTGCTGCGAAACCCACACCGCAAGCCTCGCAAATCCAAACCTACCCCGGGCGCCCCACGCCCTCGCAACCAGCTCTCCCCGGAGCGACCGCGCAACAACGCAAGACGCCCGAGCCTCCGAAGACCGAGCAGTACACGCTTTCCGAAGACCGTTACGCCAAAGCGGTCGCCTATTCCCGCGCGGAGTACATTCTCTACTTCGTCTCCTACGCACTGGGGTTCGTCGTTCTCGTGCTCCTGTTGCGCCTCGGAGTCGCCGCGAAACTCCGGGACTTCGCAGAAAGGGTCACCGGGAATCGATGGCTGCAGGGCCTCGTATACGTTCCGCTACTGATCGCCACGCTGGATCTTTTCGAGCTGCCCATTCACATTTACGGACACTCGTTGTCTTTGCATTACGGGCAGTCGATACAGGGCTGGGGTTCGTGGTTTTGGGATTGGTCGAAAAGCGAACTGCTGGGCCTGGGTTTCGCCATCATTCTGGTCTTCATTCTTTTCGCCGCGATGCGCTGGAGTCCGCGGCGATGGTGGTTCCTTTTCTGGCTAGCCGCTTTGCCGATCCTTCTTTTCATCTTGTTCATCAGCCCATGGTTCATCGACCCGCTGTTCAACACATTTCAGCCGCTCACCGCCAAATATCCCACGCTGGCTGCGGAAATGGAGAAGGTCGTCCAGCGCGCCAGCCTCGATATTCCGGAAGATCGCATGTTCCTGATGGAAGCCAGCAAGAAGACCAATGATGTCAACGCCTACGTAACTGGTTTGGGGGCCTCCAAGCGCGTCGTCGTCTGGGACACCACCATCCAAAAACTAACCACCTACGAAACACTCTTTGTTTTTGGCCACGAGGTGGGACATTACGTGCTGCACCACATCCGCAATGGCTTTCTATTTTTTGCCGCAATGTTTTTCATCGCGCTGTACGTGGGTTATCGCGGCCTGCATTGGTCTTTGAGCCGGTGGGGCGCTGTCTGGAAAATTTACGGGCCCGAGGATTGGGCTTCGCTCGCCGTCATCTTGCTGTTGTTGCACGTCCTCAGCTTTTTCGCCATGCCGATTGCCAATGGGTTCAGCCGCGCGCAGGAGCATGCCGCCGACGTCTATGGCCTGGAGGTGATTCACGGCATCGTCCCCGATTCAGCGGAAGTTGCCGCGCACGCCTTCCAAGTCATGGGAGAAATCGGCCTGGCTGATCCCAACCCGTCTCCCATCATTACTTTTTGGCTCTACTCGCATCCGCCGCTGGCAGAGCGCTTGGTTTTCGCGCACACCTACGATCCCTGGTCCAAGGGCGAATCTCCCAGATACGTAAAGCCCCCGCCCCGCGTCCTATTTTCCTCTCCCTAGAGGATTTACCATCGACAATGAGTTCATCTCGCGAAGCTTCGCGCGCGAGAAACTTACGACACTCGTCGCCGCGCAAAACTAGCTACCTTGTGCCGGTTCCCGCAAACCGCCATCGAACACCATCGCCGCCGTCCGGTCCGCGAAGTGTCGCAAAAAAACAACCTGCAAGCCGGGTTCGCACAAACCCGAATCCGCGCATCCGACCCTTCAACCAAGATTTCCGCTGCGGACCGCGCAATCGCTGCTAGCAACCACTCCAGCCCACTTTCGCGCGCGATAAATTCCAGCTTCCACCTCCCGCCGTCGAATACCAGCTCGTCGTGTCCCTCCGTAACGCGCAGGATTTCGTTGACAGGTTCCACCACTTCAGGTGCAACACGCTCGTTTTTCACCACCGCTCCAAAGGCCGCGCGCAACGCATTGCGCAGCTGGACCGCGCGTGACAACACGGCAAACGCAGCTTGCGGATCGCTCTCCGAAAGTGTGAGAAGCTGAGTTCCGCGCCCCGCCGAAACGATCCGCGAAACCTCCAGAAACGTCACTAGCTCTTCCCACGAAAGGTCATAGCCAGGTGCGGCCGGGTATGAGGGCGCGTTGGCAAAATCGACGGCAAGCCGCCCGCCCAGAAGGACTATGATATTGCTGGTCTCGGACATCGGCCTACTCCTATCGTCCGTATCTCAAGCCGAATCAGTTGTGTGCGAGATAACCGGTTAAAGATAACACAGGGGTTATGACCGAGCTATGAATCTTTATTCTTCTCGGCGCATCACTTCATCCATCTTCATCCGGGGAAGACGGCGCCACGTATTAAGATCGAGAACGGATTATGACGGAGTACGGAGTTGGCATGAGATACCGATGGTGGATGCTGGCAGTCGCTGCTGTTCCTCTGCTTTTTTGGGCGTTTAGCCATTCTGAAGGGCGAGCGACGAGCTTGTCCCGGAACCAAGCTGGGCCGAGCGCGGCGACCGGATCGGTACCCGTGGTCGTGGAACTGTTCACTTCGGAAGGCTGCTCGAGCTGCCCGCCAGCCGATGCTCTCCTTGCTCGCCTTGAGTCGCAACAGCCCATCCCCAATACGCAAGTGATCGCGCTTGAAGAGCACGTGGATTACTGGAATGGCGACGGTTGGACCGATCCTTTTTCCGGGCGGGAATGGACCGCACGACAGGAAGAGTATGCGTACACCTTGAAGAACCGGAATCCCTACACCCCACAAATGGTGGTGGACGGTCACACGGAGTTAGTCGGCAACCGCGAAGGCGCGGCGCGTCAAGCCATCGCGATAGCGGGAACACAAGCAAAGGCCCATGTTTCGGTGGCCGTGTCGCCCGGTGCAAAGGCTGGCTTGGAGCAAGCGACGGTTTCTGTCGACCCGATCACCGGGACTTCCGGTGGCGATAAATCCGAGATCTGGCTCGCGGTCACGGAATCCGGGCTGCATTCCGCGGTGAGTGCCGGAGAAAATGCGGGCTCGGATCTGCATCACGCCTCGGTTGTGCGCAGCCTGCGCAAGATCGGATCCATCGACGAGAACAAGGCATCCTCTTACTCAGGCACCACTCCTCTGCACCTCGATTCCACGTGGAAGCGCCAGAACCTGCGTGTGGTCGTTTTCGTACAGGGAAAGAAGAGCCGCCAGATCGTAGGCGCCGCGGCCGCGCCGATCGAACCATAGCGCACCGCGCCGATCGTTGGGGTACCGTCCTCCCACAGGCCATCGCCGCAGGTTGCAGCCGTAGCCGGTACGGCTGTGCTATCTTCGCTCTGGGCGCGCAATCATGCGCGCAGCGCTTCACCCTTCACGACATGCCTGACTCGCCCGTTACCGTTCCGGCTGACTCCACCGCTTTCAATATCTTTCGCAACCAGCGACTCCCTTTCCTGCTGCTGCGCGTAGTCATTTATCTCCTGTTCGTGGAAGCATTCACGTACGAGTTCTTCTGGATTGCCAAGTTCGCGGGATTCACCGGGCGTCCAGCCTTGAGTCCTGCGAGCCTGATTACGGGTGAGTCGCTACGCCTTGCCGGCGTGCTGGCGGCAGCCTGGGCGATGTCCCGATTTGAGCATCGCAACTTCGGAGAGTACGGATTGCCGGTGCGTGGGGCGCTGGGGAAATACTTTTGGCAAGGCGCGCTCTTTGGGCTCGTGGAAATCAGCACGGTGCTCGGCGCGCTGGCGGCGCTGGGCTACTACAAGTTCGGCGTCGTCGAAATTCACGGGAGCAAACTCTTCCAATGGGCTGTTTTTTGGGCGGCGTTTTTTCTTATCGTGGGACTGTTCGAGGAATTCGCCTTTCGCGGGTACGCGCAATTTACGCTGACGCAGGGAATCGGTTTCTGGTTCGCCTCGCTCGCTACATCCATCACTTTCGGCGCCGTTCACCTCATGAACCGCGGCGAAAGTTGGACCGGAATCGTGGGCATCGTCCTCACCGGCTTATTCTGGTGCTTCACGCTGCGCCGCACCGGCACGCTCTGGTTTGCCGTGGGCATGCACGCCGCCTTCGATTTCGGCGAAACCTTCCTCTATTCCGTGCCCGACAGCGGCACGATCTTTCCGGGTCACCTCTCAAGCGCCACACTGGCCGGGCCAACTTGGCTCTCGGGTGGCACCGCGGGACCCGAAGCCAGCGTCTTCGATTTCGCAGCCCTACTGCTGTTTTTCTACGTCTTCCACCGCCTCTACCCCAACATCCCTAAAAATTCAGCCAGCCCTCCAACGGAGAAACGCCTGTAGGCGATTCACGTCTACTCGTAACAGAAATAGATTTTCCCGAACGAGGGGCATCTAACCCGGCGAGTACCGCAAGCTAGAAAAATATTTTTCGAGAACATTGGGAGATATGGATGCAAAAAGTGCTGATCGATACGTTCGTTGTGCCTGCGGAATCCAAGTCCAGCTTTCTGGAAAGAACCCGCACGGTGCAAAGTTTTCTGAAAACTTTGCCTGGATTTGTCGAGGGATTCCTCTATGAAAAAACGGACGGACCGAGCCGCTTCAACTTTGCGACTACCGCCGTCTGGGAGAGCGAAGCGGCTTTCGAGAATGCCAAGAAAGCGGTTGCCGCGGAATTTCAAAGGTTGGGCTTCAACCCGCAGGAGATCGTCAAAAAGCTCGGCATTGAAACGGAAAGAGCGGTCTGCAACCGAGCGCCTTACTGAAGCAAAAGACCGCATGGAGCCTGCAACGAGTCGAGACGCCGGCTAATGAACTAGTTCCGACGCAGGCACTAAGCGGACGCCTTGCGCCTGCGCCTCCGGCAAAATTTCGCTCAGCGCCTTCAACGTGGCGGGATGCGGGTGGCCGATGGCGATGGCCTCGTTTTTCTGGCCAGCTTCGCGCAATGCTAATCGCAACTGCTTGCGCACCGCCGCGACATCGACAACGTCATCCAGAAACGGCACGTTCCGATATCCGGACTGCACGCCCGCCCGCCGAGCCGCATCGTAGGCGACCGTAGCGGCCGTGGTGCGGCTGTCGATATAAAAAAGCCGGTGATCGCGCAACACCGGCATCAGTTCGTCCATCAGCGCCAGGTCTGTAGTCGACTGCGACCCTTGGTGATTGTTCACTCCGGCTACATCCGGCACCACCTGCAAAAATCCATTCACCAGGGTGGTGACGTCTTTGCTCGACATCCTGGGGCGCAACTCCTGCGATTCCGGCTTTCCCTGTCCGACGGATTCCATCGGTAGGTGCAGCATGACCTGGTAGCCGCGTCGATGCGCCTCCTCAGCAATCTCCACCGAATGAGCGTGGTTCGGCAGCACCGAAATTGTCAGCGGATACGGCAACGCAAAAATGCCTTCCGCGGCGGCCTGGTCGTTGCCAAGGTCATCCAGAATAATCGCCAGGCGTGCGTGACCGGTCGTCTCCGGCAAGTCTTGCCGTGTTATCTCTGGCGCGGAATGAATGTGGATGGTATGCGTCGCAACGCCCGCGCGGCGATAACGCAGCAAGATCCCTTCGCGGCTCTCTGATGGAGCGTCCTGCGTCAGCCCGTGGCGCGTGGCGACGCCCCCAAGCGATTGCAGAACGCGCGTGGTGGCCGCGCGGGTGGACAAGTCGGCGGGGTCACCGCGAACCGTGATGTCCACAGAGTCCGTTGTTTCAGGATCGCGATCTGAGGCCCGCAGGTCGCTACGCGCATCGGAATGAGCCGGCACCGCGGAGCCCGCCGCAGTGACAAATTCTCGCGTGATGGCATGAATTTGCGAGGCGCGCAGCGGCCGTTCGGCCTTCCGGCACCCGGCGAAAAAAACACCGCCCAGCGCGAGAAATAACCAGAAGTGACAGGTGAGCCGCGCGGAGATTTGCAGGAGGGACAGAGGCATCAACCCGTACACATCGACCGGTCAGTGGGGAGCAGCGTGCGGACTTTTCGCCGTCGTATCGGCCCGAGCCGCCAAATCACCTGCGGCTAAGCTGCTTTCTTGGCGGGCGCGGGATTCTTCAGCAGATCAATCGCCTTGCGATAGATCGGATCTTCCGGAGAAAGAGGGCGCGGCCCGGAAGGAACACCCTTGGACGTTCCGGTCGTGGATGCGGCATCTTCGTCGCCGCCGTCGCCATCATCGTTCGCGGATGCTCGCACGACCTCATTCGGTTCGACGCCATCTTCCAGAATCGGCTTGCCCGCCGGGTTGAAATAGTTGGCCACGGTCAGAAACAGCGCCGAGCCATCATCCAGGGTGATCAGTTTCTGCTCGGAGGCCAAACCAAAGGTGCGCTCGCCAATTACATCGCCGCGATGGTTCGCGACCATCGCCGAAGCCAGCACCTCGGCCGCTCCCGAGGTCGTGCCGTCAATCAGCACCGACACGGGACCCTTCCATACCACTTTGCCGGGCTCGGCGGTCATTACTTGCGGCGAAACCGTCTGGCCGCGAAGCGTGGCAATCGTGCCCGACGGCACAAACAGTCGCGCAACCGCCACGGCCTCGGTCACCGGCCCGCGGCCGCACTCGCGCAAATCGAGGACCACCTTGTGCACGCCCTGTTTTTCCGCGTCCAGCAGCTTGTTGCGAACGTCGTCAGCCCGCCCGCTATCGAGCGAAGGCAGCCGCAGCACTAAAATGTCGGGATCGGCTTTCTGAACGATGGTCTTCGAGGATCCCAGTTTCTCGCGCACGATGTCCACTTCATCGGGATCGGCCTTGCCGCGCCGGATCACTCCGACTTTCACGCCGCTGCCCGCCTGGCCGTTCAGCAAATTCAGCGCCTGCCCGACGGACATGTCCCGCGTGGTGAAGCCCACGATCGACTCGAAAATATCACCGCTGTGGATGCCGGCCTTCTCGGCGGGGCTCTCCGGCAAAACGGAAACCACGATGACGTAGCCGAAGCGCTTGCTCAGCGTCAGCCCAGTCTCGCCCGTGCCGGCGTTCTGCTGCTTCTGCTTGTACTCGGTGTATTCGCGCGGAGTCAGGTAGCTGGATTCAGGATCGAGCGATTCGAGCAGGCCATGCAGCGAGCCGGCTGTAACGAGATGCATGTTCGGCTCGTCCACATAATCGGCTTGGATCTTTTGCAGGACCTCGCCATAGACCGTCAGCGATTTGTAAGCACGGTCGTCGGGAGTGCGACCCAGAACGTGACCGATGCCCGCATAGCAAAAAATCGCGACGGATACCGCGATGATTCCGAAACGTGCTTTTCGATTCATTTCCCCACCTGCGCACGAGAATTCAGTGCCTAGTATAGCATTGCAAAGCTATGGGACGCGGCCGGAAAGCGAAAGGAAGCCTGGCACGTGAGAAAGCTGATTTCGGCGGCCGGAACGGATCCCCGGAAGCGTTGGCGTCTGGAAAGACACGTCTAATGGCTCGATTGTTGTACGTTTACCACAGCAAAATGCACGACCATGTCATTTCTACCCTTAAGTTATTGATACTATGGAACAAACACTGCAACCTCACGCCGACAAGTGCTATCATATCTCATTCATGTTTCAAACCACCATCTTGCGCTCGTCCTCAGCCGAGGGTGTGGGTCTTCACACAGGTGTCCACGGTCACATCGTTTTGCAACCTGCGCCAGCCGACACCGGCATCGTTTTCCGCCGCATCGACCTCGACAACTTCCCGATTGAAGCGCAAGGCCACAACGTGGCTCGCGTCAGTTACGCCACCAGCTTGATGAAACAAGGCGTGCTGCTGTCCACCACGGAGCATCTGCTCGCCGCAATCTACTCGTGCGGGATCGATAACGTTTTCATCGACATTGACTCGATCGAGATTCCCATTCTGGACGGCTCCGCAGAGCCCTTTATGCAAATGCTCCAGCATTCCGGAATCCGGAAGCTGCGCCGCAAACGCCGCTACCTGAAAATCCTGCGGCCACTGGAAGTTGTCGAGGGCGACCGCCGCATCGGCATCTACCCCGCCGATGAGTTCCACGTGCGCTGCTATGTGGACTTCCCGCATCCCTTGGTGGGCCAGCAGGAAGTCGAGATGGCCGTGAATCCAGACACCTTCCGCCATCTGTTGGCACGCGCGCGAACCTTTTGCTTCGAGCGCGATATCGAGCCGCTACGTTCCATGGGCCTGATTCGCGGTGGTTCGTTGGAAAATGCCATCGTCCTCACGAATGATGGCGTAATGAACGGTCCTTTGCGCTTCCCGGACGAGTTTGGCCGCCACAAGGCGCTCGATCTGATCGGCGACCTGGCGCTGGCCGGCCTGCCGCTCCTGGCCCGCGTCGAAGCCCACAAAGCAGGCCACGCTCTGCACACGCAGCTCGTTAGCCGCCTGCTGGCCGACCCCTCGCTCTGGACCGTAGCTACGGACGCCAGGGACGAAGCATCGCACGTGGCTCGCGAAAATGCGTTTCCCGTCCTTACCCCAGCACCCGCCGCCGATTGAGCCTTTCGACTCGGGTCTGCAAATCACCACTTTGCGAAAGCGTCCCGGCTCCCCCAAAATGAACTGACCTATGGCTCCTAAAGACCTTGCTATCGTTATCCTCGCCGCAGGCAAAGGCACGCGGCTAAAGTCCAGCCTGGCAAAGGTGCTCCACCGGGCGGGTGGCCGCACCCTGGTCGAGCAAGTTTTGCGGGCGTGCGCTCCGTTGGGCGCGAAAAAGACCGTCGTGGTGGTGGGACATCAGGCCGAGCAAGTTATGGCAGTCGTGGAACCCACCGGAGCGACGACCGTTCTGCAACAGCCTCAGCACGGAACTGGGCACGCCGTGCAGGTCGCGCGGCGTGCGGTCGGAAACGCCAAAGTCGTGGTGGTCCTGCCGGGTGATGCGCCATTGATCCGCACGGAGACGCTGCGCGCGATGGTCGCTGCGCACCGGGCCGGCAATGCCGCCGCAACCATACTTACCGCCGTTGTCGCCGATCCCAGCGGCTACGGGCGCGTTGCACGCAAGTCCGAAACTCAGGTAGGCGCCATCGTCGAGGAATCGCAGCTCACCGACGAGCAGCGCGAGATCAACGAAATCAACTCCAGCATTTATTGCTTCACGCTCGAGAAACTTTGGCCGGCCCTCGCGCAAGTAAAGCCAAACAATAAGCATCGCGAGGTCTACCTCACGGACGCCATCGCCATCCTCGCCAGTAAGGGTGAGACCGTTCTGGCGCAAGTGGCTCCCGATCCGCGCGAGGTTCTTGGCTGCAACACCCGCGCTGATCTCGCCGAGGTCGATCGCATCTTCCGCGAATGGAAGCGTAATGCGCTGATGAGCGATGGCGTTTCGATCCAGCTGCCGGAAACCGTCTTGATCGACCCTGAGGTGATCGCCGGAGAGGACACCGTCATCGAGCCGGCGGTCCACTTGCTTGGCAAAACGAAAATTGGAGCGCGCTGTGTCATTCGCACCGGCAGCGTGTTGACCGACGCGGTCCTCGGCGACGATGTGATCGTCGAACCGCACTGCGTGATCGCGAGCAGTCGGCTCGACGAGCACGTTACCGTGGGCCCGTTCGCGCGGCTTCGCAACGATAATCATTTGAAAGCGGGAGTGCACATCGGCAATTTCGTGGAGTTGAAGAAAACTACCGTGGGCGAAGGTACGAAGGCTGGGCACTTGACCTATCTCGGCGACGCTAGAATCGGCGCAAAATCGAATATTGGCGCGGGAACCATCACGTGCAATTACGACGGCTTTCATAA
>Ga0185299_10002338_pt1 | contig 29834 bp, 21 predicted proteins | sample PaiPotPPA55metaG_FD_128002 | JGI IMG/M metagenome (GOLD analysis project Ga0185299, IMG submission 128002) | Iron sulfur acid spring bacterial and archeal communities from Banff, Canada, to study Microbial Dark Matter (Phase II) - Paint Pots PPA... ...
AGATCCGTGCGCACGGCTGCGGGGGCAGCTAGCGTGCCACCGAAGGGATGACCGGTCGCGCCTTCATCGGCGAATTCCATGACCACGGTTCCCGCCGAAGTATCGAAATATGTAGTGTATTTCTCACCTCGCAATAAGTTCCTGTAAGGCTCGAAAGCTCCACCGGAATTAGCTGTAGCCACTACGGTTACGCCTAACGTCTGTTGCGATCTGGAGGCTGAGCGCGCCGCCGTCCGGGGATCGTTGCCCGCACCCGTTCCGAAGCTGGGAAGGGTGATCGTGCCGGTACCTCCGCTGATATCGACGCCGCGGACGGGCGGAGTACCAGAGGGGGAATTTCCGGCGCCACCTGGGCCAGCCGCGGGGGAGATGCCGCCGTGTGCGTTAGCGTCAGAGCCGCGACCGGCCGCGGTTTTTCCAGCACCGGCGCCGGCCCCATTTACGGCGCTGCCGGGGCCGTCACCACGTCCAATGCCAGCGCCGCCGCCGACACCGCCAAGGCCGGGCTTGTCTCCCCCGGAGGGAGACATGGCCAGCGATCCTGCGCCACCGTTATTGGGCAATCCAACTTTAGAGCCGGGCTGGCTGGAAATTACAGCCCCAGCATTGGCGCCACTGCCACCGTTGGTGGGCGGTACGAGACTTGCGCCCGCATCCCGCGGTGCTCCAAGACCCACGCCGGGACGACTCAGACCGAACCCGCTAGCGCTGGGGGCTCCCCCTAAGGAAGGCGGAGGAGGAACAATAGTGTTTGCCAGCAAAGTTTCGCGTGGAGTCGCCGTGCCGCCGCTGTTACCCGTTCCGCCACCTGGTCCAGAAAGTGAAGGCGGAGGCGGAACCACGTTCGGCGTGCCAAGCGTTGGCGAAGAAGAAGAAGAAGAAGATAAAAGCGAGCGCGTGCCGGTGCCGTTCGACATCGCTGCCGGCGGTGGAGCGACCAGGTTCGGACCGAGCGTGGCGCCCATGCCATTGCGCCTGCCGCGCGCCGCGCCTTCAGCGGCGGCGACAGTGGGCGGCGGGGAAACCACATTTATAGCAAGTAAGCTTCCGGTTGCAGTGGTTGGGGTGTTCGAATGAACCGACGGAGGCGGGGGCACAACTTCGCTGGCGCCAAAAATTTTGCCCACCAGGCTGCTCATAAACGATCCGCTGCCGGCTTGTGCGGGAGGCGGGGGCACTACTGTTTTCGATGCATCGAGAACGGTCCCGCCCGCAAGGCGATGGACGTCTTGCGAAGCGTTCGCGGAGGGCGGCGGCGCTATGACTGACGGCGCAGGCAAGCTCAGCTTTGCGGTGCGCGTGCTGGCGCGCTCCGGAGCTGAGACTGGCGGTGGCACTATCGCTGCATTCATCTGCACGGGCGCGCGAGACAGTTCTCGATTCACGGCGCTGGGTGCGGGAGCGATTAAGTTCGCGGCCAGCGCCGGAGTGGAGCGCGTTTGATCGCGCGCAACACTCGGGGCGGGCGCCACGACAGAAGTCGTGAGCGAGGGCGCAGTCGTTGTCGTTGTCATTGCGCGATCGCGAGAGACGCGGGGCGCTGGAGGAATCACCGCCGGTCCCAGAGCCGGAGCGAAAAGAGTATGGTCGCGAGCGACATCGCGCGCAACACCGCGCTCAATTATGGGCGCGGGCGGAATCAAGGCGGCGGTGAGATTGGGTGCAATATGCGGCTGGTCGCGCGATACCGAAGGGGCTGGAGCGATCACGGAGTCGAGTTGAACTCCGTTGCGGGTATAGTCGCGGATTACATTCGGTGCTGGCGCAACTAGAGTGGCCGTTAGATTCGGCGCCGTGCGAGTCGAACGCAAGCCTTGCGAAGGCGGAGGGCCCGGATTCGGCTTGATGGCCAAAAGGTTCGCCACGGCTTCGCGCGTGGACGGGAGTTTCAGGTTGGGGGCGTCCACGACTTTCGAAACCAACGAGCCACCGCGGGCGATCTTGATGGTCTGGGTGCGATGGCGCGCTTCACCGCCGCCGGCCCGGCCGCTGGTTCCAGCCCGTGCGCCTCCGAGATCTTCGGTGCGGGGAAGTTCCTCGCCGCTGTAGTAGATCACGTCGTGGCTGGACAATCTGGGGGCCACGAAAGGTCGCAGCTCCGCGATCTTCACTTGTAGAAAGATCGCGGCAAGAATCAGAAAGGCCTCCACGACATAGGAGGGGATCATGATGCGCAAGGGAATCAATCCGAATGGAGCTTCCCCGGCGAGGCGGCGGTCGGAACGAACGAGCGCGGGACGGAGGGATGTGACGAACTCGTGCCAGGGCGACGACCAGTCGACCAGCAGCTTGGGAGGGTCGTAACGTTCGACAACGGACTCTTCGAGTTCGAGGGTTTCAATCACGCCTGAGATATCCCACCGTCTTTTTTCTTTTCAAGTTTCTTTTCGAGGGTGATCTGAATTTTATCGCCCACCGCAGTTCTGGTTTCAGCGGCGGTGCGGCACGGTAGTTCCAAAACCGACGACGCCTGCGTCCGCACGGGAGCGAAGCGCCAGGGCCGCAAATCATCCTGAATGTGAATGACAGTCATGGCGTCATTCAAATACACAACGTCGATGGGAAAGCCCATGCCTAAAGTATGAACGCCGTGACAGGGGACAATCCAGAGGCCGGAGCCATTACGGAAGTCACTCGACGGGACTCCCAGCAGGCCACGCAGGCGGGTCCAGTGCGTGTCGGCGACGGCCAGGGCCGTGGCGAGAAATGCCTGCCGCGTTTGGTTGAAGGCCTGCCCCTGTGAGGAAAAAACTGCCATGAATACAGATACTCCCCTCTTCGTTACTGTCGCTGCTGTCGTCGTAGGGCTCCCGCCGCGTTTTATTTCCCGCCCGAAACCGGCCCCAGTTGCCGGATCAGTTCGATCACAGCCGGGCCGATGGTGACAAAAATAATCGAGGGCAGAACAAATATCACCAGTGGGGGAACCATCTTGATGGTGGTCTTGGCAGCTTGTTCTTCGGCCCGTTGCCGGCGTTCCGTGCGGAGGGAATCGGAATGCACCCGGAGGGCTTGGGCGACGCTGGTGCCGAAGCGATCTGTCTGAATCAGTGTACCCACAAGAGAGCGGATGTCGTCAACCCCCGTGCGGTCGACCAGGTTGCGGAGAGCCTCGGCGCGGGGTTTACCGGCGCGCATCTCGAGATTTACCAGATGGAATTCGTCACTAAGATCGGGGTGGGCGTGATGCAGATCCTGGCCCACGCGCATCAAGGCCTGGTCCAGTGCGAGGCCCGCCTCGACGCAAATGACGGTAAGGTCGAGAGCATCGGGCAAGCCGATGCGAATGCGATGCTGGCGAGCTTTAATCATGCGCTTGAGGATAAAGCGCGGCAGCAGGAACCCGAGACCGCCAATCCCGATCAATAAGGGGAGATTGTCAAAGCCAGAGAATAAAGCAACCGCGCCAAAGCCCGCCACGCCCATTAGAATGCGCGCGCCGAAGTAATAGTTGACGTCGATGGCATCACGGTATCCCGCTTGTATCAGCCAGGCGCGAGTGCGGGAAACATCGGCGGGAGAGAGCGGAATGGCTTTGCTGATGGGATCGAGCGCCTGCTCCATCCGTTCGCGAAACGCGGGCTTGTTTTCTACGGGCTGCTGCTGACTACCCAGTGCGCGCAGACGGGCGCCCAGGACGGAACTGGGAGTCACCACGGCGGCTCCGAAGGCGAACACGGCCAGGACGACGGTGACGAATACGACGACGATGAGGATTAAAGGCAGCATGGGACTATTGCGTTCTATGGCCTAGTTTTCTCACGGGAGGCTGCGGGCCAGGGCTATCGCGATGCAGCTGAGGAGACTGAGATTCCTCCGCGCGTGAAGCAAAACACGCGCTGTCGGAATGACAATGCCACGAAATAGCCATCAATTCTTTTCCTCTTTCCCAAAACGTACCTTTACTAAAAGTGCTTATCAACCACCACCTACTGACTACACCTGGATCCGGATGATTTTGCGGATGACGAAATATCCGATCGTTTGCAATACGATTCCGGCGACCAGCAGAGTGTGGCCGATGGGATCGGAGAACAGCGGGCGAATGAAACTGGGATTGAGGACGAGCATGACCGTAACGATGATCGGCGGCATGCCCATCAACAATGCCATGGTAAGACGGCCCTGGGCGGTATAGACGCGGACCTGGCGTTGAATTTTGAAACGCTCGCGGATTACATAGGACAAATTGTCGAGAATCTCGGCGAGGTTGCCGCCGGTTTCGCGCTGCAGCATAACCGCGGTGACGAAGAATTTTACGTCAACCAGGGGCATGCGCTCGGTGAGATTGATGAGCGCATCGCGTACCGGCATGCCGAACTTCTGTTCTTCGTAGAGTTGGCGGAACTCGCTGGAGACGGGTTCAGCCACTTCGGCGGTGATCATCTCCAGGGCTGTGGTGAAGGCGTGTCCGGCGCGAACGGCGCGAGCCAGAGTATCGATCGCCTCGGGGAAAAGCTCCTCAAATTTTTCGAAGCGCTTATTGCGCCGATACGAAGCGTAGGAGTAAGGCAGGAGAAAGCCGACCACTAAAGCGACCCACGCGACTTCCACGCGCTTGGCTAAGTTATAGGCGACAATGGCGGCGACGAGGCCGGCGAGAGCGGAGAAGCCGAGAAAATTGCCGGCGCGCATGGACATGCCGCCCTGCGCCAGCATTTTCTGAATTTCGATAACCCGCGCGGAACGCCGCAGTACGGTGTCGAACGCGGGAATCTGGCTGAGTTGCTCATCCCGAAGGAGGGCGAGTTCTTCCTCTGGAGCGCGTTCCGGGGCCTTGCGCTCGTTGGCCAGGCGTTCCTTGATGAGACGAGCACGGGCGTTCCGCTGGTCGACCACTGACAGTCCTGCAAAGACCGCCAGGGCGACCAGAAGGAAAACGAAAAGCGCAATCAGCGTTGCCGGCATAACCGTACTTAGACCTCAGTTCTAGATTCGAAGAGCGACGGTTTCAAGTGCGCTCCCAATGTCCCCAGCCGTTCCGTAAACTTGGGGCGGATGCCAGTCGCGCGGAATACGCCGCGCACCTTTCCGCTCTCGTCGGTGCCGGTGCGGTCGAAGCTAAAGATGTCCTGCATAGCGATGGACTCTTCGTCCATGCCGGTAATTTCCGAGACCGTAATTACCTTTCGGGTGCCGTCGGAGAGACGCGCGATCTGAACCACCGCATGCACTGCGGAGGCGATCTGATGGCGGACGGCGCGCTCCGGGATGTTGAGGTTTGCCATTGAAACCATATTTTCGACGCGCGCCATGGCGTCGCGCGGGGAGTTGGCGTGGACGGTGGTTAACGATCCTTCGTGGCCTGTGTTCATGGCCTGCAACATGTCGAAGGCTTCCTCGCCACGAACCTCGCCGACCACAATGCGGTCGGGACGCATACGCAGGCTGTTAATGACCAGTTGCCGCTGGCGGACTGCGCCCTTGCCTTCAATGTTGGGCGGACGAGTTTCCAGGCGGACCACGTGCTCCTGTTTGAGTTGGAGTTCGGCGGCATCTTCGATGGTGACGATGCGGTCAGAGTTGGGAATGTATCCGGAGAGCACGTTCAGCAGAGTCGTTTTACCGGCTCCGGTTCCGCCGGAAACCAGGATATTGAGGCGACCCTTGACCATGGTTGAGAGCAATTCCAGCATCGACTCGGTGAGGGTTTTGTTCTCGATCATTTGGCGGGCCGTGACGGGCTCGCGCCCAAAACGGCGGATGGAGAGGCAAGGGCCGTCGATGGCCAACGGCGGAATGATGGCGTTGACGCGCGATCCGTCCGCCAAGCGGGCATCGACCATGGGAGAAGACTCGTCGACGCGCCGCCCCACGCGCGAAACGATGCGCTCGATGATCTGCATGAGATGCGAATCGTCTTTAAAGGACAAAGCCGTGCGTTCCAGTTTGCCGGCGCGTTCGACGTAGACGCGGTCGAAACGGTTCACCAGGATATCGGAAATGGTGGCATCCTTGAGCAGGGGCTCGAGGGGGCCGAGTCCGAAAATCTCGTCGAGGATCTCGCGGGAGAGGCGCTCGCGCTCGGCGAAGCTCAGCGGCACAACTTCGCTGTTGACCGCGTTGCGAATGACCACCAGGACTTCGTCGCGCGCGGAGTCGCCGGAAGTCTTGCCGAGTTTTTCCAGGTCGAGGCGATCGAGGATTTTGCGATGCAGGTCGGCCTTTACCTGCTGGAAGAAATCGGCGCGCTCGAACGATTGAAGATTTCCCATATGGCCCTAAATTCTTAAACCGACTTGAACAGCGACCATGCGGCACGTTTTACGTCGGCATCATTGCGAGTCAATTCCTGCGCCAGTCCGGCGAAACAGCGCGCCATCTCGGAGGATCTCTGATCCATTACCGGAGTGCCGCGGTCGATGGCTCCGGACACGGCGAAATATTGGTTTGGAATTCGCCATAGAAGTTTAGCGCCCACCGCCGTCTCGGCGTCCGCTTCGCTAAAGCCCGGCACTCTGCGGAAGCGATTCAAGACCAGCCGAACGCGATCGCGGCTGCCCGCCTCTCCCAGATATTGTTGAACGCGGGCGGCGCTCCACAGGGACGCTACATCGCTACAGGCGACCAGGAGAACGGTCTCTGAGAGACTTGCAATGAGTCGACTGACTGAGTCAAAACGCGAAGAAGCATCGACCACTACGTAACGGAAGTGCGTGACCAGCATGTCGAAGAGCCGGACGAAGTCCGCAGTGGTAGGCTCTCCTATAGCGGGCAGATTGGTTCCGGGCAGCAATTGCAGGCCGCCGCTGTGGCGCGTCATGAAGCTTTCGAGCAGGGAAGCGTCCAAGCGGTCAAGATTGCGAATAGCGTCGGCCACGGTGAATACCGGCTTGAGGTTCATGTGCAATGCTGCATGGCCCAGCGGAGCCAGGTCCACTAGTGCAGTTTGTCCAGAGGCGGATTGCAGAGCGAGCGCCAGATTGACCGCCACGGTGGTCGCGCCATTTCCGCCCTTCGCATTGATGACCGCGAAAACTTTGCCACGAATGCCTTCCTGACGGACCCGGCGTTGCGCGTTGGTGAGGCGGACGAAGGCGTCGAGCAGATCGGCGGTGGTGGTGGGGCGTTCAATGAATTCGCGGGCTCCAGCCCGCATGGCGTTGACGATGACCTGAGGCTGGTTCAGATTGCCGATGGCAAAAATTGCGGCGTCGGGCATCTCCTGATGCAGAAGTTCGATAGCGCGCAGAGCCAGCGCATGATTGTCGGCAGGAATGTCGACCAAGGTAACGTCAGGATTGGCCGTGCGAATGCGGCGGGTCACGGGATCGGAGGCCGCCACCGGCAAGTTCGCACAGGTGTGGACGGTCCGGGCCACACTGGTGCCGTCAACGAGCACTTGCAGCACCGCGCGCTGCTCGTTGTCCATGGCTACGACGACGACCGATAGTTCCGGCATGACGACCCGTTCCCTAATTCGCTGCGAAGCTTTGTTTCACTGTTTCACTCTGTGCGCGGCATATGCGCCGTTCACGCGATGCCTAGTTTCTTTTGTCGAACTTGCCCGGCTCCAGGAAAGGTTTCGGATTCCTGGGTGGGGCAGGGGGCTCCGCGCTGGGCGAAACGCGGTGCACAGTGCACAAGACCATGAGCTCGGAATTGCTCTTCTGCAAGCTTTTGCTGCGAAAGAAATTACCCAGGATCGGGATGTCGCCCAAGCCTGGAATCTTGTTGTAGATGTCGGTAACGCGATTGTCCATGAGTCCCGCGATCACAAAGCTCTGCCCATCCTGCAATTCGAATTCAGTTTCGGCTTTGCGCGTGCTGAGGGCGGGCACGGTAAAGCCTGAGATGGTCAGGGCGTTGGCGAAGTCGAGGGTGCTCACTTCGGGAGCTACTTTCAAGTGAATATTCCCGTTGGGCATGATTACGGGGGTGAATTGCAAGCGCACGCCGAATTCTTTGAACGAGATGGTGACTGCGGTAAAACCCGCGCCCGGCTGCACGATGGGGAAGGGAAATTGACCTCCGGCGAGGAAGCTCGCTTCCTTGCCGTTCACCGCGATCAGATTGGGTTCGGCAAGAATCTGCAACAGATTTTTTGTTTCAAGCGCCTGGATGGTAGCGCCGAGATTGATATCGGAGCGAAAGAGAAACAGGTTCAGAACATTGTTTACGGTGGTGCCGGTCGTGGTGGTGGCGGTGGTGCCGTTCGCAGTCACGGACGTGCTAGGAGTCAGGGTTTGCGGACCGAAGCCGCCGAATTGCCCAGTGGTCACGGTGCCGAGAGTATTGGCGGCTCCGGTGGAAATAAAGTTGACTCCGAGTTGAGTCAGAGCACTGCGGTCCACTTCAGCGAATTTCACTTGCAGCAAAACTTCCTGGGCGCCGACTGGGCCGAAGGTGAGCACATTCACCACTTTGGGGGAATAGGCGCTGGCCAGTTCTCCGGCGCGCTTGGCGACGTCTTCGGTGGAAACGTGTCCGGAAAGAACCACGGCAGCGCGAGAAGGAGTGACGGCAATCTGCTCGTCGGGGAAGACGCGATGTTCTTCGTCGGCGCAAGCGCTGACATCGACGTCGACGCGAAGATCGAAGCTGCGGGAGCGTTCCAGTTCATCCCAGATGAGAAGCGATACTTCTCCCGGAGACTTGCCGTGGACCAAAATCTGCGTAGGGGTAATGACCTGGGCATAAGCGATGCCCGGGTCGGTGATGGAGATCCGCCTGAGCCGCTCGGTGGTGTTGATGAGTAGAGATTTGCCGACCATAACGCGCAAGGGCGCCGATCCCTGACCCTGCTGGGACTCGGGCGGCAGTGTTGTGGTCTGAGTGCCCGTGGGGGCGGAACTTTGAGACTGCCCGGCGGGCTCGGTCTGCTGCATGATCTCCGAAAAGGACTGCAGGACCAAGGCACCAGACAGTAAAGCCCCGAGCAAAGATGCACGAAGAGTTAATTGCAAATTCAGATTTCCTTTGAGGAAACGGGTAAAGCGTGGTGTAGCTTGGAAGATCGACCTCATCCCAATCAGTTCGAGCCGCAATTCTCCTCCGAGCACTTCACGATTTCTGGTTTTTTGTCGCCCTGGTATACCTCAACGCTGACGCCGGTGGAAGGTGGAGGGAGGGATGGAACTCTCTTCGTCGCGGTGCGGTGAACAACCGGTGGTTGCACGGGCGCGGCCATTCCCTTGTAGAGACCTCTGGAGTTGGATGCGGGGAACTGGTCCTGCCTGGTGTCGAGCGGATTGCGCAGCGCGAGTTGAATGTGCCCTTCGGAACTGGCCAGGGTGAGCCGCTGAGCGTCATCCGGCGAAACCAGCAGCGTGATGACGGCTGTGGTCTGCGCTTCGCCGGTCGCGGTTCTCTCCAAGGTGTGGCCCGACGCCAGAACTGCCACGTTCTGCAGAACGGTGGTGGTCTGCTGCTCGCCGGATCCGCCGGGTGTTCCAGTCAGCAAAACGTCAACGCGAGTACCCGGAGTCACGAATCCAGCGACGGAGACGACTTCGTTTACTCGAACCGAGACGGCGCGCATGCCGGGAGGGATCAGCGAGGGAAGTCCCGACCCGGCGTTTTCGCCGGCCAGCCGGTTGGGCAGAATAAATTCTCCCTTCGAAATGGGGACGATAACACCGTGTCCCAAAACTTCGGAACGCCTTCGGGGTGAGCCTGGAGGAAGATCGGCAGCGGGAATTTTTATAATTTTTATGTCGTGCTCTTCTACGCGCGCCCCGACCTGCAGATCGTCAGCTGCCACGATCACATCCACACCCGATTCGGAGCCGGGGCCGGATCTTGATTGTAAGCTGCGATAGACGTACACACTCGCCAGGAAGCCGAGCGCGAGCGCCAGGACTCCGATCATCAACAAACGTGTGCGGTTCATACTGCTCCCTGAGAAGCTTAGACTCTCGCGCTGTCGCGAAACAGCCCCGCGGCCTCGTCCCCAATCGGTTTGTCAGTTACTGGATGGAACTGGCGACGGAGGAAAACACGTTACCGGCGTTGGACCCGATCAACCGAACCGTCCCAACGACAATGACCAGGATTACCGCCAACATCACCGCATATTCCGCGATATCCTGTCCTTCCTGTGCGGACCAGAGCTTGCGTATTAGCTCCATTTGGCATACCCCTTTTTGAAATTTTCCAGCGACCTTACTGGCGTGTCGGCATGCTGGGATCAGAGCCCTGCCGCACCGTTACGGCCGGTGAGTCGAATCTGCGACCTTTCGCCCAGTCGATAACCTAATAATACCCTGCAAGGTGGCGGAAAGGTCGTAATTTCTTGTGTACGCGGGGAAAAGAGGGGTTCCCGATGAATCTCCGGGCTATTCTCAGGTAGGAAATCTGCGCGATTTCATCGCGCGGACGATCCAGGGAACGTCAAAATCGCCACTCTTAGGCTCGCCAAAATGCCGGCGAGCCTAGGGTGCTGCACCCTGGGCCGGCGCCTGTTTTGATATCCCTCGCAGCAATACGATCGCCAGCATTGGAAGATACGTACTAATTACAATCCAACGGCCTACCTGTGTATAGCTGGTTGGGTGGTGGTACCAGCGCCAGATTCCGGCACACCAACTGAAGACTACGGTGACCAGGATTTCGCGAAGCGACTGGGGGATGAGCCAGAGGGTGAAAGAATCGAAGAACCAGCGTTGCGGCATGATCGAGGTGAGGAGCAGGAGCTGTGCGTCCCGGTCGCGATAACGCAGCAGGGCCAGCAAGACTAAGGGACCTGGCAAAACAAGAATGGCAAAGAAGTGCTCGTAATATCTCATTTGTCCGATCCACAGCAGCGGCCAGCGGGGCATCGCGATTAGGCTCAACAATCCTATTACCACGCATGCCACGACTCCGCGACGACTACAACGGCTCAGGAATATGGGAAGTCCAACCTGCGGCTTTGCCATGGTAACGGGCAGCAGTAGGGGAAAGAATGCGCTAGCCGCGATCACGGCGCACCATTGCACAGTGAGAAGCCCGATCCAGTAGGGATAAGCCAGAAAGATGGCCAGTCGATGATAGCCGTGGCGCGTCACTCCGAAGGCTAGCAGAGAAGAGCCGAGCCCATAGAAAAGCCCGGCCGCGAGTTCAGGCTGCAGGCGGACAAACGGCAGCGCGAATAGTCCAGCCGTGAAAGGGTACTGTTCTAGGGGAGTATCGTAGGGGTTTTGCCGTGCCAGGAATCGCTGCGCCAGGTGGATGGCCCAGCCGAAGTCTCCGGCTCCGAGATTCAGTCTGTATTGCAGCCAGAAGCAAAATGATCCTGTGACCAACCCTACCAGCGCCGAGATTGCGATTCGCCATTGCGTGACTGGCATTGTGCTCGACTGACATTTCAAACGATAACAGCGATAAGAACGATAAGTTGTAACATGAGCTGGCCTATTTCGTTGAATCCTCCGGGGAACCTTGCACTCCACGTTGCCGAAGCACCTGCCATTCGTTGTCGGATTTGCACTCGCCGTAGTGGCCGCGGCGAGTACGTGGGTTTATACGAATCGAATTCTGCGGGCGCAACAGATTGCCGATGCGGCTGCGCACAGCCGTCCTAGAGGAAATCTTTCCGATCTTTACCCTCGCTGGCTGGGAGCGCGTGAGCTTCTGCTGCATCGCCGCAATCCTTATCGTGCGGAGATCACGCGGGAGATTCAGCAGGGATATTACGGGAGAGCGCTCGATCCCAGCCGCGCCGACGATCCTAAAGACGAACAGGGATTCGCTTATCCAGCTTATGTTGTATTTCTCTTGGCGCCGACGGTGACCCTGCCATTTGAGGTGGTGCAACAGGGATTCCGATGGCTATTAATTGTGTTAGCGGCGGGCTCCGTTTTGTTGTGGATCCGAGTTTTGCGGTGGAAAGCGTCGATCGGAGCCACGGTGATTCTTATGGTGCTGATGATTGGCTGGCTGCCGATGGTGCAGGGAATCAAGCTGCAACAACTGAGTCTGTTGGTGGCGGGGTTGCTGGCGGTGTGTGGCGCATGTATGGCTGGCGGTTGGCTTTTCCTGGGGGGAGGACTCGTGGCGCTGGCGACTATCAAACCGCAGCTGACATGGCCACTGGTCTTGTGGCTTTTGCTCTGGGCTGGCAGCGACTGGCGTTCGCGGCGGCGATTTGTGTTCGGATTCGGATTGGTCATGCTGCTTCTGCTGGGCGGAGCGGAGTTGTTGTTGCCGGGATGGTTGCGCATGTTCGCTGAGGCGATTGGGCAATATCACCGGTATACACACAATCAATCGGTGCTGGTCTGGTTGTTTGGAAACATCGCAGGGCGGATTCTGGAGGCCCTGAGCGTGTTCGTGTGCGCACTATGCCTTTGGCGCGTGCGTGGAGAACCCGCCAGAAGCGCGGCATTTGGGCGGGCATTTGCCCTGGTATTGGCTCTGACGGTGGTGATTGTTCCGATGTTCGCTCCTTACAATCAGGTGCTGCTGGCGCCTGCAATCTTCGCGTTGTTATGGAGTGCGCGTTCGGGAGAACGGATTCTGCCAGCGGTTCGATTAGCTCGCGCGGTGGCGGGGATTTTGCTGGTCTGGTCATGGATCGCGACCATTGGACTCAGCCTTGCTTACGTCTGGCTGACGCCGGAAATCAGGCAGCGAGTCTGGCCCATGCCGTTTTACTCGAACTTCATGGTGCCGGTATTCATATTCGGATTGGCGCTGCTGAATACGTGGATGCGCGGCGCGGTTGGCTTGCGGGAGCGCGCGGCTCCAGAGTAGTCTGGTGCGGCTAGAGATATTGCCGCATGAGCGTTGCCTCGTCTGGCGGCGACGGCAAATTGCTCGCCGAATAACCATCCATGCCTCTGACCGAAATCAGTCCTCATAGTTCTGGCTCCGGGATGTTTCCTGTCCTTAAGTTCGTGCAGGGCAGCGAGCAGAAGGATCTGGTCATGGACCGGACTCCGTTTACCGTGGGGCGGAAGGTGGATAAGGATCTGGTGATTGCCGATCCGCGGGTGTCGCGCGACCACGCGCAGATCACGAAAGAGGGGCAGGAATTTTTTCTCGTCGATCTGGGCAGCAAGCATGGCACGTTCGTGAACGGAGAGCGCGTTCAGCGGCAGAAGCTGGAGCGCGGGGATCGGTTGGAATTCGGGGCGCGCGATTCTGCGTATCTTCTTTTTAATCCGGGACAAGCTACTTCGAACACGGCGCGGGAATTTCTCAGCCAAATTTCGGTCATTCAGATAAAGCCGGAAGCGACCGATCTGGAAAAGCTCAAGATTTTTCTGGAAGCGGCGCGCAAATTGAATACAGCGGGAGTGCTGGACGAAATCCTGATGACGATGCTGGATGCAACTTTGCAACTGACCGGCGCCGAGCGCGGCTATGTGTTTCTGAAGGATGAGAAGGGGAATCTTCGGTTGGCCGCCGGGCGCAACTCCAAGAAAGAGCCACTGCTCGACGACAAGACAATTTCGCACTCGATCCTGGAGGAATCGCTGCGGTCGAACTCTGAGTTTCTGGTAAAGGACACGAGCGAATCGCTTGACCTTGCGGGCCGGCAGAGCATTGTGGCTTACGATTTGCGAACGGTGATCTGCATTCCGCTGCGCAAGATGCAGGTGCATCACACACGCGATGCCCAGACGCCGGTGCCGGAGCGGAGTACGGCGGAGGCCACCGGAGTTCTATACGTGGACTCACGGTTCGCCTCGCGCGACATCAGCGGGGTGGACGAGGACATTCTTCACGTGATCGCGACGGAAGCGGCGTCGCTGATTGAAAATGCGCGACTGGTTCAGGCTGAGGAAGAAGCGCGGCGCTATCAGCAGGAGTTGAGCATTGCGGCCAGCATTCAGCAGCGGTTGATGAAGGTGAAAATTCCGGAAGTGCCTTTTGCCCGAATGGACTTCAGGAATCTGCAGTGTAAACAAATCGGCGGAGACTTTTACGACGCGGTGAACACCAAGGACGGGCTCGCGGTGGTGCTGGCCGACGTCAGCGGGAAGGGGGTTTCGGCGGCTCTGTTGGCTTCGACATTACAAGGGATGATTTATTCGCAACTGGTTGCGGGTGTGTCGCTCCTGGAAGTGGTGACCGCGGTCAACCGATTCTTCACCGAGAAGATGGGGGGCGAAAAATATGCCACTTTGCTGCTGGTACGGCTGCGGCGCGACGGCGAGTTGGAATATGTAAACTGCGGGCACGTGCAGCCGCTACTGGTATGCGGCGGGGAAGTGATGCGTCCTCCGCACGGAAATGTGCCGGTGGGCCTGCTTCCGGAGGCGACGTTTGAAAGCGCCCGGTGCCAGATGAAATCCGGCGATCGCTTTATTCTGGTGACCGATGGTGTCACCGAGGCGGAGAACACTACAGGCGACTTTTTTGAGGACTTCCGGTTGGAAGCGGCGGCGGTTAAAACCGCCGGGTTGGATGGAATTTTTTCGGCGGTAACGGAATTCTGCAGCGGGAATCCTCTGAGCGACGATTGCACGGTGGTGGAGTTGTGTTACAGCAGCGTGGAGTAAAGCGGAATTCTGGTCTTCTCCCTGATCTGGCCTTTTGGCCGCTCATGAGTGATATGGGGATATTTCGCCAACTGACTGGACAGTTGGGGCATAATCTCGATGTTTGCCCACCGAGGAAACCTAATGCCGACACTGCGAAGCTCCCCGCGAACATCGGCGCTTTTGCTTCTTCTGGCGACGCCGGTCGTGACGCACGCACAAGTGCGGCAAGGCTTGTGCAATGACGGATTCGGTGCATTTCAAACCAGCTTTTTCGGCATTAAAGTAATCGTTGGAGCAGCCAAGAAGGAAGGATTTGCGACGCGGGCGTGTTCCGCGACGCTGGAGTGGGGCAAAAACTCACTGCCAGTTGTGCCGGAGGCGTCGGCGGTCGATATCGACGCTTTAGGCGTCGGCCTCGGATTGGAGTCTCCCATCATTGCGCTTCAGGTTAAGAACTCCGACGAAGATTGGTTTGTGACCTACAAGATATATTCGCTGGAAAAGCCGCCTCGCCTGCTGCGCACCGTCAGTGGAGGCAGCTCCTTCAGCGCCGCCGACACCGATCTGGATGGACGCATTGAAATCTGGACCGACGATGCCGGTGCCGTGAATGGGATGGATCGGCTTTCCGTCGGTGAACTGGACTTCCCTCCGACCACCGTGCTTCGATTCGAGAAGCACAAGTTGATCGATGTTAGCGCGGAGTTTCAAACGGTCTTCGATCATCAGATCGCGCACCTGCGCGGAGAGCTTGATTCCAAACAGCTGGGCGATTTTAAGAACAGCGATGGGAAACTCTCACCAACGCCATCGTTGTCCGTGGAACAGATGCATCATTGGCGGCTGACGAAGATCAAGGTGCTGGAAATTGTTTGGGCATATCTCTACAGCGGTCGTGAACAGCAGGCTTGGGAAGCACTTACCGAGATGTGGCCGCCTTCAGACCTCGACCGCATTCGTTCACTTATTTTGAAAGCACAAACCATCGGAATACGGAGCCAAGTCGATGGCGTAGAAGCGAAACCGCGCTTGCGCGTGAAGAAGTTCGCGTACATCTATGAGACGGCGGGCGAAAGCAACAGACGACCACAAGATCCCATGGAATCCACCTCGCCGAATCTTCGAGCCGACGTCAAGCCGCAGGCGATTCTGCTTCGCCGCCTTGTAGTCGGCGAGATATCCTTGCCGCAATCGGAAGAGATGGTCGATATTGTCATCGATGCCGCCGGAAAAGTCCGCTCGGCGAAAGTCGTCGGCAATAAGAACCTTGACCTTGTGAACGATTGCGCTGGCTGGAAGTTCATCCCCGCGTTTAAGGATGGTCGTCCCGTAGCCAGCCGCATGCGTCTTGCCCTCAATTACTTCCGATGAACAATTCATCGCAAGCCAAGGCTCGGCCTTTCGTTGACGTTACCAGGCAATTACACGTTTTGATCACTGGTCATTCACCTCTGTCGCGATTTTGCAACAGTGGGCCGAATCCCTCGGTCCGCTGGGTGTTATCCTGCTTCGGTTATGGAAGCCAAAGGTTTGACGCCGATATTGAACGTGTCCGACATCGCCAGCACGGTCGCGTGGTTTGAGAAGTGGGGATGGAAGAAATTGTGGGACTGGGGAACGCCGCCGACGTTTGGTGCGGTGGGATCGGGTAAGGAAGTTTGCATCTTTCTTTGTCAGGGGGCGCAGGGAGGCCGCGGCCGCGGCGCGAACACCACCACGTTTCAGCAGCAGGGAGACGAAGAGGGCGACAAGGGCGTTTGGATGTCGGTTTGGGTGGACGACGTGGACCAGATGCACAAGCATTGCGTCGCCGCCGGGCTGGAGGTCACATTTCCGCCCACCGACATGCCGTGGCACGTCCGCGAGATGCACCTTCGCCATCCCGATGGGCACGTATTCCGGGTTGGCCGGGGATTCGAGCCCAAAAAGTAGAAACAGCGCTGTCGATGACTGCTCCTCTCGCGAATCATGGATGAGAGCCGTATGTTTTCGTTTCCGCTATTGGTGCAGGTCGGTCTTCGAGAGCATCTCCAGGAACTGGCGGCGGCTGCGCTGGTCGATGGCCACGGCCAGCAGCTTGCCGTCACGCCCGAAAAGGAACGTCCGGGGGATGCCAGTAATGTGAAAAGCTTGGTGCACTTTGCCGCCGGGATCGAGAACGACATCGGGCGCGTACTTATTGCCACCAATGAACTGCGCCACTTTGAATCCGTTCTCGTCGGTGATGGACAGGACGACAAGACCCTGTGACCCGAAGTAGCGCTGCAGAACGTCCAAGTCTCCCATCTCGGCGCGGCACGGGGTGCACCAAGTGGCCCAGAAGTTGACCAGGACGATCTTTCCCCGCAGCTCAGATAAAGTGACCTTCTTGTTATTCAGATTGGTCAACGTGAAGTCGGCTTTCTGGATATCGGCTTCGTTATCAGCCAGCATCTTCGCGGCTCTGTCGTACAAGGGATCCTTGAGCGTGGTGGTAACGCCCTCGTAGCGGACGAGTATGGCTACCTGGTGATAGGGCATGGGGATTTTGTCGCCCTTGGCGGGAACGGGCGATTCGGTGAGAGCGGCGCTGAGAGTATCCACCACGGCCTGCAGGGCGTCGTGGCCGGGGTCGCCCTCGGTGGCTAGGTGAGATAGCGCATCAGCGTAACCTAGCTTCTGCGAGCCCGGAGGGAGTGAGCGGATATCAGTGGCAAGCTTCACGATGATGGCGGGCTTCTGGTCCGATGCGACAGAACGGAGGCTCTTGAGCTGCTTCTCGATCTCCGAGGGTTTGATGTCGCCATGAGCGATGGGCGCGCCTGCAAGCAGGGCCGCGACGAACAGGTATATCTTGAGCGAACCCATGAGTAATCCTCTTTTCCGGTTTTCCGGGGCTCAGCGTACTGTGGAACCCCTGGTTTCAACACAGATTTCGGGCGAGGGGAAGAATTATCTTCTTCGGCCCGGTCGAAATCAGTGATCCGCGTCACCTATCTCCATTGGATTGAAGTTTACGCTTATGGCCAAGTGTCGAAATTAGGCGATTACACTCAGAACCCCCGGCCCCAAGGGTGCGGGGGTTTCTCGCAGCCTCTCTGTGGTTTTCTATTTTGCCGCAGCCCAAGCGAGATAAGACGCAACGCGCGCCTTATCTCGTCCCTGTTTCAAACCCCATCGCGCTCTAGTGGCGCCCGCCGCCGTGTCCGCCTGCATGGCTACTACCCCGATATCCGGGAAGCGCATGTTCACGCGCCCCGTCGTGGCCAGGGTTGCCTACGTTGCCTCGCCCATCCCGCGCCTCGTTTCCGTGGAAGTGATTAAAGCGCTCCGACCCGCGCTCCGGCAGCGGTCCAGCGTAACCGTGATGAGGGTCATAGCGGTTGTCGACATGGCCGTAAAAGCCGTGATGGCCGTGGAACCACGGGCCAGCTCCAAGAAACACCCCGCCAACAAACCAATCGGGTCCATAGTAGCCGTACGGAGCACAGTCATAGGGCGCGTAGTCGAAGTATCCGTAAGGACACACGGGAGCCGGCCCAATGTTTACGCCGACGGCAACCTGGGCTGGCGCCACGGGTATACCGCATAACAGGGCAGTTGCGAGGGCTGCGAAAGCAAGCACATTGACTTTGAACATGATTTCTCCTTGATTCGTTCAGAGTTTCGATTCGTTCAGAGTTTCAACCGGGACAACTGGAGGGCCAGCATAATACCAACGATCAATAACGGCAAGGTCGGCTATGGGAAGTGATCGCGACTGCTCCCGGTTGCGCAATTCCCGGAGTGACTCTTGCTAACAGGCGCGATTCTACAACAACCGTCTCACAGCCCGTTGAACCTCACGACTGCCTTCTAATTTACTCCACATTCACTTGAACGAAGCCGAGCGACGGGTGTCCGTTGATTGTGGCTGGTTCGTACTCCCAGCTCATGATAGCTGTTCGGATGGGCTTGATGATGGATTCGTCCGCAGTGCCCTTCACGTCCACATCGCGAACATGACCATGTTCGTCGATCTTCACGGCGCAGGTGACTCTGCCATGCCACCCAGGAACCGATGGTTTGATGGTATAGAGGGCTACCGGCTGAGTGAAGCGCTGATCTTCACCTTCTGACGTGTAAACTGGCTTCACTCCTTCAAGCGTGAAAATCCCTTCGCTGACATTTGCCGACGGCTCCAACGAGTCAATCGTGATTTCTATTTTGCCACCGGCATCGCCGCCCACGATTGCGAGCTTGCGGGCGATCGTCTTCTCTCCAAAGGGCTCCAGGTCATTGAAAACGGTAACCGTCGAGTAGTGGTAGCGGCCTCGTAAAAACGCGGTCTTGTTCTCAACGAAATACAGCACCGCGAGCCCGTCTGGCTTTCCCTGCGGGCTAATGTAGCCAGTCGATAGCCTTAGTACCTGTAGATTCCCGAGTTTCGCGTCCGCGACATTCCAATCAGCGTCGTGGAAATCGTTGCCGTTGTCACCAGGCAAATTGAAAGAGATAGCGTCGACCACGTCGTCGGCCAGCCGTGGCGCATACTTTCCGGGAAAAGTTCGATAAAACGCAGTTTCCGTTCTTACTTCGATAACCGTCGTCTCGTTCAGCCTGACTTCTCTGCGCCATTTCTTGGGAGAAACCCAAGTCTCTTCGTACGCGCCTTTCGCGGAATTATCTTCCGAATGGAAACTGGCCTTCATGTGGAAACCGGGAGCGCCATCGAGTCGCAGATCGCTAGTCGTGCGCATTCGGTCGAACATCGGCCGGACTTGCGGCCGGCTCGTATCTACTTTTTGATAATCCGCTGGGAAGGGGAGCGTCAGGCTGGTGGAAATTTGCGCGGGTACTCCATCGACGTTCTGGGGTTGGAACGTCCACTTCTCTACGGCTGCGAGCGTCGCGTCCTCGATCGCGTTCTCCACCGGACTATACGTCCGCGCTTCCTTCACGCGTCCATCGCGACCGATCACGATATTCACCGTCATGGCCTTCTCAGGCGGATTCCTGGTGATCTGGGGCCATTGAACTTCCTTGTTGCTAACGAGAAATGTCCGGGCCTGCGTCTCGGTCAGATTCTCCGTAACGACTCTCTTGCTTGGAGGTGTGGGCTGAGAAATCGCAAAGAGCGATTCATCCGGAGAATCGAGATCCTTCAACGTAACGACTCGGATGTTGATCGGATTGTCCTTGGTCGCATACGCGACCATCTTGTTGTGAAACTTCCGGTAGTCTGTCATCACTCCGTAGCAGCAAGTTGGCGACCACAGATAGATCAATAAGCCAGTACTACAGTCGTACGCGAGGAGCACCCTGGTTTCCCGACCTTCCGAATTGTTGAAATACTTCTCGGCCATGCACTGGCCTTGTCCCGAGCCGGGCTCCGATCCCATTAGTCCCAGCTGATTCATAAGATCGACAGCCGACTTGGGCAGTGGGTCGACGATCTCGTTGGCGAGCATTTCGTCATTCACTGGAAAATAGTCTCCGTTGTTCTCCTCATAAATCAGGTCGCCATTCACGATTCGTGTCTGAGAAAAGTCGCGTAGTCTAATCACGCGACGCCATTTCGTCGGCGACAGCCAATACTCCTCGACCGTTCCGTTGAACTCAGATTTAGCATCGTCCTTATCGGTGATGGTGGCCTTCAGGTAAAAAGGCTTGCCGCCTGGTTCGGCCAGAGTCGACCGGTGAATCATCTGATCCAGCAGTTTGCTAACGGGAACTCTGTTTGCAGCGGCGCTAGCCAATTGCGAGAGCAACACGGCCATGAGCAGGATACGAGAGCGCATCTCCTAAACCTCAAAAAGATATTGGGCGAGACTGTGAGCGGTGGCGGCCCAGCTCGTTCAATCTACTCTCAATGTGGTGCACTGTTCCAGATGAAATGGACGATTGTTGTTAGGCACTGACACTCCTTGACCCCGCATCCTCCGCGCCGCTCTCTACCTGGGTCGACTGAAGAATAAGACGTAGCCGTCGGGGTCGCAAAATGAAGGACGGCGAAATCGCCGACGTGGTTGGTCGTATCATAAGCCTGGACGTCAAACTCGCCATCAGCTGTTCTCTACGGTAACGGTATAGTCCGTGCCCTCCCAGCGATTCTCCTCGGGCCAGAAGAATGTGAAGACCGCTTGACCTCCGGGCGGCAGGGAAGCTGTCGGCAGATCGAGCGTATAGATTCCCAGGCCGGTGTCGCGCGCGTCGGTGTCGTGCGTCGACGTCCAATCGTCGACGGTCCAGTGCACTCGCCCGGGAGTGAGCAGAACGATGCGCAGAGTTTTATTTCTGGGGATGCTGCGGGTTTTGTTGTTGAATCTCCAGCCGAAGATCTGGCGGACATGTTTATCGACGAGATAGCGCTTCACGGTCTGCGGAGGCTGGTCGAAGATCTTGTTGTCACGAATCGAGCGGCGAAGCTTTATGTATTCTGCGTGGGCCCAGACCAGCGGGCAGGCCGAGCCGGTGGGTTTGCCGCGGAAAAGTTCGAGCGCGGGAATGTCGGCGGCGTCCCAGACTTGTTCGGGAAGCAGGCGGCTTGCATCGGTGGGCGAATTTTCGATGACGGTGAGCAGAGCCTCGGCTTCGTCACGGTGTCCCCCGGCGAGAGCGTAATGGGCGCGTTCTCCGGCGAGCAGGGGCCAGGGGCGGCCGATGCCGGTGCCGTCGAAGGCGGAGCCGTCTTTGTGTTCGCCGTAACCGTCGCCGTTATAGCGGTACCAGCAGGGGCCTTGAGGGAGCTCGACCGCGAGCAGCGCGTCGATGGCGCGAAGCGTGTTCAGTATGCGCGGATCATCGGCGGCGCGAAGGCCAAACCGCACCAGCGCCAGCGCGTCGGGACTGATGATGTGGTAGGCGCGCTCGGGATCCTCCCCGGGAGGACGATTCTTGATGGGGACGAAGCCTTGCGTGGGCGAGGCTGCGCCGTCGGTGCTGGGCGGAGCGATGCGAACGTAATAGCCGGAAATGCCCAACTGCTCGGCCAGGTCGCCTCCGGTGGCGTAAACCCAGCGCTCGATGTTGTCATTCCAGGCATCCGCTGCGTCACGCAGGGTGGGGGCTTGCTCGCGGTGGCCGGTTAGTTCCGCAATGTCAGCGGCGGCGAGCAGGGCGGAGATTTCGGCTGCGAGGGTGAAGGGAGAATAGCCCGCGTCTTCCTCCCAGCGGTCTTGTTGCGTCACGGGACCGTTGCGAAGAATGAAACTGGCGGCCTTGCGTACCATGGGCCACCAGCGCTCGAGTTTGCCCAAAGATTCAAGCGCTTCGCGACGGAGGAGATCAAGCAAGAGGATGGGAAACGCGGTTTCGTCCATTTGGATGCCGCTCCAATAGGGACGTCCGTCGAGCCACAGATTCTGCGCCCAGTTGCCGTCGGCTTCCTGGGTCGCTTCGAGGTAGCGCAGGACGCGCACTGCGTCCGTGACGGCTCCAGCAGCCAGAAGGGCGCCGGCGGTTTCGACCAGGTCTCGAGGCCAAACCAGATGGTATCCGCCAAGGTCTTCGTCGCCTTTATTGAATCCCCAGGGAATGGAGAGGCTGGCAATGATGCCGCCGAGAAAATCTTTGGACTCGTGCGTTCGCAGGACGGCGGTCGATGAGCGATACAGATCGCTCTGACGCAGAGGCTCGTCGAGATTGAGTAATGTGGTTTGCCAGTTTCGCCACTGCGAGACGTAGTGCCGGCGAGTTTCCGTGTAGTCCTCGAATAGGGTGGAGCGCGCTTGCTGCCCAGCTTCCGTCCAAATACCGCCAAAACCGAGGGCGAGTATGAACTCGCCGTTGCAGGCGGCGAGATCAATCTCTCCGGTGAAGGCGATGTTGCCGTTTTCCGCGCGGGTGTATTCCCATTGCATTTCAAAATGCTGGGAAAGGTCCTGCCAGCCGTCGGAGACGCCGACAAATCCTACTGACGTTTTTTTCCACGGCACCGAGCAGGCAAGCGACAAGTTGACGCCGTCGTGCTCGGCGAAGAACATGGGAAAGCCTTTGTAGTCGCCGATCCACCCGGTGTTAGCGTAACCGCAGTTCGCGAGATGCGGCGAAAGCAAGGCGTACAGGTGGTAGTCGGAGAGTTGCCCCTGCAGCGGTTCGAAGCGAACCTTTTGGAGAACGACGTTGCGATAGGGGTCGGTGAGAACTTCTTTGTGAATGCGGTAATGACCGGTGATTTCAGTGTTAGTCAGCTCAAAGGCGGGAATTCCCGGCTCGAAAGGACGATTCTCGAAGGTGCAGTGGCGTTTCTCCTCGGAGAAGAAATCTTGCCCGTTGGTTACGAGGAAGCCCAGATCACGGGTACAGGCCTGATCAACCCGGGGAAAATAAACTTCGTTGAGAATTCCATGGCTCAGGGTAAACCAGACTTTGCTGTGTTGGTTGAGTGCGGTACCGGCGCCGGTCTTGGCGCTCGAGGTCCAGCGCGGTGGAATGCCCGGCCAGCCGGGAGCGAAGCGAGGCGACGAATCACTCATGAAACTTGATCCTCGGTCCGGGGTTTATCCCCGGCGGAATTGACAAACTTATTGCAAGGCGGGACGCGAGTTTCGGAGGCAGCAGGCATCAAATAATTACCGGACTTAAGTGCGGCGAATGGCAACTAATAAACAGCTAATAAAGTTAAAAAACAGAAGCGATCAACGATAATAGACCAGCGCCATAACATGTTTAGGACATTCGATGCACGAGCCGGGATGATAGTCGCAGCCTTGTGGCTATGTTGCGCTCCGGCCCTCACGGCAAGGGGCGAAAATGTTCCGAGCCCTGCCATTGTATCCGCGCTCGACCGCGGATTTTCCGGACTCTACAACCTCGACTTCGCTGGTGCGCAAAAGGACTTCGCGGCGTGGCAACAGATGCATCCGGACGATCCGGTGGGGCCGGTCAGCGAAGCGGCGGGCTTTTTATTCTCCGAGTTCAACCGGCTGGGAGTGTTGGAATCACAGTTCTACGAGAACGATGAAAGCTTCGAGGGACGATCCAAGCTAACCCCCGATCCGGTGCTGCGGGAGCATTTTCAGGCGACGATTGGGCGGGCCGAAAATCTTTCGCACGCACGGCTGTCCAAAGACACGAAAGATCGCGACGCCTTGTTTGCCCTGACTTTGTCGTCGGGCCTGCAAGCCGATTACGCCGCACTGATTGAGAAACGCAATCTGGCATCGCTGCGCTTCACCAAGCAGGCGTCGGCATGGGCTCAGCAATTGCTCGCAGTGTGTCCCGATTGCTACGACGCGCTGCTGGCGACCGGTTTCAGCAAATACATTATCGGAAGCATGGCGGCCCCGGTGCGGTGGGTTCTTCGCCTGGGAGGACTGTCATCGGATAAGCAGGGCGGAATTGCGGACTTGCAAAAGACTGCCGAACACGGACACTACCTGGCGCCGTTCGCGCGAATTCTGTTGTCGATTGCGTATGTGCGGGAGAAGGATAAATCGCGGGCGCTGCAATTGCTCATTGGACTGCGCCGCGAGTTCCCGGCCAATACACTCTTTTCCCGCGAGATTGCTCATTTGCAGTCGTCGCGCTAGGCCAGGCAGAATTTCTTCTTTCTTCGTTCTTTCTTCCTTCTTTCTTTGAAGTATCATCCTTCAGATTCCAGGCCAAATCCCGTTTCGCGGGTCTTTCATCAGAAATTTATCCTTTTGTAACCGTCCTGTAACACTACGCCGATAGAACGGGTACATCGATTCAAGGAGGAACGATTTGGCGATGCGCAAAATGGTGCTGCTGTTGGTGTGTGTCCTTCTGGCCATGTCGGTAGTTGGGCAAACCACGCTGAACGGAGCCGGTGCCACGTTTCCTAACCCGATGTATTCGAAGTGGTTCAGCGAATACCACAAGCTTCATTCAGAAGTGCAGGTCAACTATCAGTCGATTGGAAGTGGCGGCGGGATTCGCCAGGTAGTTGCCGGCACGGTCGATTTCGGCGCCAGCGATATGCCGATGACCGACAAACAGTTGCAGGAGGCGAAGACAAAGATATTAAATATTCCGACAGTGTTGGGAGCGGATGTGCCGGCTTACAACGTCCCCGGAGTAAGCGGGGATCTGAAGTTCACGCCCGAGGCGCTGGCAGGTATTTTCCTGGGCAAGATTTCCAAGTGGAATGATAAGGCGATTACTTCCGTGAACCCCGGAGTGAATTTGCCCGACAAGGAAATTATTGTGGTCCATCGCTCCGATGGCAGCGGAACCAGTTTCATCTGGACAGACTATCTTTCTAAGGTCAGTCCGGAATGGAAGAGCCAGGTGGGGGCGGACACTTCCGTGAAATGGCCCGTAGGGCTGGGCGGAAAAGGCAATGAGGGGGTCGCTGGATCGATTCGGCAGCTATCCGGGGCGATCGGATACGTTGAGCTGATTTATGCAGTGCAAAACAAAATTGCGTATGGCAGCGTGCGAAATTCCGTGGGAACCTTCGTCAAAGCGACGCTGGAGAGCGTAACCGCGGCGGCGGCTTCGGCTCCAAAGATGCCGGACGATTTCCGCGTGTCGATTACCAATGCTCCGGGAAAAGATGCGTATCCGATTTCGAGCTTTACCTGGCTGCTGATTCCGGCCCAAGCTAAAGATCCGGCGAAAGGGAAGATTCTGGCAGACTTTCTGAACTGGATGGTCTCCGATGGCCAGAAGATGACTTCTGATCTGTCGTACGCCCCTCTGCCGGAAAACGTCGCAGCCAAGGTCAAGGAAGCGATCAAGCAAGTTAAATAGCGAATCAAATAAGTAGGCCAAATAATCCCGCAACCGCAGAACATTTTCAATCATCATCGCAGGGTACAAAGGTACAAGGGTACAAAGGAGAAGAACAATGAAGTCTGCGTGGAAGGTGTGTGCAATTCTGTTTCTGGCGACGGGACTGGTGGGGCAGACCAGCACGGCGCCCAAACCCAGGAGGCCGAGGACGGCCGAGGGGACAGTGATAGCAGCCGACGTGCAGGCCTTGAAGGACGCGATTGCGTCGCAACAGGCGGCGCTGGCGCAGCAGCAACGAGAAATTCAGGAACTGCGGGATGAACTTCACAATAAGGATCAAGCCGCGCAGCAGGCACAGACCGCGGCCGCGGATGCAGCGAGCAAGGCGGACGCAGCCCAGGCGCAAGCCGGCCAGCAACAGGCGGCGGTTAGTGAATTGAAGGGCGACGTATCCGATCTGAAGACCAGTGTGGCGAGTACGGTGGTGACGGTTCAGGAAGCGCAGAAGAACATTTCCGGACCCCCGACGGCGATTCATGTGAAAGGAATCAACATCACGCCCGTCGGCTTCCTGGCGGCTGAAACGGTTTACAGGCAGCGCGCTCTGGGGGCGGACGTCAATACTCCCTTCAACACTGTGCCGTTCACCGGCGCCTCAACCAATAAAATATCCGAGTTCTTCGGTTCCGGACGCCAGTCGCGAATTGGCATGCTGGTGGAAGGTCGCTTGAAGGGCGCGAAGTTGTCGGGCTATGTGGAAGCCGACTTCCTCTCGGCCGGTGTGACCTCCAACAATAACCAGAGCAACAGCTATTCGCTGCGCCAGCGGCAAGCGTGGGGCCAGGCCGCGATGGATAACGGCTGGAGCATTACCGGCGGGCAGATGTGGAGTCTGCTGACCGAAACCAAGCATGGCGTGGACAATCGCACGGAAGCGCTGCCCATGACCATCGATCCGCAATACACCATCGGCTTCACCTGGGCGCGGCAATACGGTCTGCGCCTGGCAAAGAATTTCAACAACAAAGTTTGGTTGGCGGTTGCGGCGGAAGAGTCGCAAGCTACCCTGACCTCGCACAACAACGCCGCCAATTTCCTGGTGGGAACGCCCGGCGTATTGGGCGGCCTGTATAACAACCAGGCGAACTACTCGTTCAATCCCTCTCCGGATATCGTCGCCAAGCTGGCGTTCGAGCCGGGTTTCGGGCACTACGAGATTTTCGGAGTGTATAGTCGCTTCCGGGATCGCATTTTTCCTTGCGAAGACATAGCCGCAACCGCTGTCTGTGGAAGCAGCACCAAGGCCGGCCCGAATGCTACCACCGCATTTAACAGCTCAAAGAACGGTGGCGGCTTCGGCGCTAACGCCCGCTGGTCGTTTGCAAACAAGCATATTGATTTCGGACTGCATGGGTTTGGCGGCAGCGGAGAGGGTCGCTACGGCACGGGAGGATTGCCGGATGTTTCCGTCCACACCGATGGATCGCTTTATCTGATCAAGAGCTTGCAGGGGCTGTCGACGCTTGAATTCCACACCTCAAAGGCAGATGTCTACTTCAATGGCGGGGCAGAATACGCTGGCCGCGCAGCGGACTATGACCCGGTCCAAAAGAAGTATGTAGGTTACGGATCGCCGTTCTTCGTCAACACGGGTTGCTCAACCGAAACTGGACCCGGGGCGGGCGGTTTCGCTCCCGGCGCGCTGGCGAATTGCAACGGCGACACGCGCGTGCTGATCGAAGCGACTGGGGGTGTCTGGTTCAAAGTTTATGACGGAGCCAAAGAGAAACTGAATTGGGGCCGCATACAGTTTGGTCCGCAATACTCGGTCGTGATCCGCAACGCTTGGTCCGGCGCAGGCTTCCCCAGCCAGGCGCAGGGAATCGACAATATGGTTTTCACGTCGTTCCGGTATTACTTGCCGTAACGGTTCGCGCGCGACCAAGGGCCGGCACTTCGACAGAGCAATCGCTGTCTCAGTGCCGGCTTTTCTTCTTAGGGCGCGTATTGCAGATGGTGTTTGCGTTGATCCGCCCGTGCGCGGAATGCTTTATACTGGTGTTTCCGTAGGCTTCTTTCGGGTGGTTTCGACGACAAGAAGAGACATCACACAAAGAATCAAGAATGCGGTAAGCGCTTAGGTCATGGCTCGTATCTCACTCGACAATCCCCAGTACTTCCTGAACCGCGATACTTCCTGGCTCGCGTTTAATCGCCGCGTGCTGGAGGAAGCGTCGGATGAGGACAATCCGCTGCTGGAGCGGCTGAAGTTTCTATCCATTTCCGCCAGCAATTTGGACGAGTTCTTTGAAGTGCGCGTGTCGGCGATGATGCAGCAGATCGAGGACGGCTACAACGAGGCCGGTGCCGACGGCCTGACCCTGACGGAAAAACGCGACCTTCTCAACAAGCTGACCCATGAATTCGTAGACGACCAGTATGACTGCTGGAACAGCCAGTTGCGTCCAGCCCTCTCGCAGAATGGAATTCGCGTGCTGGGACTGCACGAACTGGATCCCGACGCGCTTCGCTTCGTCGAAGAATATTGCGAGCGAGAACTCGACCCGTTGCTGACGCCGGTGACGGTCGACCCAGCGCATCCTTTTCCCCGAGTCATTAATAAAGCTCTGTGTGTGGGTTTCCTCTTGCGGCGACGGCGGCGCTCTGCCTTGACTTATACGGGCGTGGTATCGGTTCCGCGGGCCCTGCCCCGGCTGGTACGGCTTCCGTCGGAGAGCACGGCAGATTTTATTTTCCTGGCTGATCTGGTGGCGCATCATGCGGTTCGCATGTATCACGGTTACGACATTGTTTCGTCCGCACCATTTCGCGTGACCCGCAACAGCAATCTGTATCTGGCGGAAGAGGAAGCGCGAAGCCTGTTGGAGTCGGTGCGCGCGGAACTGCATAACCGGCGCAAAGGCGATGCAGTGCGCATGGAGATTGAAGCCGACGCCGATCCCGAGATTATCGATCGGCTGCGCACGGTGTTCGAACTTGATTCGTGGCAGGTTTTCCCGGTGAATGGCCCCGTGAATCTTTCGCGCCTGTTCAACGTGTATGAGCAGGTGAAGCGTCCCGATCTTAAGTACCGCACGTTCTCGCCGCGGGAGTTGCGGTTAACTTCAAAATCGAAGGATCTGTTCGAGGAGTTGCGCCGGCATGACATTCTGCTGCATCACCCCTTCGATTCCTACGATGCAGTGATTTCGTTTATCGAGTCGGCGGCCCACGATGAGAACGTTCTTTCCATCAAGCAGACGCTTTACCGCACCAGTGAACATTCGCTGATCGTTCCGTATCTGATGGACGCGGCTTCGCGCAAGGAAGTCACGGCGGTGGTGGAGTTGAAGGCGCGGTTCGACGAGGCCTCAAACATACGCTGGGCGCGGGATTTAGAAGATGCGGGAGTGCAAGTGTTCCACGGCCTGGTAGGTTTGAAGACGCACTGCAAACTCTCGCTTTTGGTGCGGCGCGATCCCGACGGCGTGACTCGCAGTTATGCTCACATCGGCACTGGGAACTACAACGCGACCACGGCTCGAATTTATACCGACCTCAGTTTGTTCACGGCCAACCCGGAAGTTACGCGCGCGGTACACGATGTTTTCAGCTTTCTGACGGCCTATGCGGAGAATCCGAGCTACGATCCGCTTCTGGTGGCGCCGCTCGATCTGGCGGAAAAAAGCATTGCCTTGATCGATCGCGAGGCGGAGCACGCTCGTCAGAGAAAAGAAGGTCGCATTATCGCGAAGATGAATGCGTTGCTCGACAAGAACGTCATACAAGCGTTGTACCGTGCATCGCAGGCCGGAGTGCAGATCGACCTGATCGTGCGTGGCATTTGCGCGCTTCGTCCTGGAGTGCGCGGGGTGAGCGACAATATTCGAGTGCGCAGCATTGTGGGGCGTTTTCTGGAGCACAGCCGCATCTTTTACTTCGCCAATGGCGGCGAAGAAGAGATTTACATTGGCAGCCCGGACTGGATGCCGCGGAATCTTTATGAACGAGTCGAAGTGCTGGTGCCGCTGCGCGATGAAATGTTGCGGGAGCGGGTGCGGCACGAAATTCTCGACGCCTACCTGGCTGACAACCGCAAAGCACGAATTCTGCTGAAAGACGCGACTTATATCCGGGCGTGGCAGCCTATGCACGGCGCACGGAATCGCCGCCCTCCGACGGGAGCCGCGGCTTTCAACGCGCAGGATTTCCTGATGAGCGTAGCCGAAGGCAAGGCCCCCGCGGCTTTGCCGGCGCCGGTTTGGGCACGAAGGCGTAGAGTCATGGTGGGGAAGGAACGATAATTCAAAGGAACGATAAGGTCAAATGATTCTCTATTTTCTGCGCCACGCGAGCGCCGGTGAACATCTTGCGAATCCGAAAAAAGACGAAAAACGCGCTCTCGACAAAGAGGGAATCGAGCAGTGCGGCTATATTGGGCGAGCTTTGGCGGCGCTGGATGTTCAGGTGGATGCGATCGTTTCCAGTCCTCTGAAGCGCTGTACGCAGACGGCTTCGCTGGTTGGTAACGAATTGGGCTACGAAGGTAAATTGCAAATCGATCCCGGCTTGCGCCCTGAGGCCGGACTGGCCGACTTCCGCAAGCTGCTGGAAAAATATTCTCGGCAGGAAGCTATTCTGGTGGTCGGACACAATCCGAATTTAAGCCAATTTCTGGGATCGTCGATCAGCGACTCCGGCTGCGAGGCGTCGCTGGAACTGAAGAAGGGGGCAGTGGCCAAAGTGGAGATGCGCCGCACTTCC
>Ga0185299_10002339_pt1 | contig 29833 bp, 25 predicted proteins | sample PaiPotPPA55metaG_FD_128002 | JGI IMG/M metagenome (GOLD analysis project Ga0185299, IMG submission 128002) | Iron sulfur acid spring bacterial and archeal communities from Banff, Canada, to study Microbial Dark Matter (Phase II) - Paint Pots PPA... ...
GTTCAGGGCGTGAACCCCTCTCCTTAACCTTCCGGCACCGGGCAGGCGTCAGACCCTATACGTCGTCTTGCGACTTCGCAGAGCCCTGTGTTTTTGGTAAACAGTCGCTACCCCCTCTTCTGTGCCCCCCGCCGACGCTTGCGCGCCGACAGGGCCCTCTTCTCCCGAAGTTACGAGGGCAATTTGCCGAGTTCCTTCAACACCGTTCTCTCAAGCGCCTCGGTATACTCTACCAGTCCACCTGTGTCGGTTTAGGGTACGGTCTTAGCGCTGGAGCTGTTTCCCGGAAGATCCAGGCCGCCCAGGCAATCCACTAAGCCCGAACAGCTTTCGACCTTCGTCACTGCCAGCAGGCTGGGGACTATTAACCCCATTCCCATCGACTACGGCTTTCGCCCTCGCCTTAGGGGCCCGGCTCACCCTGCGCGGATTAACCTTGCGCAGGAACCCTTGGACTTACGGCGACAGTGTTTCTCACACTGTTTATCGCTACTCATGTCAGCATTCTCACTTCCGATGCCTCCAGCACACCTCGCGGTGCACCTTCGCAGGCCTACGGAACGCTCCGCTACCGCGTGACCGGATCGACGATCCGGTCACACCCGCAGCTTCGGTGCGTGGCTTGAGCCCCGTTACATTTTCGGCGCAGGATGGCTTGACCAGTGAGCTATTACGCTTTCTTTAAAGGATGGCTGCTTCTAAGCCAACCTCCTGGTTGTCACTGCTATCCCACATCCTTTCCCACTGAGCCACGACTTGGGGACCTTAGCTGGCGGTCTGGGCTGTTTCCCTCTCGACGACGGACCTTAGCACCCGCCGTCTGTCTGCCGATCTCCACTCGCGGGTATTCGGAGTTTGGTTAGGTTTGGTAAGGCTCGCGCCCCCCTAGCCCATCCAGTGCTCTACCCCCCGCGGTGAGCAATCGACGCTCTACCTCAATAGATTTCGCGGAGAACCAGCTATTTCCGAGTTTGATTGGCCTTTCACCCCTAACCACAGGTCATCCCCTACTTTTGCAACAGTAGTGGGTTCGGTCCTCCAGTGGGTGTTACCCCACCTTCAACCTGCCCATGGCTAGATCACCCGGTTTCGGGTCTAATCCCGGCAACTCATTTCGCCCTGTTCAGACTCGCTTTCGCTGCGCCTACGCCTAGCGGCTTAAGCTTGCTGCCGAGACTAACTCGCTGACCCATTATACAAGAGGTACGCCGTCACCCCCGAAAGGGCTCCGACTGCTTGTAGGCATCCGGTTTCAGGAACTGTTTCACTCCCCTCATCGGGGTGCTTTTCACCTTTCCCTCACGGTACTCGTTCACTATCGGTCGCCAAGGAGTACTTAGGCTTGGAGGGTGGTCCCCCCATCTTCAGACAGGATTGCACGTGTCCCGCCTTACTCAAGGACGCTGAGCCTCTTGTCCCATACGGGGCTGTCACCCGCTCCGGCCCGCCTTTCCAGACGGTTCTGGTAATCCGCTCGACGTCACTGGCCTGATCCGCTTTCGCTCGCCACTACTCGCGGAGTCTCTGTTGATGTCCTTTCCTCCGGCTACTGAGATGTTTCAGTTCGCCGGGTTCGCCTCCCGACCCTATGGATTCAGGTCGGGATCTCCCTTGCGGGAGGGGTTGCCCCATTCGGAGACCTGCGGATCAACGGGCGCTCGCCCCTCCCCGCAGCTTTTCGCAGCGTGCCACGTCCTTCATCGCCTCTTGGCGCCAAGGCATCCACCAAATGCCCTTACCTAAACGCTTGATCGCTAAACCCGTCGCCCGCAGGGACAAGCCCCGCTGAACAACAAGTCTCGCATGAAGACACTTCTCTTCTCTCGCTGGAACAGCTCTCCTCCGTCAGCAGACGCAAGCCAGCTCCTCCAGCCATTCTCCTGGAAAAGCCCACGCACCATCACAAACGGACGGCCGCGCCGCTCTCCCAGATACTCCCTCTTCACCCTGTCAAAGATCAAAAACCTTGCCTCGAGCTTATAAGCCCAAAGCAAACACTGCTTCACCCGATCGTCCGGCGCAGCTGCGCACCTGTCGCTTGCCGCGCCCCTCTCGCGGCGCACCCTTCGACAAGCTCAGGAGCGCCGCTGTCGGGGCCGACAATGCGCTTCGCGCATTGCGGCGTGGTGGAGGTGAACGGAATCGAACCGATGACCTCCTGCTTGCAAAGCAGGCGCTCTCCCAACTGAGCTACACCCCCCAGGTTTTCGGGCGGCCCTGCCGCCCAAAAATCCGGGGCGGCGGCAGCGGTTGCGCTCGCAACCGCGAGAGCCGCGCCCGCGCAAGATAAAACACCAAGCCACCGGCGAGGTGCACGGCGCCAAACAGAACCGAAGTCCGTGTCTGGAGCCCTCTTCGGCACCGAGCCGCTCCCGGCGCAACTGGCGTTGCGCCTGCCGCGGCCCGCGCCATGCGCGAAGCGCATGGCGCGTGGTGGGCCAGGGAGGATTTGAACCTCCGACCTCACGCTTATCAAGCGCGCGCTCTAACCAACTGAGCTACTAGCCCAAGCGCGATAGGGCAGAGGTTCTGCCCTGCAATTTACGATCGGGGAAGGGATGCGCAGACGGCGGCACCGCTAGTGTCGCGGGTCCTCAAGCAGACCCGCTGTCGGATGACAGGAGAAGACGAAGGCGTGAGGGCCTTCCTCGTCCTCCCGTTCCAGAAAGGAGGTGATCCAGCCGCAGGTTCCCCTACGGCTACCTTGTTACGACTTCACCCCAGTCGCTGACCTTACCGTGGTCGGCTGCCTCCTTGCGGTTGGCGCGCCGCCTTCGGGTAAAGCCAACTCCCATGGTGTGACGGGCGGTGTGTACAAGGCCCGGGAACGTATTCACCGCGGCGTGCTGATCCGCGATTACTAGCGATTCCAGCTTCATGCTCTCGAGTTGCAGAGAACAATCCGAACTGAGACGGCTTTTCGAGATTGGCGCGGGGTCGCCCCTCTGCCTCCCTCTGTCACCGCCATTGTAGCACGTGTGTAGCCCAGCCCATAAAGGCCATGAGGACTTGACGTCATCCCCGCCTTCCTCCGGCTTGTCACCGGCAGTTCCTCCAGAGTGCCCGGCTTTACCCGATGGCAACTGAAGGTGAGGGTTGCGCTCGTTGCGGGACTTAACCCAACATCTCACGACACGAGCTGACGACAGCCATGCAGCACCTGTGTTCCCGCCAGCCGAACTGAAGAAGCCGATCTCTCGGCCCCATACGGGACATGTCAAGGGCTGGTAAGGTTCTTCGCGTTGCGTCGAATTGAACCACATGCTCCACCGCTTGTGCGGGCCCCCGTCAATTCCTTTGAGTTTTAACCTTGCGGCCGTACTCCCCAGGCGGTGCGCTTATCGCGTTAGCTGCGACACCGAAGGACTAGGTCCTCCAACGTCTAGCGCACATCGTTTACGGCGTGGACTACCAGGGTATCTAATCCTGTTTGCTCCCCACGCTTTCGCGCCTCAGCGTCAGTTACGGTCCAGAGAGCCGCCTTCGCCACCGGTGTTCTTCCCAATATCTACGAATTTCACCTCTACACTGGGAATTCCACTCTCCTCTCCCGTACTCCAGCCTTCGAGTATCAAATGCCATTCCCAGGTTGAGCCCGGGGCTTTCACATCTGACTTCAAAGGCCGCCTGCGCGCCCTTTACGCCCAGTAATTCCGAACAACGCTCGCCCCCTTCGTATTACCGCGGCTGCTGGCACGAAGTTAGCCGGGGCTTCTTCTCCCGCTACCGTCATCATCGTCGCGGGCGAAAGAGCTTTACAACCCTAAGGCCTTCATCACTCACGCGGCATTGCTGGATCAGGGTTGCCCCCATTGTCCAATATTCCCCACTGCTGCCTCCCGTAGGAGTCTGGGCCGTGTCTCAGTCCCAGTGTGGCTGATCATCCTCTCAGACCAGCTACGGATCATCGCCTTGGTGAGCCGTTACCTCACCAACTAGCTAATCCGACGCGGGCCCCTCCTAGAGCGATAAATCTTTCACCCTCAGGTCGTATGCGGTATTAGCCGAGGTTTCCCTCGGTTATCCCACACTCCAGGGCAGGTTCCCACGCGTTACTCACCCGTGCGCCACTCGTGGATCGCTCCACGCGTTCGACTTGCATGTGTTAGGCATGCCGCCAGCGTTCGTTCTGAGCCAGGATCAAACTCTCAAATTAGCCTCGGTCCCACGCGCTATACGCAGAACCAAGCCTGGCACCGACCGATCTTTGCATACTGTCCGGAATCGACAGATATCTATCCATCCAGATGCACGAACAATCAGCACCGTTCACGGCGCCGCCGTCCGCGCATCCCTTCCACTCTAAACCACAATGTCAAAGAGCAAAATCACCCCCCAACCGAGGGAGCCGGGCTTATAAGCCCCGCTCCCACCGAAGTCAACAGCGATTCGGGCAGCGCTCGGCACGGCTAAAGCAGCCCGCGCCGCCGTTTCCAGGGCTGCCCCCAAGATTTCGTTAACCATTTTCCTCTACTCATTGCCGACGCGAACGGCCACAGACGCGGTTGAACTTGCGGTTGACAAAGAGAAACGCTTCTGCGATGCCTGGCAGGTCGCTGCGAAACCCAGTGGCTTCTCGCAAGCCAAACGGAGACCCGTGATGACAGCGAGCGGACGCGCGTGACCTTCCCCCGTCCGGCTCTCATGGTCGCCGCTGGGTTGCTGCTGGTTAATGCCGTGCTGGCGCCGGGCGCCCATGCCCCGGCCGCCGCACCCGCCCCGACCACCATCGCCGCAACGGCCGCGCCGACGGCGCCGGTCCAGCCGGCGCCCGCGGTGACGGATTCTCGTGTCGTACGCGTCGAGACCGGCGACACGCTGATGGGTCTCCTGGTCGATGCCGGCGTCGCGCCGGGCGACGCCCAGGAGGCGATCACCGCGCTGAAGCCGGTGTGGAACGCGCGCGACCTCAAGGTCGGGCAGGAGATCACGCTGCAGTTCACCGCCGAGCGCCTCCAGGAATTGCGCTTCACCCCTGCGCTCGACCGCGACCTCATCGCCCGCCGCGGTGAGGGCGGCGGCCATTTCGGCGCGCGCGCCGAGCAGCGCGCGCTGACGCGCACCGTCGAGCTTGCGACCGGCGCGATCCACTCCAGCTTGTTCGAGGCCGCCCACGATGCCGGCGTGCCGCCGACCGTGCTGGCCGAGATGATCCGCGCCTTCAGCTATGACGTCGACTTCCAGCGCGAGATCCATCCCGACGACAGTTTCGAGATGATGTTCGAGCGGCTTTACGACGAGCACGGCACCGCGGTGGGCGCCGGCAATCTCGTCTACGCCTCGATGATGCTCGGCAGCACCCGCCTGCGCGTCTATCGCTACACGCCGGGAAGCGCCGGGGCGGATTTCTTCAATGCGCGCGGCGAGAGCGTGCGCAAGGCCTTGCTGCGCACTCCCGTTGACGGCGCGCGGCTGAGTTCGGGCTTCGGCATGCGGTTCCACCCGATCCTCGGCTACACCAAGATGCACCGCGGCGTCGACTTCGCGGTGCCGTCGGGTACGCCGATCATGGCCGCCGGCGATGGCGTCGTCAGAGACGCCGGCTGGCATGGCGATTACGGCAATCTCGTCGTGCTCAAGCACAATGGCACCTTTGAGACCGCCTATGCCCATATGAGCCATGTGGCGAGCGGGCTGCATCCCGGTCAGCGCGTGCGCCAGGGCCAGGTGATCGGCTATGTCGGCGCTACCGGGCGCGCCACCGGCCCGCACCTCCATTACGAAGTGCGCATCCACGGCGAAGCGACCAACCCGATGTCGGTCAAGATGCAGCCGGGACAGCAGCTCGCCGGCAAAGAGCTCGCGACCTTCCAGACCGTCGCCGATGCGGTCGATCACAAGCTGCTCGCACTCTCCGGCCAAACCACGGTCGCCGCAGCCGGCCCGCATCTGCCGGAATAATCGTTCGCCGGCTCGCGCCTCAGGTGCGCGCGATATCCTTGCCACCCACGAAGAAGCGGTTCCAGGTCGGGCTGATCAAAATCTCGTTGACGCAGGCATGCGCCGGCATTTCCGCGACGAAGCGGATGGTGCGGCCGAGATCTTCCGGCTGCAGCATGCGCGCGATCTCCTCCGCGGTCGGCGGCTTGGGCCGGTGCTTGAGGATGGGCGTCGCCACCTCGCCCGGGCAGATGACGCAACCGCGGATGCCGTTGACGCATTCCTCGTCATTGAGCGACATGGTCATGGCCACCATGGCGTGCTTGCTCGCGTTGTAGGCGGGTCCGGTGAGATAGGATTCGAACCTTCCCGCCCAGGACGAGACGTTGATCACCAGCCCGTCCTTGCGCGCCCGCATCGCCGGCAGCACGGCATGCGTGCAATAGAGTGCGCCGTTGAGATTGACGGCGACGACTTGCTCGAAGCTGTCGGGCGTAAGGTTCTTCCAGAAGCGGTTGGGGAAATTGATCCCGGCGCTGTTGACGAGAATGTCGACGCGGCCGTGCCGATCGAGAAGACCTGCCGCCACCTTTGCCACCGCTGCCTTGTCGGCGACATCGAGTGGTGCCGTGTCGGCCTTGCCGCCGGCCGCCGCGATCTCAGCCGCGACCTCCTTGAGCTGCTCGCCGCGACGCCCGCTCAGGATCACCTGCGCGCCGCCAGCGCTGAGCTCGAGCGCGCCCGAGCGGCCAATGCCGCTACCGGCGCCGGTGATCCACGCCACTTTCCCGTGTAGCACGCTTGCCTCCCCTGTTGTCATCGGCGACGCGGCATGATGGCCGGCGTCGCCGCCGCTGGCAACCGCGGGGAGGCCAACGCCCGCTCAGTATTGCTTGTAGGGCAAGAACTTGCCGGTCATGGAGACGCGCACACGGTCACCTTTCTGGTCGGGCTGCCGCTCGATCGCCATGTCGAAGTCGATGGCGCTCATGATGCCGTCGCCGAATTCCTCCTGGATGAGCGACTTCCAGGTCGTCCCGTAGACCTGGACAAGCTCGTAGAAGCGATAGATCAGCGGATCGGTCGGCACCGCCGTCGGCAGCGAGCCGCGATAGGGTACCTCCTGCAGCAGCGCGACATCGTCGTCATCGAGGCCCAGCACCTTGCCCGCTGCCTCGGCCTCGGCTTTCGACAGCTTCATCTGCCCGTGCAGCGCGGCGGTATAGTAGATCGGCGAGCCCGGCCCGATCTTCGCGGCGATGTCCCGCCACGACAGCTTCTTCCGGCGCTTCAGGACGGCGATCTTCTCGGTCAGCTCGGCGCGCGTCATGCGGTGCTCCTCCTGTTGTTGGCGGCGTCTCCCGCCGGCACGACGCCAGGAGAAACCGTGGGTGGATGGCGCGCGGCATGATGGCCCAAGACGGCGCTCGACGCCAGCCGGCGCGACCGGTCGATGAGGAAATCCATGAGATGATTGCACATGGCATAATAAAGCGGCTGACGGTAGAGATCGCTGCGCGCGCGGCCGCGCGGCAACGTGTTCGCCACGATCTCGGCGATCCTCGCGTCGGGACCGTTGGTCATCGGGACGATTTTGTCGGCGAGCAGGATGGCCTCGTCGACATCGTGCGTGATCATGAATACCGTCTGCCGCGTCGTCGCGCAGATGCGCAGCATCGTCCTGCAAATTGCCGCGCGTCAGCGCGTCGAGCGCGCTGAAGGGCTCGTCCATGAGCAGCATCCTCGGTTCGATCGAGAGCGCCCGCGCGATTCCGACGCGCTGCTTCATGCCGCCCGAAAGCTGCGCCGACCGCTTGTGCTCGTTGCCGGCGAGGCCGACGAGCTCGATATGGCCTTGCGCCTGCTCGCGGACTCGCGACTTCGGCCAGGCAGGTCATCGCGAGCGCACGGCAAAGGCGATATTGCCGAGCACCGTGAACCACGGCAGCAGCGCATGGCTCTGGAAGATGACGGCGCGGTCCAAGCTCGGCCCGTCGATCTCGCGGTCGGCGAAGAGCACGACGCCCGACGACGGCCGATCGAGGCCAGCCATGTTGAGAACCGTCGTCTTGCCGCAGCCGGAATGCCCGACGATGCAGACGAATTCACCTTCCTCGACAGCGAGCCAAAGATCGGAAAAGACCGGCGTCGCCGTGCCTCGCCCCGGTGCAGGATAGTGCTTCGTCACCCCTCGATGCGGAGCAGCGCGCTCATTCGGCGTAGTGCACGAGGCGCGCCAATCCCGCGAGCCCGCGATCGAGCAGCATGCCGACAAGGCCGATGGCGAGAATGGCGGTTATGACGTTGCTAAGCGACAGGTTGTTCCATTCGTTCCAGACGAAATAGCCTATGCTGGTGCCGCCAACGAGCATCTCCGCGGCGACGATGACGAGCCAGGCGATGCCGATCGAGATGCGCATTTCCGTCATGATCGTCGGCGCCGCCGCCGGCAGCACGACGAGGAAGATGCGGCGCCACAGGCCGACTTCGAGCGTGCGGGCGACGTCGAGCCATTCGCGCCGGGTCGAGGCGACGCCGAAGGCCGTGTTGATCAGCATCGGCCAGATCGAGCAGATGAAGATGACGAAGACCGAGGACAGTACGGAATCACTGATGGTATAGAGCGCAAGCGGCATCCAGGCGAGCGGCGACACCGGCTTCAGCACCTGGATGAAGGGATCGAGCGCGCGATACATCAGCGGCGACATGCCGATGACGAAGCCGAGGGGCACCGCGACCAGCGCCGCCAGGCCGAAGCCGATCAGGACGCGCGCCAGCGAGTAGGCGAGCTGGATGCCGATGCCCTTGTTGTTGGAGCCTTTGTCGAAAAACGGGTGCGACAGGTGGCCGAGGATGACGCCGCCGACCTCGCCCGGCGACGGCAGGCCCGTTCCGCCCGCACTGGCGCCGGCGCCGACCAGCTTCAGGTAGTTGGTGGGCGCGATCGTCTCCGCGATCTGCTTGCGGTTCTCCGGCTTGGCCGCGAAAGCCGTGGCATCGACAACCGCGTGCAGCAACGCCTGGAAGGTGTTCGGCGCCTCCTTGATGAAGTCGCCACTGGCGGCGAAGGCGCAACAGGGATGGCCCGCCCAAAGCTCGCGCGACAGCAGGCGGATCTGCACGTCTTGGTCAGGATCGAGCCCAGCCTCGGCGAGGTAATAGCGCAGCAGGTAGTTATGCATCGAGTAGTCGAACGGCACGGCGAAGCGCAGCCCTTTCCAGCCGCGGGGATCGCGGCGCTCCTCGTGCTGCATACCGAGAGTGATCGCCTGGCCATTGATGTTCTCTATCGCTGCCGCAGCCCAAGGAGTAGCCGCAGCGCCTGCGCCAAGAGTTATGGCGAGCGGCATCGGCGACAGCATGTGCGCGGCGTCATTATTCGCGATTAAGCGACTTGTCGCGGATCACCGCCCAGCCCGCCGTCTTGATCACCTCGACCTTGAGCCTATGCTTCGCGTAGAAGCCCATCGGCTCGGCAATGATGATGGGGGTCGCGCAGGTTATGAGGATGAAGCCGACCTTGAGCTCCCTTTTCTCGATCGCGCCCGGCAGCTCTGCCGCGAGCGCCTTCGCCGCGGCGAGCGGGAAGACGCTGTCGAGCGCCGCCGCCGCGGTGGCGCTGCCGACCGCCGTCAGGAAGGCCCGCCGCGGCGCCGCGGACGGCAGCAGCGCCCGCCAAAGGCGCTGCTCGACGACCGAGTCGAGCAGCGTGCCACCCTCGGCGGCAGGGTGCGCAGCCTCGCTGGCATGCCCGCCACATAGGCAGGAATGACGTGCCGGATCCGTCCTGCTGTCAGCCGACATCGCACCGCTCCGCGACAATGGGATCTTTCAGCGGCGAGCCGTCGGCTCCCACTGGACACCCGGAGCGGGGCAATCCCTATGCCAGTGCGGCATAAGCGGCGCGCGGCAGAAAGCGCCGGCCGATCCCAAGATTTGATCGGAGCCAGGGGTTTTGCCCATCGACCGGGCATGGAAGGAGAGGCGGCGAGCGCGGCCCTCTGACCTCTATAACGGTTGCTTACTCCGCCGCCCTGGCGGTGCGACCGGCGATGGCGAGGCCGCCTTCGCCGGTTGTCACCCGCACCGTCTCGCCCTCGGCGATGCGGCCGGCGAGGATGAGCTCGGCCAGGGGGTTCTGCAGCGAGCGCTGGATCACCCGCTTCAACGGCCGCGCGCCATAGACCGGGTCGTAGCCGGCGTGCGCCAGCCAGACGCGCGCCTTGTCGTCGAGCGCCAGCTTGATCTTGCGGTCGGCCAGCAGCTGCTGGAGCCGCGTCAACTGGATATCGACGATCTCCGTCATGTCGGCGCGGCTGAGCCGCCGGAAGATCAGGATCTCGTCGAGCCGGTTCAAGAACTCCGGCCGGAAGGCGCCGCGCACGGCCTCCATCACCTGGTCGCGCACGCCGGCGACCTCGGCATCCTCGGGGAGGCTCGCCAGCACCTCGCTGCCAAGATTCGACGTGAGGACGATGAGCGTGTTGCGGAAATCGACCGTACGGCCCTGGCCATCGGTCAGCCGTCCGTCATCGAGCACCTGCAGCAGGACATTGAAGACGTCTGGATGCGCCTTCTCGACCTCGTCGAAAAGGATGACTTGGTAGGGGCGGCGGCGCACCGCCTCGGTCAGGCTGCCGCCCTCCTCGTAGCCGACATAGCCCGGCGGCGCGCCGATGAGCCGCGCCACCGAGTGCTTCTCCATATATTCGGACATGTCGACACGGAGGATCGCGCTCTCGTCGTCGAACAGGAACGCGGCGAGGGCGCGCGCCAGCTCGGTCTTGCCGACGCCGGTCGGGCCCAGGAACAGGAACGAGCCGATCGGACGGTTGGGATCCTGCAATCCGGCGCGGGCGCGGCGGATGGCATTCGAGACGGCCGCCACGGCCTCGTCCTGGCCGATGACGCGGCGCTTCAGGTTCTGCTCCATCTGCAGCAGCTTCTCGCGCTCGCCCTCAAGCATCTTGTCGACGGGCACGCCGGTCCAGCGCGAGACCACGCTGGCGATATGCTCGGCGGTCACGGCCTCGTCGATCATGCGGTGGCTCTCCGTGGCCTCGGCCGATTGCAGCTTGCGCTCGAGCTCGGGAATGACGCCGTAGGTGAGCTCGCCAGCGCGCGCCCAGTCGCCCTTGCGCTGCACCTGCTCGAGCTCGACGCGTGCATGATCGAGCCGCTCCTTGAGCTTCTGCGCGCCGGCGAGCTTGTCCTTCTCGGCTCGCCATTGGGCGGTAAGCTCAGCCGATTTCTTCTCAAGCTCGGCAAGCTCCCCTTCGAGCTTGCTCAGCCGCTCGCGCGATGCCGGGTCGCTCTCCTTCTTGAGCGCCTCGCGCTCGATCTTCAGCTGCATGATGCGGCGGTCGAGCTCATCGATTGCCTCGGGCTTCGACTCCGCCGCCATGCGCAGACGCGATGCCGCCTCGTCCATGAGGTCGATCGCCTTGTCCGGCAGGAAGCGGTCGGTGATGTAGCGGTTCGATAGCGTGGCGGCGGCGACGATGGCGCCATCGGTGATGCGCACGCCGTGATGGACCTCGTATTTCTCCTTGATGCCGCGCAGGATCGAGATCGTATCCTCGACCGTCGGCTCGTTGACGAATACCGGCTGGAAGCGCCGTGCCAATGCCGCGTCCTTCTCGATGTGCTTCCTGTATTCGTCGAGCGTGGTGGCGCCGACGCAATGCAGCTCGCCGCGCGCTAGCGCCGGCTTGAGCATGTTGGAGGCGTCCATCGCGCCTTCCGCCTTGCCGGCACCGACCAAGGTGTGCAGCTCATCGATGAAGACGATGATCTCGCCCTGCGCCGCGGTGATCTCGGCCAATACCGCCTTGAGACGCTCCTCGAACTCGCCGCGGAACTTGGCGCCGGCGACGAGCGCGCCCAGATCGAGCGCCATGAGGCGCTTGTCCTTGAGGCTTTCGGGCACGTCGCCATGGGCGATGCGTAGCGCCAGCCCCTCGACGATGGCGGTCTTGCCGACGCCGGGCTCGCCGATCAGCACGGGATTGTTCTTGGTACGGCGCGAGAGCACCTGCACGGTACGACGGATCTCCTCGTCGCGGCCGATCACCGGATCGAGTTTGCCCTCGCGCGCCACGGCCGTCAGGTCGCGCGCATATTTCTTGAGCGCGTCATAGCCTTCCTCGGCGCTGGTGCTCTCGGCGCGGCGACCCTTGCGGATATCCTCGATCGCACGATTGAGATTCTGCGGCGTAATTCCCGCCGCGGCGAGCGCCTTGGTCGCGGCGCTCTCCTTGAGCAGCGTCAGCGCGAGCAGCAGCCGCTCCACCGTGACGAAGCTGTCGCCCGCCTTCTCCGCGACCTTTTCCGCCTCGGCGAAGAGCCGCGCCATCTCCGGCGAGAGATAGACCTGCCCGGCACCGGCGCCTTCGACGCGCGGCAGCTTGTCGAGCGCCGCATCGACGGCCGCGTGCACCGCGACGGGATCGCCCTGCGCGGCGCGGATGAGATTCGACGCCAAGCCTTCCTTGTCGTCGAGCAACACCTTCAAGAGGTGCTCGGGCGTGATCTGCTGATTGCCGCGGCGCTGTGCCAGGGTTTGCGCCGCCTGGGCAAAACCCTTGGAACGCTCGGTATATTTCTCGAAGTTCATGAAACCCTCGCGTGAACCGACGCGCCGGTCCCTCTTCGAGGCAACGCGGCTCGCCTTCCGGTCAACCAATATTCTTCCGGTCAACCAATATTGGTGTGGGGGCCGGTGGTCACAAGGCTCGCGTTGCCCCCACCCGCACGGACCCGAAATCCGGCGACCTGCCGGTCCATCGCCATCCACGCCCCGCCCTCCTCCGGGGCGGCAGCGTCGTCACGCCGTCGGCGGGACGTCCGGCTCGCTCGGCGGCGTCGGCGTGGGCGGCGCAGCCTCGGCCTCCGGCTCGGGACCGGTCATCTCGGTATCGGCCGGCGTCATCGGCCGCGGCGGCGCCACGCCCTGGCCCTGCCCGTCGGCATTCATGACGCGGAAATAGTGCTCGGCGTGCTGATAGAAATTCTCCGCGGCGATTCGGTCGCCGGAGGAGCCCGCCTCACGCGCGAGCGCCACGTAACGCTCGAACACCTGGTAAGCGTTGCCGCGGATCTTGACGTTCGGTCCGTTGCTATCGAACGTCTGGATGCGGTGCGGCATGCGCGGACGGTTGTTCGGATGGTTGCCGCCGCCGCCACCTCCACCGCCGCCGCCGCCGCCATTGCGGCCTCTGTTCCGCTTGTTCTGGCCGGGTCTCATGATTCCTTTGAAATCGCGATACGACATCATTCACGACATTTGTGATTGGTGCGAGTACCCCTCGGTGTCTGCCCGCATCGCGGTCAGCACCATTCTCGGCAGGGGAGCGATACCGGCGCCCTGAGGCGCAGGAGCTCTTGGCTCCATCTCTTCGCGGTTCCACCCTAGACGGGAAACCCACCTATTCCAACAAGTTTTTTGATCCCTCGCTTGCTCTATTCACCGGTTAGCGCCTCGCCGGCGCGACCCCCATGCAGCGTATGACGCCGGATAGATCGCATTTTAGGCTCTGCAACGCCAAGCCGCTCTCGCTCAAGAGCGTCGCCACGGCGACATGTTGACCAGCGCCCACTTCGAAAAGGGCAAGACCGTCGGGGGCCAAAAGACGCCGTGTCGCGCTCGCCAACTGCCGATAGGCAGCGAACCCATCCGCGCCGCCATCGAGCGCGCACCGCGGCTCGTAGCGGGCGACCTCTGGCGCCAATGTCTCGATCTCCGTAGACGGTATATAGGGAGGATTTGCGACAATGACATCCAGCTGGCAGGAAATTGTTTCGCCCCAGCTTCCCGCCGCGAATAGCGCGCGTTCTGCCAGACCGAGCGCCGCGGCATTGCGTCGCGCCGTTGCTGTCGCCCCCGGAAGGATGTCGATGCCGATGCCGAGGGCGTTTGGCAGCTCCGACAAAAGCGCGAGGAGGAGGCAGCCGCTACCCGTGCCGAAATCGAGAATGCGCAGCGGCGCTGCGCGGTCGGGCAGCAGGGCAAGCGCGGCCTCCACCAGCGTCTCGCTGTCGGGCCGGGGATCGAGCGTATCAGGCGAGATCTCGAGATCGAGGCTCCAGAACTGGCGCCGTCCGGCGAGGCGCGAGTAAGGCTCGCGCGCGGCGCGGCGTGCCGTCAGAGCGGCAAGTCGCGCCTGCGCCGCTGCGTCGATCGAACGCTCGGGATAGCCCAGCACAACGCCGGGCTCGACGCCCAGCGCCAGCGCCAGCAGTAGCCGTGCCTCGCGGCGCGACTCGGCGATGCCGGCCGCAGCGAGGCGCTTGGCAACGGCGCCGACCGCCTCACCGGTTGTCGCGCTCCCGCCATGGAGGGAGGGAGTGATGCTGGTCATTCCACTTCCGCCAGGCGCGCCGCTTGGTCTTCGGCGAGCAGCACATCGATGAACTCGTCGAGCGCCTCGCCGCTCATCACCTTGTCGATCTTGTAGAGCGTCAGGTTCACGCGATGGTCGGTAACGCGGCCTTGCGGGAAATTGTAGGTGCGGATGCGCTCGGAGCGGTCGCCGGTGCCGACTTGGCTCTTGCGGGATGCGGCGCGCTCGGCCTCGCGCGCCTGCCGCTCGCGCTCGTAGAGCCGCGCGCGCAGCACCTTGAGCGCCTTGGCTTTGTTCTTGTGCTGCGATTTCTCATCCTGCTGCGAGACGACGAGGCCAGTCGGCAGATGCGTGATGCGCACGGCACTGTCGGTGGTGTTGACGGATTGCCCGCCCGGGCCGCTCGAGCGAAAGACGTCGATGCGCAAATCCTTGTCCTCGATATGGATATCGACCTCCTCCGCCTCGGGTAGCACCGCCACCGTCGCCGCCGAGGTATGAATGCGGCCGCTCCCCTCGGTCTCCGGCACGCGCTGCACGCGATGCACGCCCGATTCGAATTTGAGCCGCTGGAACACGTCGCGACCGCTGATCGTCGCGATCGCCTCCTTGAAGCCGCCGAGCCCCGTCTCCGACACTTCCATCACCTCGAAGCGCCAGCCGTGCTGCGCGGCGTAGCGCTGATACATGCGGAAGAGCGCGGCGGCGAACAGCGCCGCCTCCTCGCCGCCAGTGCCGGCGCGCGTCTCGAGGATCGCGTTGCGCGCGTCGGCCTCGTCCTTGGGAAGGAGCAGCAGCTTCACCTGCTGCTCCAGCTGCGGCAGCCGCTCCTTCAGGGCTTGCAGCTCGTTCTGGGCGAGCGCACGCATCTCCTGATCGTCGCCGACTTCGGCCAGCGCCGATAGATCAGCCATTTCGCCCTGCAACTTACGCAGCGCGGCGACGCCGTCGACGATGGGCGTCAGCTCGCTGTATTCGCGGGTCAATTTCGCCACCTCACCGCCGGGCAGATGGGGCGCCCCCAGCGCGTCGCGCAGCTCCGCATGGCGTCGAACGACTCGATCGAGCTTGGCATCCAGAGAGCTTTGCGCGGTCACTCCGTCCTCTCCTCCCCCTCGGCGCTCAAGCGGAACAGGCGCCGCAGCAGGTCTTCGATCGCGGCAATCTCACCGGGGGACGCGCCCGCCAATTCGCGCAGCACCTCCGACGGATCGTGCAGCAGGCGATTGGCAAGAAGCCGCGTCGCCGCCTCGGCGTCGCCGCCCGCCTCGTCCAGCGCCTCACGCCGCAGCACTTCCACATGCCGGCGCAGCGCCACCACGGCCGGCGCAGCGCGGCGCGAGGCACGACGTTCTGCGAAGGCCGAGAGCTCGGCATCGAGGATGCGCCACGCCTCGGCCAACGCCGCTTCGCGCACGGCCCGCCCCGCCAGCGCGGCGCGCTCAAGATCGCCGAGATCATAGAGGAAGGCGCCGTCGAGATCGTTAACTGCCGGCTCGGCATCGGCCGGGATCGCCGCATCGATGACAAAGATGGGCCGTCGCGGGCGGCGCCTCAAGGCGGCAGCGACTCGCGGCGCGGTCAGCACGGCGCGCCCGCTGCCGAGCGAGGCGATGACGATGTCGGCCGCGGCCAGCGCGTCGTCCAGCTCGTCGAGGGGCAGCAGGTTGCAGACGAAGCGTTGTGCTGCCCGCTCGGCGCGCGCCGGCGGGCCGCACACCACGAGGCGGGCGAGGCCGGCGCGGCGAAACTGGCCTGCGATGAGCTCGCCCATCTCGGCGGGGCCCAGCAGGAGCGCGTCGCAACGGTCGAGGTCGCCATGGATGTCGCGCGCGAGCTGCAGCGCCGCCGCGGCGATCGAGACCGGCCGCTCGGCGATGCGCGTGTCGCGACGCACGCGACGCGCTGCGCCATAGGCTGCCGAGAAAACCGCCTCGAGCGCCGCACCGGCGAGGCCAAGCTCGGCAGCAAGCCGATGTGCCGCCTTCACCTGGCCGAGCACTTGCGGCTCGCCGGCCACAAGGCCGTCGAGCGCGCTGGTGACGGCAAAGATATGACGCAGCGCGCCCGCGCCTTCGTGGCGATAGAGTCCGGCAGCAATGGCCGCCGCGGCGAAGCCAGTCCGTTCGGCGAGGAGTTCGACGAAAAGTGCGGCCGTGCGGTCGGCGTCGTCACTGGTGGTGACGAGCTCGACGCGGTCGCAGGTGGCGATCAGCGCCGCTTCGCCGAGCCCGGCACCGCGCAGGCTTTCGAGAGCCGCCGACAGCTCGGCCTCGACCAGCGCGAAGCGGTCGCGCAGCGCGATCGGGCTGGTGCGGTGGTTGGTGCCGATGACGAGCAGGGCGATACCCGTCCCGGCCGCGTCGGCGCCGGGCATGCGCTCTCCCTCGCTAGCGGAACGGGGCGAGGCGGTCCTTGAGCGCGCCGAGCGGCACCTCGACCTGCTCGCCGCTGTCGAGGTCGCGCAAAGTCGCCGCCGCGCGCGCCAGCTCGTCCTCGCCCAGGATCACCGCGGCGCGCGCCCCGATCTTGTTGGCGCGCTTCATGCGACGGGCGATATTGCCGGAATAGCCGAGATCGACGACATAACCGGCGCCGCGCAGCTCATGCGCGATCTTCAACGCCGCCGCCTCACCCTTCTCGCCGATGGGGATCACCGCGATCGGCCGCGGCGGCGGCGTGGGCTCGCCGATGAGCAGCGCGAGGCGCTCGATCCCGGCGGCCCAGCCGACGCCCGGCGTCTCGGGCCCGCCCATGACGCCCATCAACCCGTCATAGCGGCCGCCTCCCAGTACCGTGCCTTGCGCGCCGAGATCGGTGGTCACGAACTCGAAGGCGGTGTGGCAGTAGTAATCGAGGCCGCGCACCAGGCGCGGGCTCACACGATGGCCGATGCCGAGCAGGTCGAGGCCGGAGCGCACCGCATCGAAGAAGGCGCGCGCGTCCGGCGTCAGATATTCGGCGAAAGACGGCGCGCCCGCATTGATGCGCTTGTCCGCTTCGTCCTTCGAATCGAGGATGCGCAGCGGGTTGCGCTCGAGCCGCTTGAGGCTGTCCTCCGAAAGCCCGGCGCGGTGTTGCGCGTAATAGACGACGAGTGCCTCGCGATACGCGTGCCGGCTGGCCGCGTCGCCGAGCGTATTGAGCTCGAGCACGGTGCGCTGCAGGATGCCGAGCGCATCGAGGATATCGGCGCCGAGCGCAATGACTTCGACGTCGGCCGAGGGCGGTGCGGCGCCAATGAGCTCGACGTCGATCTGGTGGAACTGGCGAAAGCGGCCCTTTTGCGGCCGCTCGTAGCGGAACATCGGACCGCTCGCGAAGAATTTGAGTGGCAGGTTCTGTGCGAGCCCATTGGAGAGCACGGCGCGGACGATGCCGGCGGTGTATTCCGGCCGTAGCGTGACCTCGTCGCCGCCGCGGTCGGTGAAGGTGTACATCTCCTTGGTGACGATGTCGGTCGTCTCGCCGATGGGCCGCGCGAACACCTCGGTAAACTCGAAGATCGGCGTCGCGATCTCCTGATACCCGTAGCGCTCGGCGAGACTGCGCGCCGTGTCCACGACAGCGCGATGTCGACGCTGCTCTTCCGGTAGGAGATCCTGGGTGCCGCGCACTGGCTGCAAGGCGGCCATGGACGATATCGCAGACGCAGCGCCTAGGAAGCGGCCGCGCCGGCCGTGGCGCCGGCGCGCTTGGCCTCCTCGAGTTCGGCGGCCTTCTTCTCGACCATCTCGACGAGATGATCGACGATGCTCTGATCCTTCAGGCGATGATGCGGCACGCCCGCGACATAGACCTGGTGCGTGTTGTTGCCGCCGCCGGTGAAGCCGATGTCGGTCTCGCGCGCCTCGCCCGGCCCGTTGACCACGCAGCCGATCACCGACAGCGTCATCGGCGTGGTGATATGCGCGAGCCGCTGCTCCAGCACCTCCACCGTCTTGATCACCTCGAAATTCTGGCGCGCGCAGGACGGGCACGAGATGACCGTGACGCCGCGCCGGCGCAGCCCCAGCGCCTTCAGGATCTCGAAGCCGATCTTGATCTCCTCCACCGGCTCGGCCGAGAGCGAGACGCGAATCGTGTCGCCGATGCCTGCCCACAGCAACGAGCCCATGCCGATCGCCGATTTGGTGGTGCCGGTCATCAAGCCGCCGGCCTCGGTGATACCGAGATGCAGCGGATAGTCGCAAGCTTCAGCGAGCTGCTGATAGGCGGCGACGGCAAGGAACACGTCGGACGCCTTGCAGGAAATCTTGAATTCGCGGAAGTCATTGTCCTCGAGGATCTTGGCATGGGTGAGCGCGCTCTCGACCATGGCCTCGGGGCAAGGCTCGCCGTAACGCTCCAGCAGGTCGCGCTCGAGCGAACCGGCATTGACGCCGATGCGCATCGAGCAGCCGTGATCCTTGGCTGCCTTCACCACTTCCCGGACTCGCTCGGCCGAGCCGATATTGCCGGGGTTGATGCGCAAGCAGGCGGCGCCGCTTTGGGCAGCCTCTATAGCGCGCTTGTAGTGGAAATGGATGTCCGCGACGATCGGCACCTCGACCTGAGGCACGATTTCCTTGAGCGCCAGCGCCGATTCCTGGTCGGGACAGGAGACGCGCACGATGTCCGCGCCCGCGCGCTCCAACGCCTTGATCTGATTGACGGTCGCCGCGACGTCGTGGGTCAGTGTGTTGGTCATCGACTGCACGGTGATGGGCGCGTCGCCCCCCACTGGCACCTTGCCGACATGAATCTGGCGGCTCCTCCGTCGATCTATATCGCGATAGGGACGCACGCTCATCGCTCAACCTCTTGCCACTGCACCCCGACGAACGAAGGGCAAACACCGCGCCTTATAGCGCGTTTCCGGCGTGAGCAAAAGTTCCGGACCGAATATCCAGCTTAATCAGGCTCTTCGGGTGCGGTCGGATCGACTTCGGTCGGAGTCGGAGCGGCCGCGGGAGCCGGCGCGCGGCTCGCAGGCGCGACCGATGGTGACGCCGGCACAACCGCCGTGCCGGCGACGAGGCGGTCCGGTTCAAGAAGGATGTTGGCCCGGATGCCGCCGCGGAACGTCGGAACCGCCCGGCCGTCGACCGTCGCGGTGAGGGCCGTCGGCACGCCGGTGTGCATGGTGAGGCCTGCCTGATCGGGTACGCGATAACTGTCGCCGGCGTGGAGCTGGCGCGAGAAGATCGCCACGTTGTTGGCATCGCGCACCTGGATCCAGCTGTCGCTGACAGCGCGCAGGAGGATGCGCGTGCGGCCATTGGCGACACCGTAGATGCGCGGCTTCTCGGCGGGTGGCGGTGTCGCGGCGGCCTCAGGCACGCTGGGCAGGGCGACGGCAGTCGCCGCCGCTGGTGCCGGAGGTGGGAGCACCATGGCCGCCGGCGCCGCCGGTGGCGGATTTTCGGCGACCACGGCGGCCGGCGCCGGTGCGGCATCAGGTGTCGGGGCCAGGGTCGCCGCAGCGGCGGGAGCCTCGACCGGCGCCACGTCGCTTGGCGGCGCGACCGCGGTGGGCACCTCCGCCGCTGGCTGAGGCGCAGGCGTCATCGGAGCGCGCGGCGCGAGTTCGGTCGGCACCGCGGCCACCCGCTCCGGCCGCGGCCGGGCGCTCGACGAGAGATAATACCAGAGACCGTAGCCACAGATGGCGAGGATCACCGCGACAAGCAGCATCGTGCCTCCGGGGACGCTGCGCTCGGCAAGCGGCACCGGGAACGTCAGGTCGCGCTGGCCCTCGAAACCTTCGGCCTCAAGCTTAAAGCGGCGCACCGCCTCCTCGCCATCGAGGCCAAGGTGCGTCGCATACGCACGCACGAAGCCCAAGGCGTAGACGGCGCCGGGCAATTGGTCGTAGCGGCCTTCCTCGATCGCCTCGAGATAGGCGGCGCGGATGCGCAGCGCGGTGGCGACGCGATTGAGGTCGCTGCCGAAGCCCTCGCGGGTTTCCCGCAACAGCTGGCCGATCATGCGGCGCCGAGTCTGCCTCGGCTCAGCCGAAGCTTCCACCGGCGGCGCCTCCACTTGAATTTGGTCGGATTGCAACGGTGCCTCTTGGAGGATGTCTTTGCGTCGGGATAAGGAGCGCCATTCGCTTCTGAAACCGAGCCCCCATGCGATAGGGGAATGATGAAAAAACCGTGAAGACCGCTGATCTTCAGGCACAGCTGCGCGCGCAGTGTATCAAATATCGGCGCAGCACCGCAACGATCGACTCTCTGTCGTGCCTGTGCCAAGGGTCAGACCACGACCCCATGATCGCGCGCAAAATCCCGCAGCTTGCTGCGCAGGCTACGAGGCGGCAGCGCCGGCAACGCGGCCAGCAGTTCGGAGAGCGGGGCGAGCTCGAGGCTGCGGATCATCGCCTTGACCGGCCCGATGCTGCCCGGCGCCATCGACAGCACACGAAAGCCGATCCCGACGAGCGCCATCGCATCGAGCGGCTGTCCCGCCATCTCGCCGCACAGCGCCAGCGGCACGCGATGCTCGGCGCAGGCCTGTGTCACTTCGCCGAGCAGCCGCAAAACCGGCAGCGACAGCGTATCGTAGCGCTCGGCGAGCTTCGGGTTACCGCGGTCGGCGGCGAAGAGAAATTGCACCAAATCGTTGGTGCCGACCGACAGGAAATCGATCTTGGGCAGCAGCTGCGGCAGCTCCCATAGCAGCGCCGGCACCTCGAACATGACACCGACCTCGATCTTGGCAGGCAGCTTATGGCCGCGCGCCACGGCGCGCTCGACCTCGAGGTCGAGTACTGCGCGTGCTGCATCGAACTCGGCGATGTCGGCGATCATTGGGAACATGACGCGCAGCCGGCGGTCGCGTGCGGCGCGGATGAGCGCGCGCAGTTGCTGGCGCAGCAGCGCCGGCCGGTCGAGAGCGATGCGGATCGCCCGCCACCCCATCGCCGGGTTCTCGTCCTTGATCTCCGACATGTACGGCAGCAGCTTGTCGCCGCCGATATCGAGGGTACGAAAGGTCACGGGCCGGTCGCTCGCATGCTCCAGCACGCGGCGGTAGACGGAGGCCTGTTGCCCGACCGTGGGGAAATCGTCCCGCAGCATGAAGAGCAACTCGGTACGGAAGAGCCCGACCCCTTCGGCGCCCGTCTCGTCGAGATAAGGGAGATCAAGCAACAACCCGGCATTCAATTGCAGCGAGACCCGCTCGCCACCGCGCGTCTCGGCCGGCAAATCGCGCAAGGCGGCGTAGCCGAGCCGCTGACCCAGCCGCACCTCGATGCGGGCGTTGACCGCCTGTTGGATGTCCTCGCCCGGCCGCAACAGCACCACGGCCTCGTCGCCATCGACGACGACAAGATCACCCGCCTCGACCTTGGCCAGCACGTCCTTGACGCGGCCGACGACGGGAATGTCAAGCGCGCGCGCGACCACAGCGACGTGTGCGGTGGGCGAGCCCTCCTCGAGCACCAGGGCCTTGAGCCGGCGGCGGTCGTAGTCGAGCAGCTCCGCCGGACCCATGCTGCGCGCGACGAGAATGAATTCCGGCGGCAGCTCGACGGCCGCGGCGATATGATGGCCGGCGAGATGCTGCTGCAGACGGTTGCCGAGATCCTCGAGGTCGGCGAGCCGCTCGCGCAGGTACGGGTCGCTCACCGAGCCCATGCGCGCGCGCGTCTCGTCCTGCACCTTCTGCACCGCCGCCTCTGCGGTGAGACCGCTGTGCACGGCATCGGTCATGCGCTGCAGCCAGCCGCGGTCGGCGGCGAACATGCGATAGGTCTCGAGGATGTCACGGTGCTCGCCGCTGCTGGCGACATCGCTCGCCGCCAGCAGCTCGTCGATCGCGCTCTGCATGGCATCGACCGCGCCGCGCAGACGCGCGAGTTCGGCCCGCGGATCTTCGGCAACGAGCTGACGGATCAAAACGCGCGGCTCGTGCAGCACGGCGGTGCCGACGGCAAGCCCGGTGTTAAGGCGTATGCCGTCGAGGCGCATCGGCAGCAGGCCGATGCCCTCCGAGCGCTGCTGCTCGGACGGGCTGACGAGATCGCCGCTCGCGGCCAGCTCGGCCACCACCATGGCGATGGTTTGCAGCGCCTCAGTCTCATCCTCGGTGTAATGGCGCTGCGTGCGATTCTGCACCACGAGCACCCCCAAGACGCGACCGCCGCGCAGGATCGGCACGCCCATCAGCGAATGATAGATCTCCTCCCCCGTTTCCGGCCGGTAGGCGAAATCCGGATGCGACTGCGCATCGGCAAGCGCCAGCGGCCTCGCGGTCGCGGCAATGACGCCAACAAGACCCTCGCCAACCCGCAAGCGGGTGCGATGCACGGCCTCCGGCCGCAAGCCCTCGGTGGCGAAGAGCTCGAGTACCTCGCCCGCGCGCATGACGTAGCAAGAGCACACTTCCGCCACCATGTCGGCGGCGATGATGCGAACGATCGTGTTGAGCCGTTCCTGCGCGATGCCGGAGCCCGCCATCACATCGCGCAGCCGTCGCAGCAGACGGCGAGATCCGGTGACCGCCGCTCCCGGCTCCATCAGCTCTCCGCCCGGGAGCGATCGTCCGCGCCGGGATAAGGCTCCAGCCGGCGCTCGCTGGCGACGAGCGCAGCGACCGCTTGCGCCACGAGTTCGTCGAGCACCTCCTTGGTAGATTGCTCCCGCGTCACCATCCCTACGCTTTGCCCGGCCATGACCGAACCGCTCTCGACATCGCCCTCGATGACAGCACGCCTTAGCGCGCCGGCCCAGAAATGCTCGATCTCGAGCTGCGCGTCCTTCTGCGACACCTCGCCGCGGTTGAAACGGTCGATGATTTGGCGCTGCAAGTCGAGGAAGCGCTGCGTGCCCTCATTGGCGAGCGCGCGCACGGGGATAACGGGAAAGCGCGGGTCGAGTTGCACCGAGGGCACGGCGTCGCGCGCGCCGGCGCGGATGAAGGCCTGCTTGAAGCGGGGATGGGCGATCGATTCGTGGGCGCAGACAAAGCGCGTGCCGAGTTGCACGCCCGAAGCGCCCATCTCGAGATAAGAGACGATCGCCTCGCCGCGGCCGATGCCGCCGGCGACAAAGACCGGCACGCCGGCCGTATGTGGCAGGATTTCCTGTGCCAACACGCTCGTCGAAACAGGACCAATGTGCCCACCAGCCTCCATACCCTCGATGACGATTGCGTCCGCCCCCATGCGGACCAGTTTTTTCGCTATGACGAGCGCCGGCGCGAAGCACAGCAGCTTGGCGCCGGAGCGCTTGATGCGGTCAATCGCGGCGCCATTGGGCAATCCCCCCGCCAACACGACATGGCCGACGCGGCGTCCGGCGCAGACGTCGATGAGATCGGTGAGGTGCGGGTGCAGCGTGATGAGGTTGACGCCGAAGGGGCGTGCCGTCAGCGCGCGCGTCGCGGCGATCTCGGCATCAAGCAGCTGGGGCGTCATCGAGCCGCAGGCGATGACGCCGAAGCCGCCGCCGTTGGAGATCGCAGCAACCAGGTTGCGCTCTGACACCCAGGTCATGGCACCGCCCATGATCGCCAGATCGGATCCGAGGAAGTCGCGGCCGCGCAGCCACAACCGGTCGAGGTGGCGCCGCGCGCGCGCCGCCGTCTCGCGCGCGGCTGCCCCCGGCCGCTGAGGCCCAGGGACGATGCCGCGTTCGGCCTCGGGGGTCATGAGGAGCTTACCCGGCGTCGAGGCCGTAGGCGGTGTGCAGCGCCCTGACTGCAAGCTCGGTGTATTCCTCGGCGATGAGCACGCTAACCTTGATCTCCGAGGTCGAGATGACCTGGATGTTGATGTTCTTCTCGGCAAGCGTCCGGAACATCTGCTGAGCGATGCCGACATGACTGCGCATGCCCACGCCGATTACCGAGACCTTGACCACGTTGGCGTCCGGCTTCAGCGCCTGGAATCCGAGCGTGGCGCGCTTGTCCTCGAGCACCTTGACGGCGCGGTCAAGATCGGCCTTGCCGACGGTGAAGGTCAGATCGGTTAGGCGACCGTCCTCCGAGATGTTCTGCACGATCATGTCGACATTGATCGCGTGGTCGGCGAGCGGACCGAAGATGGCCGCGGCGACGCCCGGCCGGTCGGCGACCTTCAACAGCGTGATCTTGGCCTCGTCGCGACTGTAGGCGATGCCGCTCACCACTTGCTTTTCCACGATCTCGTCCTCGTCTACGACCAGCGTACCCGGCGTCTCGGTGAAGCTCGACAGCACCTGCACGCGTACGCGATGGTTCATTGCCATCTCGACCGAGCGCGTCTGCAGAACCTTGGCGCCCTGCGATGCGAGCTCGAGCATCTCCTCGTAGGTAATTCTATCGAGCTTCCTCGCCTTCGCAACGATGCGTGGATCCGTTGTATAGACGCCGTCCACATCAGTGAAGATGTCGCAGCGATCGGCCGCGAGGGCTGCTGCAAGCGCCACAGCCGAGGTGTCGGAGCCGCCGCGCCCCAGGGTGGTGACGCGGTGATCTGGCCCGATGCCCTGGAACCCCGCCACCACCGCGACCTGGCCCTCGCCCATGCGGCGGAGGAGGTCGGCGGCGGCAATGTCGAGGATGCGCGCCTTGCCGTGCATATCGTCGGTGCGCACCGGTATCTGCCAGCCGAGCCAGGAGCGCGCGTTGACGCCGAGATCCTGCAAAGCCAGCGCGACGAGGCCCGCCGTCACCTGCTCGCCCGAGGCGACGACCACGTCGTATTCGCGTGCATCGTGCAGTTTGCAGGTCTGGCGCGTCCAATCGACGAGCTGGTTGGTGACACCGGCCATGGCCGATACCACCACCGCCACTTCGTTGCCGGCATCGGTCTCGCGCTTGACGCGCCGCGCCACGTTCCTGATGCGGTCGATATCGGCCACCGACGTGCCGCCAAATTTCTGCACGATGCGCGCCATAGCGTGAGGACCCGTCGCCAGCTCGAGTGCAACAATGATGCCGCCGGCCTGTGGCTGCGAGAAACCGGCATTGCCGGGAAAAAGGCGCGTATACATACTCTCACCGGCCGCCGCGAGGCAAGGCGGCCGCCCGACAGGGTATCGGCATGGACAAGACGGCGACAGGCGAGACGAAGGCTACCACGACGGTCGACCGCGCCGAAATCGCGCGCTTCGCCGAGAGCGCGGATTCGTGGTGGGACCCGAGCGGCGCGTTCCGGCCCCTGCACCAACTCAACCCCGTGCGCCTCGCCTTCATCCGCGACCGCCTCGCCGCCTATTTCGGGCGCGACATCCACGCACCGAAGCCCTTTGCCGGTTTGCGCCTCCTCGATATCGGTTGCGGCGGAGGCCTAGTCAGCGAGCCCTTGGCGCGCCTCGGCGCGGCGGTCACCGGCGTCGATGCCGCGGGCGAGGCGCTGGCGATCGCCCGCGCGCATGCCGAGAGCGCAGGTCTCGACATTGAGTACCGTCAGGCGGCGGCCGAGGATCTCGCCGACGCCGGCGAGAGCTTCGATGCCGTGCTCGCCCTCGAAATCGTCGAGCATGTCGCCGACCCGGCACTGTTCCTCACCGCGGCCGCCCGCCTCGTCCGGCCCGGCGGCGCCTTCATCGCCGCGACGCTCAACCGCACACCCAAGGCTTTCGTCTTCGGCATCCTCGGCGCCGAATACCTGCTGCGCTGGCTGCCGCGCGGCACGCATCAATGGCGCAAGTTCCTGCGCCCATCGGAGATCGCCGCAGGCCTGCGGCCGCATGGCCTTATCGTCAAGGACATCAGCGGCCTCTCCTACAGCCCGCTGGCCGGGCGCTGGACGCTGTCCCACAAGCTCGATGTCAACTACTTGCTCTTCGCCAGCAAGCCTTGACGCAGGGCGTACCGTACCGTCCAACCTCCAGCTTCGATCAACCCTTGCCGCCGCAGCTTTTCGACCTTATTAGTGATAAGGGCCGGCCGGTCGCCCCGGGCGGGTGCTGGCGGACGCCAAAGGGGAGGGCGCAGTGGGTCTTCAGGGTGCGTCGATGAGTACTTTCCAGGGGTCGGGCGATAGCTTCCGCCTTACCGGCAAGATCAAATGGTTTAACCGGAGCAAGGGGTTCGGGTTCATTGTCCCGAGCGACGGCGGCGCCGACGTGTTCCTGCCGCTCTCGGCGCTTGAGCGCTCCGGCCATAGCGAGGCGCCGGACGGAGCATCCATCGTCTTTGAGTGGACGCAGGGGCCGAAGGGCCGTGCCGTGGCGCAGATCATCGAGATCGACGCCACAACGGCGGCGCCACGCCCGCCGCGCGAGAGCCGCTCCCGCGGCCGCGACAGTCATGACGAGGGCGGCGGCCCGACCGAATCGCTCGACGGCGTGGTCAAGTGGTACGATCCCGCGCGCGGCTTCGGCTTCATCCTGCCCAGTGACGGCGGCAAGGACATCTTTGTCCATGTGACGGCATTGCGACGCTCCGGCATCGAGATGCTCGAGCCGGGACAGCCCGTGCGCATGATGGTGTCGCAGGCGCGGCGCGGGCGGGAAGCCGCTTCGGTCGAACTGATCTAGCCCGGGCTACCGCCGCCACACCGCGAGGGCGGCGAGGGCGGCGAAGCAGGCCGCGGCGAGAAACGCCGGCCGATAGCTGCCGCTTGCCTCGACCACGACGCTGAACAGCGCCGGTCCGATCACAATCCCCAGGAAGGTCAGTGACAGGGCGCCGCCCGTCACCAGCCCGGCTTTGCCCGCCGGCGCCAGCGTCGCCACTTCGGCCAGGTAGATCCCATTCCAGCCCAGCCCGCTCGCGCCGAGCACGACGGTGACCGCGGCGATGGCGGCGACCGGCCAGCCGGGAGTCACTAGGCTGAGGGCCGTCGCGCTCGCTGCCATGACCAGCCCCAACAGGCAGAGCAGCTGGCGCGTCGGCAGGAAGCGATCGGCGACCCAGCCCCAGAGGATGCGGCCGCCGATCGCGGCCACCTGCGCCGCCGCCATCACCGCGCCGGCCGTGACCAGGTCGAGGCCGACCCGCTCGGTCAGGAAGGTCACGACGAAGGCGCTGAAGCACAGCTGCATCGCCGAAAAGGCCAGCGATGCCAGCGCCAGGCGCCGAAGCGGCGGCGAGGCCAGCACTAGCCGGATCGCCGCCAGCACGCCGCGCTCGCCCCGCGCTGTCGGGTCGGCATCGCTGTCGAGGCTCTTGCGCACGGGCTCGACGGCGACCGCCACAAGGGCGCTGAGCGCCGCCGCGGCGAGCGCCGCGCCTTTCCAGCCGAGCGCCAGGACAAGCGCAGGCACCAGGATCCCCGCCAGCGCGCCACCCACGGGCACGCCGGTCTGCTTGATCGAGAACACCAGGGCGCGCCGCGCCGGCGGCGTCTGGCGGATCAGCAAATGCGAGCTCGCCGGCGTCACCGGACCGTAGCCCAGGCCGAGCAGCACCGCGCCGCCGAGCACGAGCGCGAGACTCGCCGAGGCAGTGAGGGCGAGACCGCCGGCGCAGGCGACGAGGCAGGCCTGGCTCAGCCGGATGGCGCCGTGGCGCCGGATCGGGCCGCCGCTCACCGCCGCCGAAAGGCACGCCGCGGCGTAGACGAGCGAGGTGTAGACGCCGATGCCGTTGGCGCTGACGCCGATCTCGGGCGCTGCCAGCGCGGCAAAGACGGGCGGCATCAGCACGGCCATGGACACCAGCGCTTGGATCGCCAGCGTGGCGATGAGAGCGAACATCGGGAAGCCGCCGGGGGTGGGCGGACAGTGTTGCCGCGCCTCGGCCCGGCGTCAACCGGACCGCCGCCACACCGGGAATTCCCGGTCCCCGAAGCAAAAACCGTTTGCGACGGGTTCGGGGATCACATACTGTATGTTGTGGTTACCGGACTATAGACCCACAGAATACAGCGGGGGTACAATGGAAACGATCTGGACACCGGAGCTCGTCACGCAGCTGTCGGCGCTGTGGCAGCAAGGCCTTTCGACCGCCGCGATCGGCCGCCGCCTGGGTGTCAGCAAGAACGCCGTGGTCGGCAAGGCGCATCGCCTCGCGCTCGACCCGCGCCCGTCGCCCTTGAAGCGGCCGCCGGCGCCGCGCGTGGTCGGCATCACCGGCCCGACCTGCTCCTGGCCGCACGGCCACCCCGGCGAGAAGGACTTTCACTTCTGCGGCAAGCGGCCGATGCAAGGCAAATCCTATTGCGCGGAGCACGCCCAGCTCGCCTACGTCAAGCCGAAGGTCGAGAAGTCGAACGCCGCCTGACGCCCCATATCGGGGAGTCCTCGGGTTCCGGCCGGGCGGCCGCCGAGCGGCGATTGGGGAGCGGCGATGTTTTGCTCGGCCGCGGCTAGGGCGCTGCGCCGCCCTCAGCGGGTCAGCTGGCGCATGCCGCGGTCGAGCCCCTCCAGCGTCAGCGGGAACATGCGGTCTTCCATCAGCCGGCGCATCAGCTGGATCGAGGGCGCGCTCTCCCAGTAGCGCTCGGGCACCGGGTTGAGCCACACTGCCTTGGGATACGTCGCCAGCAGGCGATGCATCCACGCCTCGCCCGCCTCCTCGTTCCAATGCTCGACGCTGCCGCCGGGCTGGACGATCTCGTAGGGGCTCATGCTGGCGTCGCCGACCAAGATCAGCTTGTAGCTCGCATCGTAGGTGTGCAGCACCTGCATCGTCGGCGTCTTCTCGACCTGGCGGCGCCAGGCGTCGCGCCACAGCGACTCGTAGGGGCAGTTGTGGAAATAGAAATATTCGAGGTGCTTGAACTCGGCGCGCGCCGCCGAGAACAGCTCCTCGCAGGTGCGCACATGGCCATCCATCGAGCCGCCGATGTCGAGCAGCAGCAGCACCTTCACCGCGTTGTGGCGCTCCGGCACCAGCTTGATGTCGAGCCAGCCGGCGTTGCGCGCGGTCGAGCGGATGGTGTCGTCGAGGTCGAGCTCGTCGGCCGCGCCCTCGCGCGCGAATTGGCGCAGCCGGCGCAGCGCCACCTTGATGTTGCGCGTGCCGAGCTCGATGCGGTCGTCGAGATTCTTGAACGCGCGCTGGTCCCACACCTTGACGGCGCGGTTGTTGCGGTTCTCGTCCTGGCCGATGCGCACGCCCTCGGGATTGTAGCCATAGGCGCCATAGGGCGAGGTGCCGGCGGTGCCGATCCATTTGCTGCCGCCCTGGTGACGCCCCTGCTGCTCGGCCAGGCGCTTCTTCAGCTCCTCCATCAGTCTGTCCCAGCCGCCCATCGCCGCGATCTGCTTCTTCTCCTCCTCGCTGAGCAGCTTCTCGGCGAGCTTGCGCAGCCATTCCTCGGGGATCTCGACGCCGGCCTCGCCCACCGTCTCGAGCCCCTTGAAGTGATGGCCGAAGACGCGATCGAACTTGTCGAGATTGCGCTCGTCCTTCACCAGCGCCGCGCGCGCGAGATAGTAGAAATCGTCGACGCTGTAGGAAGCGAGATTGCGCTTCATCGCCTCGAGCAAGGTGAGGTACTCGCGCAAGCTGACGGGCACCTTGGCCTGCCGCAGCTCGAGGAAGAACCCGGCGAACATGGGTCAGCGCCGCAGGCGGTGCGCCCCCTCTCCCCTTGCGGGAGAGGGCGGGGCCCATGGCGCAGCCATGGGAGGGTGAGGGGGAGCCATCGAGCGCACCTCACCCCTCCCCCTCACTTCCCGTTGCTGCGCAACGGGGGCAACCCGTTCGATCGCTCTGCGATCGAACCCTCTGGGGCCGGTCGCGAA
>Ga0185299_10002340_pt1 | contig 29826 bp, 28 predicted proteins | sample PaiPotPPA55metaG_FD_128002 | JGI IMG/M metagenome (GOLD analysis project Ga0185299, IMG submission 128002) | Iron sulfur acid spring bacterial and archeal communities from Banff, Canada, to study Microbial Dark Matter (Phase II) - Paint Pots PPA... ...
GCTCAGGCGCGCCCATTTCGAGCTCCCTGGGTGCCGGTGGTGCCGATTCTCGGAGCCCTCATTTGCAGCGCGATGATTGTTGGTCTCGATAGAACGACGCAGCTAGCGGCGGCGGTATGGATGGTGATTGGGCTCTCCGTCTATTTCCTCTATGCGAGAGCGCACAGCAAGCTGAACGGGGTGGCCGTTAGTCAAGTACGTTAAGTGCTCTTACTTGCGCGAGTCCTTCCCAACAATATGGACTAAATCCTGCTGGTGATTCTCCGCGCACACGTATTCCATGATTTCCGTGTGCTCCAGCAAGTGCGAATGCCCATATAGCGTAAACGGCCGGGTATAGGCGCCCGGATCGTCGATGGTAACGTCGAAATCCATGTGGCCGAAATCCACTCGCCGGTAGCGCTCGGTCACGTGCAGCTTCTCGGTGTGTGGATGAGCGGCGTCGTCAAACCACGCTTTGTCATTGAAACCCACCGTGTCCACCACCAGCGCGTCTCCATCCCACTTTCCGATCGAGTCGCCAAACCAGGTGGGATCCATGTCCTTGTTATGGCCCCGGCCGTCCATGAAAATCTGCCGATAGCTATGCATGTTCCCTTCATAGAGGAACAGAATCAGCGACGGAGTCTGCACGATCTTCCACGGATACGGAGTCATGCGCGGAATTCCGCTCGGCAGACAATTCGCGTCCGGATCATCCTTCGACATGCGCTCCTTCGTGATCTTGAGCGCCTCAGGCCGGATCGGGAGTATCTCGCCGAGCTTCAACGCGCTTGAAATGTCGTACATGAAGTGGACGTCGGGTCCCCAGATTCCGGACAGATCGGGATTGCCATCGCCGGTGCGCGGCGTCGCTGCCGTCGATTTCGATTGCAGGTGAACCAGCGCGGCAAGAGCTTGGCCGCCGCCTTCTGCTTGAACCTGGCCCATCATGGGCGTGCACGCTGCCGCGAAGACGCCGGCCAACCAACGCACAGAATCTTTCTTCATAACGACGAGGCCTCAGTTACTCGAAGGCGGGTCGTCCGCCATCGATCCCGCCGACATTTTACGCCCGTCAGGCAGCGTGACCGTTCTCGCGCTGGCCAGGTTCGAGCCGTCTTTGGCGCGCGCGCAGAAGACCGTGACCGTATCCCCAACTTTGAAAATCTCTCGCGACCAGCCCAGCCGACGCAGCACATTCGGGCTGGCCAGTTCCAGATTCCAATTCTCAACCTGGCCGTCCTGGCCCTTCACGTCGATGTAGAAATGCGCGTGTGGATTCGTCCATTCCAGTTTCGTCACCACGCCGGTAAGGGTTTTCCCCTTCGCCGCATCGAACTCAGCTTGGAAGGAATGGTGCGCAGCCAGAGGGATCACCAGAAGTCCCAAGCTACCCGCCAGGTTCCGAAACACGGCTTTCATCGGTGCCTCCACTCTCGATTGGACCGCACCTGGCGGCATCACGCAACTCGGATTCGTTAAGGGGACTTTCACGCCCAACGCCAAATCGTGCATCATACAGGTTACTGTGCGCGTCCTTAAACGCTGGGTACGGCAGTGGCTGGAAGCGGCGGGATATGTCGTTTTCAATTCACGGACGGCCGGAGTCTATGCGCAAGATGGCATATTCACGTTTCACAACTCACATTTCCTGCGTGACCCCAGCTTCCAAGCAGCCTATCAGCGTGGCGTCCAGGCTAGCCGGGGAGTAGATCCAAAGATTGAGTGGCGCGTGCATGTCGCACTCTGGGCGGCGAGATCCGCTGTCCACGTCCAGGGCGACTTTGTGGAGTGTGGTGTGAACGCGGGATTCATGAGTTCCGCGATAATGCACCGCCTTGGATGGCAGCGCATTGAGAAGGTGTTCTTCCTGATCGACACGTTTAGCGGTCCGGTACTGTCACAGTATTCAGATGAAGAGGTGGAGCGAGGGCAAGTGAAAGTAGCGGAGGACGCCATGGCAAAGGGAGCGTACGTTATGGACCCGGACCTTGCGCGCGCGAACTTCGCCGAATGGCCGAATGCCGAAATTGTGCAGGGTGTAGTCCCGGACGTGCTTGAACAACTGAAGGTCGACCAAATCGCGTTCCTTCACCTTGACATGAATTGCGCTCGCCCAGAACGCGCAGCCTTCGAGTATTTCTGGGAAAAGCTTTCGCCCGGCGGAGTGGTGTTGCTGGATGACTACGCGGCCTATGGGTACGATACATTGGCGAAAGCGATCGATGAGGCAGCCAGCGCCCGTGAAGCCGAAGTGCTATCGCTGCCCACCGGGCAAGGTCTCATTTGGAAGCACTGAAATCGGCGCCGGGTCAGAGTTGACCACGTTCTTGCCTTGACCCGAGCTTTCTCGTAATCTGAAAGCAATGGAAGTACATTTCACCCCCGATGTTGAAAAGAAGCTTCACGACCTCGCCGCGCAGAGCGGACGCGGGACCGACGAGCTTTTGCAAGATGCATTGGGGAAGGGTGAAACCCATCGACAGCGAGGAGGCCTTTGCCCGCCTGAGGGCGAAAACCGAAAGCGCAGCGCAATCGCTCGGCATGACGGCGGGGACAGGATTCAGAGAATCGTAGGAACTTGCCTGAAGCGAAGCTTTTCCGTACCCTGAAGGTGATGGAAGTACAACTCACCCCGGACCAAAAGGAGTTTGTCCGCCAGGCTATTCAAAGCGGACGGCTTCAGCGCGAAGAAGGCGGTACGGAAGCACTTGCCCTGTGGGAAGAACGTGAGCGCACGCGCGCGGAAATTCTCTTTGCGGTCGATGAGGCCAAAGCCTCCCTTGCCCGAGGCGAAGGCCGCATCATCACGCAGCAATCCGTGCGGGACCTTGCCGGAGAAGTGAAGCAGCGCGGACGGAACCGACTTGCGGCGGAGCAACCTCCTGCCCGCTAATGGCGCATCGTCTCGCGCGCCCGAGGTTGAAGCCGAGCTAGACGAAATTTGGTATTACATCGCCAAGGAAAGCCCCCATCCACGTGGTGGGTCAAGGCGCTCCGCGTTGCCCAGTGCGCGGCTGCTCATGGGTGCTGGGTTCGTTTTCGAACCGCCATGATCGCTGCTAAAACTGACAAGATACACTTTAGGTTGTACCCTGATGATTAAGAGCTTCCGGCACCGGGGTCTGAAACGACTCTATGAACGCCGCGACCGGAGCGGGATACGCCCAGATCGGTTGGATGTCGTTGAGGACATTCTTGCTCGTCTCGGCGAGGCGGATATGCCGCAGGCGCTTAACCTTCTCGGTTATCGTCTCCACCTGCTAAGAGGGGATCAAAAAGGGTTTCTGGGCCGTCACGGTGCGTGCGAACTGGCGTATTATTTTCCGTTTTCAAGGTACTGACGCATTCGACGTGAACTGATCGATTACAAGTAGGACGAGAGGAAATATCATGCCAATGAAAAATCCACCGCATCCCGGACGCAGCATACGGACCGCTTGTCTTGAGCCTTTGGGATTGTCTGTCACGCAAGGCGCGAAGGTCCTCAGCATCAGCCGGCGCACTCTCAGCAACGTCATGAACGGCAATTCCGGCATCAGCCCGGAAATGGCTATCCGGCTGTCCAAGGCATTCGGCAGCACACCGGAAACCTGGTTGCGAACGCAGCTTGCCTACGACCTCGCGGCCGCGCGCAAGGACGAGAGCAAAATCAAGGTGCGCCGTCATCATGTGCCGCAAGAATTGCATGTGAATTGACGCCGGATGCGCCGGGTATCACTGCTACCCTTAGTCTTTACCCATCACGGAGATACCATGCCCAAGTTAAACGACGAAGCACTCGACATCTTGTTTCGAAAGGCTCGCACCCACAACGCATGGCTCGACAAGCCGGTGAGCGATGACCTGCTGCGCCAGGTCTACGATCTGATGAAATGGGGACCGACCAGCGCCAATTCCTCTCCCGCGCGAATTGTGTTCCTTCGCACGCCCGAGGCGAAACAGCGACTACGGCCCGCCCTGTCTCCCAACAACCTGGATAAGACCATGAAGGCGCCGGTGACGGCCATCCTCGCTTACGACTTGGAGTTCTTTGAGAAACTACCGAAGCTTTTTCCCAACAATCCGGCCGCTCGCGAGTGGTTCGCCAATTCACCGCAACTCGCCGAGACCACCGCCTTCCGCAATGGCACTCTACAAGGCGGTTACTTCATCCTCGCCGCCCGTGCGCTCGGCCTGGGTTGTGGACCCATGTCGGGCTTCGATAACGCCAAAGTGGACGCGGAATTCTTTGCCGGCCAGCCGGTGAAATCGAACTTCCTTTGCAACCTCGGATACGGCGACGCTTCACAGCTCTTTCCGCGCAATCCGCGTTTGGACTTCGATGAGGTCTGCCAGTTGCTCTAAGGTTTGTCCACGGTTAAGAGATTCGGTAGGCGTAGGCGTCGTCCACAAAACGGTCTCCGATTGTTTGGCCACCGAACCGCATGCCATCGACGCTCTTAGCTTTTCCAAAAATCCGGCGGAGACTTCGAACGAATGGATCACTCAAAGCCAGTATCATGACCGGTGGTGTTTTTTCAAGCTGAAAACCAGCTGCATCCAGAGCGTCGTGAAGCAAGCCATAAGCCTTCGGAAGTCTAAAGGAATCGAATCTGCGAGAAGAGAGAACCAGGCGCCAGTCCTCATACTCGGGAAAGTACACCCAGAGTGCCACGCTGATCTTGAGCCCGGCGCCGTCAAGTATCCGAAGGATCTCAGCCCCTTTGTCCAAGTCAACGCCGCTTACCAATACCGTTTTATCCATCGCAATATTCCGTGATTTCTATCCCCAATCGCGTCGATGATGCTTCGGACTACGTCCGGGCGATTTGTCCGATAGCGACTCTGCTCTGACCATAATTGTACGTATCCCAGTTATCGCGGAATGCGGAATCCTTCTTGGCTTCTTCAAGACGCGCGTCTTCCAGATTCGCAGCTCTAACCAGCTCCCGGAGATTGTGAGTATAGCTGATCTCCGCCCTTTTTCTGTCCGGAAACTCATGTCTTCGAGTCTCCTTCGCGATGCAAGACTTGAGCGCACACTCCACAGCGTAGCCGGCTAAGTAATATGCTCCATCATAAAGTCCGAGTCTTGCGAGAGCTCTCGCTTCGCGGAGCCTCGTTCTGCACAGCATCTGCAAGTCCTTCCGGTCCACTCCAACATGTTATCGGAACTCTTGTACGACTCAGGTATGACGCCCAATGAAATGCGTCACTGTACTCGTCAGAACTCGGAGTCGCCCCAGGCGATGACTTGTAACCAATTCGCATCCGGATCTAGTACAGTGACTATAAACCTCTGGAGGAACGGTGAAAACTCTCACGATTGCGCTTCTTTCGCTGGCAACGGTGCTGGCTCAAACCAAGCGGCCGATGACGCCGGACGATGTGATGGCGGTGAAGTCGGTCAATAATGCCAGGATTTCGCCAGACGGGAAACTGGTGCTGTACGAACTGGCCTATCCGGATTTGAAGGACGATCAGGGACGCAACGAAATCTGGATTGCTCCGGCGGGCGCTCCGATGACAGGCCTGGCGAAGCCTCGCAAGTTTACCAGCGGGAAGGATGACCGTTCGCCGGAATGGTCGCCGGACGGGCAGTCGGTAGCGTTTCTCGGAGCGCGCGGCGCCGCTGGTGGTTCGGCTACGGGTTCGGCTCCGGCCGCGGCTGCCGGAGAACGGCCTCGCGCGCAGATCTACGTGATGCCCACCTTCGGCGGCGAAGCGGAAGCTCTCACGGAAGCAAAGGGCGGCGTAACGGCGTTTCAATGGTCGCCGGATTCCAAGCGCATCGCCTTCGTCGCTCAGGTCCCGCTCAGCGATGCCGACGAGAAAAAGCAAAAGGACAAGGACGACGCGCGGGTGGTGGATCACGATTATCGTTACTCGCACCTCTGGGTGATCGACGTGGAATCGAAGAAGGCCAGTGAGATCGTCAAATCCGACGCGGTGCTGGCGGATCCCCAATGGTCGCCTGACGGCACCCGGCTGGCTTATGTTACGAGGCCCACTCCCAAGGCCGATGACGGATCGCTGAGCGACATTTATATTGTGCGAGCCGATGGCTCCGGCACGCCGCGACAATTGATCGAGAATGCCGGCCCGGACCAAGATCCACGCTGGTCGCCCGATGGAAAATCGATCGCGTTCAACAGCCGTGACATGCGCAATGGAGTGCTCGGCGTGATGCGACTGTATGTCATTTCGGGCGAAGGCGGCGCTGCCCGAGAGTTGATTTCCGATCCGGATTCCACCGCGGCGCAAGTCCAGTGGACCCGCGACGGCTCGGCGGTCTACTTCCGCGGCGAGCATCACACGACCGCTCAGATTTATCGCGTTCCGGTTTCGGGCGGCGCTTCCCAGTCCATCACGCGCGATGAAGCGGTGATCAACAGCTTCAGCCTGTCGAGCGCAGGCGATCGGGTTGCATTCACGCGCAGCGATTTCCAGCACGCTCCCGATCTTTATGTTTCGTCATTTCCGAAAGTCGACGCCGAGCGCGTGACCGATCATAATCCGCAGGTCGCGCAATTGGAGCTGGGCCGCAGTGAGGTGATTCGCTGGCGCGGCAAGGATGGCATGGAGATCGAGGGCATTCTCCTTTTTCCCGTCGGATACCAAGCCGGGCAGCGCGTCCCGCTCATCGCCTCGATTCATGGCGGACCTTCGGGTGTCTGGTCGCAAGCGTTTCCGCATAGCGGCAACGGTTATCCGCACGTGTGGGCCGGCCAGGGCTGGGCGGTATTCATGCCGAACATTCGCGGCAGCTCCGGTTACGGCGAAAAGTTCCAGCTTGCCGATCTCAAAGATTGGGGCGGGATGGATTATCAGGATATCCAGACGGGCCTCGATGAACTGGTGAAGCGGTGTATCGCCGATCCGGATCACTTGGGGCAAAGCGGCTGGAGTTATGGCGGCTACATGACGGCCTGGGCGCTCACGCAGACCAATCGGTTCAAAGCGGTGATGGTGGGCGCGGGCCTCACTGATATGTTCTCGATGTATTCCACCAACGATCTACAGCGCGTGCTGGAAGGCTATTTCGGCGAGATGCCGTGGAACGACCTGGAAGCTTACCGCCGCGCTTCCGCGATGACGTTCATCAAGCAGGCCAAGACGCCTACTTTGATCATGCACGGCGCCGCCGATACGCGCGTTCCCATCAGCCAGGCGCAGGAACTATACATGGGCCTGAAGAAAAACAATGTTCCGGTGGAGATGGTGGTCTATCCGCGCGAGAATCACGGCTTCACAGAGCCGCTGCATATTCTGGACAAGATGAAACGCGAGACGGAGTGGTTCCAGAAGTACATCGGGCAGCCGGTCCAAGTGGTAAACGGGCGAGCGTCGGGACCGGGTTCGCAGAATTAGGCGGAAGCGGCTTCGCCCGGCATGGCGCCGGCCGCCACCAGCGATTCGATAGAGAACTGTGTCTTGCCGGTGCGCGAGAACGTGCCCGCGTATTTCTTTCGCAGGCGGAAGTACGGCTCCAGGCGCTGGATCGTGTTTTCCATGCTGGAGCGGATGTGATCGCGCATAGCCTCGGCGGCGGCGGCGGGGTCGCCGGATGCCAGCACTTTCACGAGATCCTGGTGTCGCTGTGGCAGGCAGTCCGGTGAAGGCACGCGCACAGCGCATAGCCAAGTGGATGCCAGCGCGGAAGTCTGGTCGATGGCGTCGCACAACGCCGGGCAGCGAGCCGATTCGGCGATCCGGCGGTGCAGTTTTTCGTGGAGACTTAAGTAAACGAACCGATTTCCATCCGACTGTACGGACAAAGAATCCACGCGCTCGGCGAGTTTCAAAAGCTCGGAGCGTTTTTCGGAATTGGCAACGGCGGCGAAGAGCATCGCGGCCTGGACTTCCAGCGCCTCGCGGACCACGTAGTGGCCCATCACGTCTTCCCGCGTGGGCACGCGGACGCGGGTTCCGGCGCGCGGACGGCTCTCCAGCAAGCCTTCATGCTCCAGCCTTAGCAGCGCTTCCGAGACCGGCAGGAAGCTCATGCCAAGTTCGGCAGCGAGCTTGCGGCGCGAGATGACCTGCCCAATGGCGAGCTCGCCACGGAGAATCCTCTCACGCACGATCACGTAGGCTTCGCCCGATAAGCTGTCGCTCTCCCTAGGTTTTCGCATGAACTCAGTTTCCTGCGTCTACCGGACGAGTGTAACATTGATTGACGGCTCCAGACAATCGGCTTTCCGGCGAAGGCTTCTGGCAGAGCGTCTTACGCGCATTCGCTCCATTTAACAACAATATTTCGTCTCTACTTACTCAATTACAGCGACTTATTCGGCAAAAGCCGGCATCTCGCCGAGGCCCTGGGTGACCCGGCGTTTCAACCCTTGCTTTCGGTCGCGTCATTTTGAGGGTGTCGAGGGGTTGATACTGGGAGGAGCCCGTGATATCTTAGACGAAATCGAGGGGCGCTAACGTGACTGAATCCAATCCAGGGCTAGCCACAGCACACAACCGGCTGCGGTGGCGATGTGACCCTCTCGCCGTCGATGTAGAGTGCACGAATGCCGTCCTTGAAATTATCCTGGACTGCGCCGTGGACCGGGGTTGCCGCATCGCACACTGCGCCACGGAGACAGGCGGCATTCTTTTTGGCGAGTGGACAGACACCGCCATTCGCATCGAAGGTGCACGACCACTCGAGTGCGAGCACAAATTCGGGCCCTCGTTGCAGCTGTCAAAAAAAGATGAAGCGTCGCTGCTAGAAGCGCTCGCGTTGGCACGGGAGGATCCGGATCTACGAAAACTTCAGCCGATCGGCCTGTACATGTCAAACTCACAGAATTTTTCGATGGCGGTGGCCGACGTACGCATCTTTGATCGCTACTTCCCGAAGGCCCGCCCCATGGCTTTAATCCTCAGACCCTCGAAATTTGGCCAGACTCGCGTGGGCTTTTTCGTCCGGGAACGCGGCAGCGTCACATATTTCTGCGCTGATGAGGTATCGTCTTCCGCTTCCGAATCGGCTCACCGAGACCGACAACCGATTGCCCAAAACCCTCAAGACGAAAATCGCCCAGCGAACGAGGCGGCCCGGCCTGAAGAGGCCGGCACGATCACAGCCCTGCCACCGAATGAAGTTGAAGGCGCATGGAGCAGGGAATCCTTGCGACGACGTCTTACGACTTCGCTGAAACGTTTTCGTGCTTCTCTGCTAACGCGGGAGAAGTTGTGGAACGTGAGTCGAGGGGACTTGGTTGTAGCCATTGTGCTGCTCGGTTTTTGCACAGCCGCGACACGCACCTTGTGGGTCCGATCAAACTTAGAACCTTCGACGAGGATCCCAATGCGTATTACCGATACGGGATCACAATTGCGAATTGACTGGGATGCTAATGAGGAGCCGGTTCTTAGCGCAACGAGCGGTGTGCTCGAAATCCGTGACGGCGAAACCGAACTCGTCCACTTGCCCTTCGCCAGGGACATGCTCCGCGCCGGCAGCGTGTTATACGCACCAAGATCGGGTACGATCCAGTTACGCATGAGCTTGATGAACCATAAAGGGCCGCCTCTAGAGTCGGTCATTTACTACATCAATCCGGCGCGCGTCCCGCCATCGGTGCCAGTCGTGGTATTTTCGCCGGCAACTTCGAAGAGTGGGCCTCAGGTTGTAACTGAGCCCGCGTTGCCGATTACTCCGGCGCTGGACAAGGAACCCGGCTTGGCGCCTTATGAACGGCAGCGGCCGAGAAATGAGAACGGAGGTATGAAAAAAGCCGCTCAACCCGTGAATCAGAGTCGCCAGGCCCGCGTTTTTCGTTTGCCCCCGTTGCGACCTTACGCTGCTACCAACTCCCGGAACCGCCTTGATTTGCTGGATGCGCCTGATGTCCGAATCAGCCAGTCTGTCCCACAAGCGCTCCTCCTTGCAAACGGGGCGACGTTAACCCGTTCCGCAATTCAAGCACGGCCGAGCTGGGGCAGGCTCATCTGGACCGGAGAGCTACAAAAGAACGAGTTCATCTCGTTTTCGGCGAGCGGGTCCTCGCGAGGGGTGCTAAACGGTCGCTTGCCAGGTTTTCCGATCAAAGTAAACATCCAGCCGGGAGAGGTGGTAGACGGCGGAATCGCAATTCTCACGAATGACGCAAACCGAGCAGGCGTCAACGAGCCCTCCCACGCCCGCAACGGCTGGGACGTGGTTATTTACAAATGGGTGCAGAAGCCGATTCCCGAGTTGAGAGTAGTCGAGCCTCCGGGGCCCTCAAATAGTTGGGGCCGAATCGTTCTGCAGAACACCGATCGTAATCTTTCGGTCGTTGTCGTGGACTGGCAGTCGATGGACAAACCTAACGGCAACGTCACCGCAGCCTATCCCTTTCGGTGAGGTCGTCGCGATCGACCGTGATTCCCTACCTTAGCCCGCTGAAAGTGCCGGTTACTTTTCAAGCGTTTAGGGATAGTTGACTAAAGTTCTAGGAGGTGTAGTACTCCTTGTGGTAGACTGCGAACCGCCGGAGCCGGCCTTTCGGAATACGGGTATCTTCCTCCGAGTGCCCGTTTTATCGATAACACCGGCTCCGGCTGTTTTCGGAATCACGACAATTGAGGGAGAAACACCGCAACGCCTGTGTGTCAACTCCGTACGGATAGGCCGCTACACAAGGCCACGCGTGCGTGAGGGCGACAATTCCCGAGGAGTGGAATAGAACGGATGGCTCGTTGTCTTAGGGCGGACGCTTTCTGCGGTGCCCGGCTTCGTGGCGCGTCATTTTTTGAGGGTGTCATTTTGAGGTTGACAGAGTTTAGCGCTGGATGGTAAGATCGCCCAAGTCGATTCCGAATCGATGAGCCTAGTTGTACCCGTCAGGCTCGCACCCCCGTCAGTTACGAGCTAGTTCTTAGTCCAAGTTCGGACACTGCATCCCGTACATCGTGTTACGCCCGGTCTATTGTCTCGCGACCAAGATGCTCGGCGTGTCGGCAACGCTTGTTTAAACAGGGAGAAATCGCAGTGACCAAATATCGTGTTGCAGTGATCATCGGCGTGGGGGCCGGCTTACTGATGAACCTGGGCTCCGCCCTAGGGCAGTCTACTTTCGGGTCCATTCTGGGGACGGTACAAGATCCGTCGGGCGCAGCAGTGGCGGTTTGCAAGGTGACCATCCAAAACAAAGGAACCTCCACGCAGCGGGCAGCGCTGACAGATCAGACCGGGAATTATGTAGTCACAAACCTCGATCCCGGCAACTACGAGGTAACCTTCGAAGCTCCGGGATTTCAACGCACGGTTGCCGAAGTAGAACTTCTCGCCCGGCAGACGGCCCGTATCGACGGCCACCTTCCGGTCGCATCGCAGACGGAATCGGTAAATGTCGAGGTGGCGGCGGCTCCGGTGATCAACACCGAAGTGTCGAATCTTTCCGAGACCAAGCAGGGGCGAGAACTAGTGGACCTTCCGGTGGCGATAACGACCCGCGGCACTGGCTCGACGAGTCCGTTGTCGACGTTGACCACGCAACCAGGCGTACAGACCGACGCGGCCGGCGGGATTTCCGTGTCAGGGGCCAAGCCGAGCATGTTGTCCATGAGCATTGACGGTATCAGCAGCATGGGGCCCAGGACGGCCGGCCCGCTGGTTGAAATGTTCCCGTCCTTTTATTCGATCGCGGAAATCAAGGTCAGCGAAGTCAATAACACGGCGGAGTATGGTGGAATCAGCGATATCACGACCGTTTCCAAAAGCGGAACCAACTCGTATCACGGAGGGGTTTATGAAAACCTTCAGAACAAAGACCTCACCGCCCGCAACGAGTTCAGCGCCATCAAGCCGAAGCTGATCATGAACGATTTCGGAGCCTACTTTGGCGGCCCGATCTCCATTCCGAAACTTTACAACGGAAAAGACAGAACCTTCTTCTTCATGGCCTACGAAGGCCTCCGCCTGCCCAGGCAATCGGTGGTCACCGAAAGCGTCCCATCGGTCGCGCTGCGGAACGGGGATCTCTCGGCCTATACTTCACAAATTTATGCTCCCGGGACCAACACTCCGTATCCCAATAACCAGATTCCTCTGAGCCAGATCTCGCCGATTTCATTGAATGCGCTGAAATACGGGTTCCCGCTGCCGAACACCGGGCCAACCACCGGGCCCTTGTCGTTGACGAACAATTACACAACCAACTTCGCGACGCCGATTACAAGCAATCAAGGCGACATGCGGGTGGATCAAGTGATCAACTCGAAGCAGACCGCTTACTCACGGTTTACGTACAAACATCGCGACGTGATCAACACACCGACAGCCGGGTCCATCTTGCTGGGAGGGTTCTCGCAACCGGAAATCGATTTCGGACTTGTGGTCGCCCATAATTACGTAATTTCCCCCTCTATCGTCAATGAAGCGCGCACGGGGTTTAACGGGAATCACTACGCGACGGTTTTCGGCGCCGATCCAGCTACCTGGGTGAAAGAAATCGGCGTGAACATTCCCCCTCCTTATCCGACGGCCAACACAACGCCGAATTTTTCCATCGCGGGCTTCCAGCCGACGGGCGGTACGAATTCGAGTAAAGGGAGGAACAACACCTTCCAGGTGCTCGACAACCTGACGTGGACCAAAGGCAGGCATACGATGAAGTTCGGGGGTGATTACCGGCGCATGACAGGTTACTATTCCGACGTATTCGCCAGTGACCAGCTAGGCGTGTATAAGTACACGGGCGGGATCACCAATGCGATTCAGCCTGGCTTCACGACCCCTTATATCGGGAATCCCTATGCCGCCTTTCTACTCGGCGTGCCCGACCAGACGCAACTGGCTACGGTAATCCAACCGAATACGTCAGCCTATGCTAACCACTATGCATTCTTCGCGCAGGATGATTGGAAGATTGGGTCCCGGCTGACCATAAACTATGGCCTGCGGTGGGAATACCATCCGATGTTCCAGGACCACCTGGTCAACGTCACGAACTTCCTGCCGAACTACACTTCCGTCGTCAACGGCGTGTTAGAGCGCGGAGCGGTAGTCATTCCGAACCAGGCTTCCTTCAATATCCTGAATCCGGGGTTCGCCCAGTCCATCCTGCCGACGCCCATTCTCACCGCGGCTCAGGCCGGCCTTCCGGAGAGCATGCGGTTCTCGCAGAAAACCGATTTCGGTCCACGCGCCGGTTTCGCATGGCGGCCTTTCGCCGACGGCAAGACTGTAATCCGCGGCGGTTATGGAAAGTTCATTGAAGGCCCATTGGGCTCGCTTATCTCGGCTGCCTGGGGCGTGCATACCAGCAACTATGGCGCCTATAATCAGACCATCGTGAATGGCCAACCGACGTTGAGCTTTCCCTATCCGTTCCCCTCCAACCTGGCGCAGCCGGGACAGCAGACGTTTTATCAAAGCCAGGATATCCATTTTAAGGACCCCAGCGTACAACAGTGGAATTTGACGGTGGAGCGCAACCTCGGAGCAGGCGTTGGGCTGCGGCTTTCCTATGATGGCAGCCACGGAAGCGACCTTGGGGTCCAGGGCTTCATCAACCAAGTGCCGGTCAACACCATCGGGTACAACGCGTCATTAAAAGCAGGCTACGCCCCATATCCGCTTTGGAGTATCATCGAGACCGAGCAGAACGGTGGTTGGAGCAACTATGACGCGGGTACGCTATCGATCAGCAAGCGCTTCACTCATGGTTTGCAGTTCCAGGGTAGTTACGCGTTTTCAAGAAACCTGTCCACCAATGGTTATAACCCAACCGCTTTCGCGTCGGAAGCGGGAGGCCAGGTCCAAGACCTCAACAATATCGGCCTCGACTATGGTAACGTGCCGTATACGCGCCGCAATCGAGTACTCGTGACCTTCCTCTACGAGCTACCGTTCGGCAAGGGAAAGATGATGCTGAATGGACTAAACCCGGTTGTCGACCGAATCGTCGGCGGCTGGGAATTAGCCGGCGTGCTTCTGTTCCAATCTGGCCCTTGGCTGACAGTTACTGTACCGGGCGCCGATCCATCGGGAACCGGCTTTGCGACCAACGTTGGAAACGGACGAGCTGATATCGTCGCAGGCCAGTCTCTGTATGCGACCAATCCAACGCTCAATAACTGGCTCAACAAGGCGGCCTTTGTGGTCCCCCAGAATAATATCGGCCGCTGGGGCGATGCGCCCGAAGGCAATATACAAGGTCCTGGAACACAGTCGGTGTCCATTTCTATGATGAAGTCAATACGATTCACGGAGAATATGCGCTTTCAGTTCGGGGCACAAGCGGCCAACCTGTTCAATCACCCCAATTACGCTCCCCCGAACACGACGTATAACACGGCCTCATACGGAACGGTCTCGGCGCTTCAAACCGCCGAGGGAGCCGGCCCGCGGACCCTTCAGATCACGGCCCGGTTCAGCTTTTAGAAAGGAATTTGCGACATGTTTCGTGCGACCAAACTCGGGTATGCAGCTTTCTTGGTTTTGATTGGCGCGGTTTCTATCCGCGCGGACGAGGCACAGCCTACACCTGGAATACCCATCGATAACCAGCTCACCATCACCAAATGCGGCGGATGCCATCAGCGCGATGCCAACGGTATGATGCGGCGTCTCTCCTACATCCGAACCAGCCCCGAGGTTTGGGAACAGGCGATCAAGCGCATGATCCGGCTGAATGGTTTAGTAATCAAACCGGAGGAAGCACGCGAAATACTCAAGTACCTCAGCGCGAATAATGGACTGGCGCCCGAGGAGGCGAAGCCAGTATTCTGGGAAGCCGAGCATCGGATGTTCCGCGATCAGAGCGACAAGATTCCATCGGACGCCCTGCAACACACCTGCAACTACTGTCACACCATTGGACGCGTGCTGACGCAGCGGCGCACACGAGAGGATTACGATAAGCTGATCGCGATGCACATCGGATTGTTCCCAGGCGCGGAAAACACCTTCCATCCGAGACGCGGAAGCGTGGCGCAGCCCGAAGAGCCGGTCACGATGTCTTCTCCAACCGGCAACAACCCCTCGGTTGTACCGGCGCCGCCGCTACTGATTCCGTTCCGAAGGGATGGCAAATATCCCGCCGAGATTGCTGTGGATTATCTGGCCAAGGCTCAGCCGTTGATGACGCCTGAATGGGCCTCCTGGAAAGCCGCCATGCGGACACCCAAACTGGCAGGGAAGTGGATGCTGGTCGGATATCAGCAGGGGAAAGGCCGCGTATTCGGTACCGTAACGATCGACGCCGGGTCATCACCTGACGAATTCACAACCAAGACCGACATCGAATATGCCACTAGTGGAACCACTCTATCTCGGACCGGCAAAGGGATCGTCTACACCGGTTATAGCTGGCGAGGCCGAACCGGGGGCGGCACAAAGCAAGCAGCGTCCGCTGATCCGGGGTCGAGCCCAACCGAGTGGAGAGAAGCTTTGTTCGTCTCGCGCGACGCCAACACCATGGATGGCCGCTGGTTCTGGGGCGGCTACGAAGAATTCGGAATCGACGCTCACCTGGTACGCATTGGGACGCAGCCGATGCTGGCTGGGGCAAGTGCCTTCGCGCTCCAGTCGCCGTCGACCACCGAAATGCGCATCTACGGCGTCAATTTTCCGGCCGACATGAAGCCGGCCGACTTCGATTTCGGCAACGGGATCACGGTGAAGCGCATCGTTCGCAAAACGCCGACCATGGCGACGATCGAAGTCCAGGCAGCTCCTGGTCTCGTGACCGGCATTCGAGACATCTCGCTGGCGCGCTCCACCGCGGAACGAGCCATAGCCGTTTACGACAAGATCGCATACATCAAGGTGCTCCCGGATGCCAGTATGGCGCGGCTCGGGGGGACGATCGCAGCCAAGCAGTACGCTCAGTTCGAAGCGGTCGCCTATGCGGCTGGCCCCGACGGCAAGGCCCAGACGGCCGACGACATTCCGCTCGGTCCGGTCTCTGCGCGCTGGTCGATGGAGGAGTTTGTATCTACGCCAGGAGACGATGACGTCAATTTCGTGGGCAAACTCAACGACTCGGGCTTGTTCACTCCGAGCCTGGAGGGCCCAAACCCCGAGCGCAAGAAACAAGCGAACAACTATCCAACCAACAACTGGGGCGATGTCTGGGTCGCGGCTACCTACGATTCCCCTGGAGGGACGCCGCTGAAAGCTCGGTCTTATCTGGTGGTGACGGTCCCAGTGTATGTTCGGTATGATCAACCTGAGGTCGGACAATGAGCGCAGCAGCGTCCCTGACTTACTCTACGCCGTATCGGCTTCGCGAGTATCACGCCTTCGACGCCGCGGAGTCGCGATTTCTTTATCTTGTGCCGAGCGGCGCGATCTTCGCGCTGGATGACATCGGCCGCGAGATCACCGAGTGCCTGGGCGAACAGGAACGCACCTCGGAAGAGTTGACCGAACTCCTCTTGGCGCGCGGCTACGAGAGGCGCCAGATCGAGGCGGCCTTGGTGGAATTGGAGCAATCAGAGGTGGTCTTGCGCGGCGATGCTGTTCGAGAAACGCCCACAATTCCAGGTAAAACATTTCCGCTGCAACGCATCGTCCTGAACGTTACCAACCAGTGCAATCTCGCCTGTGGTTACTGTTACGAATACAGCGCAGACAAAATCAGCAACACCGAGGGCAAACCGAAGTACATGGAGGAGGATGTCGCGCAGTCGGCGATCGACATGCTGATCCGCGAATCAGCCGACCGGCCGGCGATTCATGTGACCTTTTTTGGAGGCGAGACGCTCCTGAATTTCCGGCTGCTCCGCTCCAGTGTGGATTACACCAAGCGAAAATCAGCGGCAGTCGGAAAACACGTGGAGTTCAGTCTCACGACCAATGCCACGCTGCTCAACGAGGAGATAATCGATTTTCTTTCCGAGCACCGCGTTGGCGTCACAGTCAGCATCGACGGCGACCGCGAGCTCAACGATCAAATGCGTGTGTTCCATGACGGGCGGGGAAGCTACGACGTCATCGTTCCGAAAATACAGATGCTCCTTAAACGCCACCGGACCAACTCGATCGGCGCTCGCGTGACGCTCAGCTCGGGAGTCTCGCACGTCCGGCGAATTTATGAGCACCTGACCCAGGAAGTCGGGTTCAATGCGGTGGGCTTCTCGCCGGCAACCGCTAATCCGAGCCGGCTTTACAGCATCGGCGTGCAAAAAATGAGCAGCATCTTAGGGGGATTCGAGGAGCTGGCCTGGGAATATCGCGACAAAGCGGTGGAAGGCCGCCAGCACGGTTTCACTAACGCCAACGACACTTTGAAGGAGCTGCATTCGGGCATCAGCAAGGCGTATCCCTGCGGCGCGGGCCTGGGGCTTCTGGGTGTGGGCACGGCCGGCGACATCAATCTGTGCCATCGTTTTGTCGATTCGCCGGTCGGGAAAATGGGACATGTGAAGCAAGGCGGCATCGATCATGCGGCCCGTTCGCAATTCCTCGAAACGCACCACTTGGGCGCGCGATATGATTGCCATACTTGTTGGGCGCGGCCGGTCTGTTCCGGTGGCTGCTACCACGAGGCGTTTGTTCACTATGGAAACACAGCCGCGGCCAATCTGCACTACTGCGATTGGATCCGGGGTTGGAATGATCTCTGTTTGCGGATTTACGGGGAGATTGCTGTCCGGAATCCGTCGTTCTTGGACCGTTTTAATGAAAACTGACTTCGAAAAGGAGCCAATCGATGAGTGCGTTGAAAGCTATTAATCGGAAAGCCCGAAAGATGGAATGGGCTGTAAGTGCCGTCAATGCTGATGTTCAAGCCCTCCAGGCCCGGGGAGGCGAAGGCAAGGTTTACTATCCAATGGGTTGCACGCTGAACTTCACGCCGGGCTGGGAGGTGGACGCTTCCGGCGGCACTGCCGGTCTTTGTCAGCCGGTGGAGCGCGATCTCTTTGATTGCCATCTGGGCTGCGGCTGGCCGGCGCAGGTGCCTGATCATTTGAACAACGCGGCGGACTGGACCGACAAATGCGCCTCGGCCGCGAACGATTGGCGCAACATCGACATCGTGTTTCCATAAACGGAGCTGTCTCGCATGAAAAAATTCGTACCTATTTTCCTGAACGTCGCGATCGCCGGGATGATCACTGGTCAGGCTGCCTTGGCCGGCCATCTCATGTACATCGGCACGCTGGACAAGAAGCTGCTGGTCATCGATGAGGACAAGGAAGAGATTGTCGACCAGATGCCGCTGGAAGGGATTCCGCGAACCACGGCCCTGTCAGCGGATCGAAAGACGTTGTATATCTTTACCACCCAGATGCTCGTGGAGACCGTGGACCTGGAGGCGCGGAAGGTACTCAGCACTTTCAGCATCGCTGACCCGAATACTCATCTACGTCTCCAGGGCAGCGCGCCGGATCGGATCAATGTCGGAAGCAACTCACGATTCGCCGGCTTGGCGGTAGACCCTAACGGCCGCTACATCTACACAACTATGCGCGTGGTGGTGAAGGACATCGATCAGTATCGCATCGAACCGCCTCAGTTTGTAGCGATCGATCTTCAGGACAAGAAGGTTGCGAAAGCCTGGCCCTTCCCCAAGGAAATGGATCAGGGGTTCGGATTCAATGCCACGTACAAGGTCTCGCCGGATGGCAAGCTGCTGTACGTCTTTCAGGACGATATTCTCGTCTTTGATCTGGCTACATTCAAACAGGTGGATAGGATTGCGCTCGCCCAACCGGAGTATCCGGGCGCGACCCCTTATCGGTTGGCGGCAAATGAGGACTCGTTCGATGAGCCGGATACTGTCACGTCCGTATTCACCGCTGTGGACGATATCGTGCACAAAGGCACGCTGGGCTTGGCGAAGATCAACTTACTTACTCGCAAGGTCGACTACTTCCCGATTGGGCCTACGCTGCCCATGATGGGCTTCCAAGTGTCGCCAGACCGCAAGCGCGGCTATTCGGTCATGCCAAAAATCGGCACCGGAGCTAATCGATCAACTGAATGGTGGGTGTGGGATTTGCAAAAACATGACGTCATCAAGAAAAAAGAATTCGAGTCGCGGCCGACATTCCGTTTCTCCGTGGGCGGGACTGGCAAGAAGCTGTATATGTACGGTGCGGGATCGACGCTCGAAATCTTTGATGCCGAGACTCTGGAATCGCGCAAGGTCATTTACCTGAATAAGGACACTACGACGAACCTGATCACGCTCGCCAGCCGATGAGCGTCGGCAGTAACCGTGCGCCCATGGCCGCGGCCACGGGTCGTGGTCTCAAGATCGCGGTGATTGACAGCGGTGTGAACGTCCGGCACCCGCATATCTGCGCTACTACACACTGCGTCATCATTGGTTCGGAAGGTGAGGAGCTTTCTTCGGATGACCCCGTCGGTCACGGAACAGCTGTTACCGCGGCGATTCAGGAGAAAGCCCCGGGCGCAGAATATTACGCTCTGAAGTTGTTCGGAGCATCTTTGCGGGCGACGTCGAATCGTTTGATTGCGGCGATAGAGTGGACCATCGAAAATCGGATGGATATCGTTAACCTCAGCCTGGGGACCTCGAACTTCGACCGCCGGGATGAATTGCAATTGTTGGTGGAGCGCGCCGCGTCGGCAGGTACACTGCTGGTTTCCGCGCGCAGCGCAGGCGCGCAACCGGTCTTGCCGGGGGTTCTCAAAGGAGTGATCGGCGTGGAGGTGGATTGGGATCTGCCGAGGGACCGTTATCGCGTCAGCGACGCCGATGGCTCTCGGTATTTTTTCGCCTCCGGTTATCCACGACCCTTGCCTGGGGTTCCTCCTGAACGCAATCTGAACGGGATCAGCTTCGCGGTCGCGAATATGACGGGATTCGTGGCCCGCGCGCGTGAAACCCTGGAGAGCCGCTCCTTCCGCGAAATCTGTGAAGTGCTGGCCGCTGAGGCTTCAACTCTGGCAACATGACCAAGCTTCCGACCTTCGCGCTGCTTTTGGCCACGCTCCCGGTGACGAAACTGCCGTTCACGATCGACGCGTCCGACGACGCCAGCAGCGAATTTGCCGGCGCTCCCCGCCTCCAGTCTTTTTCGTTTGCGCAATGGAAAGGGCGCTGGGTATTCATCGGTGGACGGATCGCCGGGTATCACAGTGTCGGCGGCGGACCTGCTGAGTTTTTGCGGACCGACGCGAATCGCGAGGTCTGGGTGGTGGATACGACCGTCCGGCCCGCGCGAACCTATCATGTCCCGGTTGAGGCGCTGCCGGAAAGCCTCGCGCCGGTGAAGGATCAATGGACATCCACCGGACAACTCTATTTCCAGGACGGACCCAAGCTGTACATTTGCGGCGGCTACGGCCAGGATCATCGCGGCCAGTGGTTGACATTTCCTCTGATCTCACAGATCGACTTGCCGGTGTTGATTGACGGCGTGATACAAGGCCAGCTTCCCGCGTCGAGCATCATGTTCGCGTCCACGCCATTGGTCCAGTCGGCCGGCGGCGAGCTGGTGAAGCTTGCGGACGATTATTTCTACCTGGTCATGGGGCACGTGTTTATGGGCAGCTACACTGCCTTCGAAGGCCATGCGGAACATAACGCGGACGAGATCTCGCAGACTTATTTGAGTGAAATTCGAAAATTGAAAATTGCCGTGGCTCCAGGCGGTGGCCTGGGCGTCCGCCTGATTCGTACATATCGGGATGAAGCCGAGTTTCACCGGCGCGATCTGAACGTCACTCAATTCCTGTCGCCGAAAGGCCTGGGTTTGGCCGCATACGGTGGAGTTTTCACGCCTGAAACTCAGTTGAGCTACAGCAAGCCGGTTTATCTCTTTGAGAATTCCACGCCCGTCGTCGACTCCGGCTTCGAACAGAAAATGAATGCATACTCGTGCGCCCGGCTGCTGATGTACGAGAGATCCACCGAAACCATGTACGCAACGTTCTTCGGAGGGATTAGCAGATTCTCCTGGGATGCGACGTCGGCCGCCTTTGTCGAAAATCCGAGGATCGGCAGCAAGACAGAGGCAGCTTATCTGGACGGGATGCAATGGAGCGATCAGATTTCAACGATCAGAACGGTAATGGCGGCGGGACGGGAAGCGACTACCGAATTTGTTCATCCCGCCTTCCTGCCCGGATTCTTAGGAACTGGCGCGGTTTTTATCCCAACGCCCGAAGTTGGACGTGCTCATCTGGCCACCAATATTCTTGATTTCGAGCGCCTGCCGCGAACCAAAACGATGGTGGGCTACATCTATGGCGGCATCCGGGCGTATCCCTACCGATTTCCTTATAGCAAGAATTCCACGCCGTACAATGCCGGTACGATTCCGACTAAACCGAGCGATATGATTTTGAAAGTGTACGTCCAACCTCAGGCCCATTAGGTAGAGCGTTAATTGTGTGTCCCTGAGCCGGGACGGGGCAGAGTTTATGGCTTTGACGTTCCGCCCAAACCAACCGCATCTGCGTTAACAGCCTTCAGCCCGGTCTTGCCTTCAAGCGCTGATAGAAATCCTCGGTAGTCGCCCTTGCCGACTTTGAACACGATACCGCCTTTGCTTTCTGGCTTGCTGCCGTGGCCGCGTCAAGCCAGGTCATCCCGACGTAATGTTTCTTTGTTTTCGCGAGCAACATGAGGGCTCCGATGCCAAAGCTGACCATCGCTAGACCGATGGCCGCGCCGACGCGCCGATGAACGTCGTTGCCATATGAGACTTCGGTGATACTCTTTATGGGAATGGAGAAATGATTTTCTCCCTGATCGAGAAGCACACCGGTCTCAGTGATTGTCGTTTTAAGCCTGTTGTGTTGATCGAACTGGAGACTTCCGCCCTCATACTTCATGGGGAAAGAAACCCCGGATGACGGCACGGTCGCGGCCGTCGTCGAAATGACGAGGCATTAAAAACAGAGATCGTTCTCATGAGTTGAACTGGCAGGGTGGCTTCCTATCACATTCCGTGAGGGACGTCAGAACGTTTGTAATCTCGGACTCAGAAATGTGGCTGCCCGGCAAGATTGCAGGGGCAGCGTTCTGGGCGGTGATGAGTTCTAGCGCGGGCTTAATCTTACCACACCTCTAGGGCTCCCTTCCCCCGGGCCGGCCCACCTGTGGAAGAATCATATTGATAGGAGCGAGCCGCCTTGCCTCAAAGTAACTCCATCGGTGTCCCGGTTCCGGTGCGCACTCCGGGAAGCGTCGCCAAGCTGTTCGGCGATCTCAAGGTGCGGCCGAAGTTGATGGTGCTGCACAATCTGTTTTTCACGATTCTGGCCGTGGGGGTCTACTTCGCGCTTTACCCCTATCTGCCCGAGCAAGCCAAGACCAACTTCTTTATCGTGCTGGGCGGGATCTACATTCTCGCCGTGCTGGCGCTCGAGACCACCATCATGCCGCTGTATGTCTACCGGCCGCTGCGGCTGATGTTGAACGCCGACCAGGCCACCCAGCACGGCAACCGCGAGCAGGAAATCATCGACGAGCAGTTGATCCTCGGCGACGAGATCGGGCAAATCATGCGATCGCGCAACGCCACCATCCTCGATCTTCGCAAGCGCGAGGACGAGCTCGAGGAAGCTTTGCGGCGCCTGGAAGCGCAGGATCGCCTGGTGAGTCTGGGGCTGCTGAGCGCCAGCGTCGCGCATGAATTGAATACGCCGCTTACGGTGCTGCAGGGTTCCATCGAGAAGCTCACCGAAACCACGCGCGATCCCGCCACCCTGGAGCGCCTGGCGCGCATGCTGCGCGTGACGCAGCGGATTCGCAAGATCAGCGAGAGCCTGGTCGATTTCTCGCGGGTCCGCAAGCAGCACCTGGAACCGGTCCCGCTGCGCAACTTGATCGACGACGCCTGGAGCCTCGTCGCGATCGACGAGAAGGCCGCCGGCGCGCACTTCGAGAATCTGGTGGGGGCTGGCGACGTGGTGACCGGTAATTCCGATCGCCTGATCCAGGTCTTCGTCAACCTGCTGCGCAACGCGCTCTACGCCATTCGGCCTTCCGGTAAAATCGCGGTGAATTCGAGACATCTGAGTCGCAACGCGCAATCCTGGATCTCGGTCACGGTGGAAGACGACGGGCCCGGCATTCCTTCCGACGTGCTGCCGGACATTTTCGAAGCGTTCGTATCCAGCCGGCTGGACGCCAACGGGACCGGTTTAGGTTTGACCGTCGCCGAAGGCATTGTTCATCAGCACGGCGGCACTATTGCCGCCTCCAACCGCGTCGAGGGCGGCGCGTGCCTGGAGGTCGCATTACCAGTCTCCGAGCCGCGTCGAGTGGGGAGCCACGCATGAGCATCAAGACAATTTCTGATCAGCCGCCTGAAACGCAAAATCCGAACGGATTCGTGGATCTCGCCATCCTGGACGATGATCTCGATTTTTGCAATTACCTCGAAGATGCACTCAAGGATGACGGGCTGTACGTCATTCGAACTTTCGCCCATCCGGCCGGCCTTTTCGCGGCCTGCGAACAACGCTTACCCGACATCGTTCTATTGGACATGAAGATGGGTGAGTTCAAGGGCGACAAGGTTCTGGAGCAATTGCAAAGCGCTTATCCGGGCCTGTGCGTGATCATCATCACCGGCTATCCATCGCTCGAAGACATGCGCGCCACCTTCAAGATGAAGGTGTTCGATTACATCTCCAAGCCATTCTCGCTGGCGCAGCTTCGCCAAACATTGTTAAATGCGATCGAGAAATTCGGACTCGGCCGCATGACCCAGAATCGGCTGCGCGAGCGGCTGGGCCATCAGATCAAGATGCTGCGCGTAGAGCGGGACTGGTCTCTCAAAGACCTCGCCGCCGCTACCAAGCTCAGCATCTCGCAGATCAGTTCCATCGAGCGGGGTGCGAACCTGCCTAGCGTCGAAAGCCTGCTGGCGATTTGCCGGGCCTTCGACAAGCGGCCCTCGGAAGTGCTCGCGGCGATCGAGTTCTAACCGAGGATGCCTTCGCGCGACGAAGCCGTCAGCCTGGTGACCAGCTTCGCCGCATCGCCGGAGGAAGAAAAAAGCCGCGAGCTGATTCTGGCTCTGCTCGAACATACTCCAGCTCCCTTCTCGCGCGACCAGTTTCATCCCGGCCACATCACCTGCACCGCGCTGGTGCTCCATCCGGATGGCCAACGCGTTCTGCTGGTCCATCATCACCGTCTGCGCCGCTGGCTCCTCCCGGGCGGGCACGTCGAAGAGAGCGACCGCACATTGCCGGATGCAGCGCGACGCGAAGCAGCAGAAGAAACAGCCGTACGGATCGTGCACGGAAGCACTGCGCGCCTGGCCGGGATGGATGTCCATGGAATCCCGGCGCACAAAGCCGAGCCGTTTCACTTGCACCACGATCTGATCTTCAGACTGAATGCGGAGGCGAGCGATATAACCTGCACTGCGGAAGCGCCCGAAGTGGCTTGGTGCGGGATGGACGAAATCGATCGATACGGCGTTCCAGGCAGCATCGTCTGCGCCTTCCATCGCGTTGCGGTACGATAGACCGGAGAAGGAGTCCCCATGAAATCTGCAGCCCTGTTGTTGCTGGCTACTTCCGCCCTGTTCGCGCAAAACAAGCAGCCGGACCTGTGCGTACCGCCTCCTAGCGGGGTCGCGCCGTCGTTACCCGCAAAGCTGATGACCGGGCAAGGCGTCGTCCACTTCCCCATCACCACCTCGAATCCCAAGGCACAGCAGTTCTTCGATCAGGGCGTGGCGCAGATGCATTCCTTCTGGTCGACGGAATCGGAGCGATCCTTCCGCCAAGCAGCCGAGCTCGATCCCGACGCGCCCATGCCGCAATGGGGCATCGCCATGGTAGCTGCCGGCGATTACCGCCCGCGCTTCCAGCTCGATAGCGCCGAAAAAGTTTTTGGCAAAGGGAATCCTTATCGAGCCGCCTCGCGGGCCTCCGAAGCTGCTCACCGCGCCGAAGAATTAGCCCAGGTTCCGGGTAAAGCGACGCCGCTCGAGAAACTGTACATCGCCTCCATCGTTGCCCGGCGCGACCCAAAAGCAAAAGATCAGGATGAGGCCTACATTCTGGGCCTGCGCGCGATCGTGGCGCAATATCCGAACGAGGTGGAAGCCAGAACCTATCTGGCGCTGCATCTGATGCGGGGGTTCACACTGCCCGACAAAACTCCGCGCGGAACCTCCATGGAAGCGGTCGCCATCCTGCGCGATCTGCTGGTAAAGTTCCCCGATCATCCCGGCGTCCACCATTACGTGATCCACGGCTTCGAAGGCTCCACGTTCGCCAAAGACGCGTGGCCGAGTTGCAAGCGCTACGCCGAGCTGGTTCCCAACATCCCGCACGCCTTGCACATGCCCGGTCATATTTATTCGCAGACCGGCCGCTGGGAAGATGCCGCGAAGTCCTTTGCCGCCGCAGCCGAAAACGAACGGGGCTACATCCAGGCTGATCGGTTGTACGGGACCGGGCATCACGGCCATAACGTCCACTATCTGGCAACAGCGTACTCATTCCAAGGCCAGTACGACAAGGCCCAGGATGCGGCGCGCGAACTGCTCGGTTTCAAAGAGAACCCGCGCGAGCAGGCATCGGTGGACGGATTCACCAGCGCCTACCGGCAAGGCTGGTTCGCTATGCTACGCACCTTGGTCCAGTCTGAAAGCTGGGACGAAATCCTGGACGGCAAAACGCTGCCTGTCTATGACAAGCCGCGCGAGCAGGCCTGGCGACATTGGGCCATGGCGCTGGCTTACGCGGCCAAAGGAAAGGCGACTGAGGCCAAGGCCGAGGCCAAGCTGATGGAGGATTCGCTCGCCGAATACAAGGACAAGGTGAAGATGCCGGTTCCCGAAGTTCTCGAAGTCGCCCGCGAGGAGCTGGACGGCCATCTGAAGTTGGCCGAGGGCAAGCTCGAGCCCGGCCTTAAGAAGCTCGATCAAGCGGCCAACTCGGAACTCCACATGTTGTACTCCGAACCGCCCTATTATCCACGGCCGGTGCTGGAGGCATTGGGGCAGGCGGCGCTCAAGAATGGCAAGCTCCCCGAAGCCGAGTCGGCATTCCGGCGCGCACTGGAACAATATCCAGGGAGTCACCGGGCCCAAGTTGGCCTGCGCGCGGCTTTGGACCGTCAGCATAAGACGGAGCATAAAACTGAAGCTGCCGGGTTCTGACGGGGTAGATTTATAAACCGGTGAGCACTCGGAGGAAGATGCTCACCGGCCGGCAACCCAAAATGCTTTCGCACTTCAGACTGCCTAACTCAACTCGGGATGTCGCCGGAGGAGGGATAGGGAACCTGGATGTGGCGCCATTTCGAAGGACGCTCTGTTTGGGCAAAAGGTTTCCCTGGCAAGATACTACCATAACTTGTCTAGAATGATCCAGTAGAAATCGCCGCAAGTGCATTTTTGTCTTCAGCCGCGAACCCACACGAACGCCGGCCGCAACCCCGCCAAAGTTTTAGTCACGACAAAGCGGTCACCTGACCGGCCACGACCGCGGATGCCAGCAGCAGTACTGCTGACCCGCATAGTCCGGTAACGCAGAAAGTCTTGTGTACCAGCGTGGGCGAGAGCTCGCCGAATCCAAGCATCCCGCGAGTCAGCCGCCCAGAACCACTCTAGTCGCTTGGCAAGAAGGAAGCCAAGCCTCTCTTTTCTTCAAGATATCAGCCAGCCTGGGACCGGGACCCGAGAGGAAAACCAACAACGCCAGGCGTGTAACACGCCTGACAGCGGCTGCTCCGCTGCTAGCCACCGTGTGAGTGTGTCCCAGCGGGTGAGTGCCTCAATGCTTAGCGGGTTTGTCCTCGGGAATTGGAGTCAGTTCACCGATGTTCTCGGTGGTCCGAGGAATCCAGTCTGCTTTTCGGTTCTTGGCTGGATCATCTCGCCGATGTTCCAGATCGGCAGCGGACAATGGCGAATTGGTCGGTTTGAATTCCCCTAGCTTGCGGGACCGATTCGCGGCAGCCCCTCCGGCTACGCTAAGTTCATCGGTGCTGCTTACGGGGAAGTCATCTTTTTTCTTCTCATCCATACTTGTTAGATGCCTCGCTAGATAGGCCACGGCGAGTTTCTAACCGTTACTTGGACGTCTATTTTAGGTAAAAGAGACTCAATCGCGGCAGACCGGAAGATTCGAGCAAGCGCCGCTCGAGATATTGCTTTTCGAGCATGGCCAACTGGTCGGCCGTCATCTTGCCCCGATACGGGCGCAACTCGCGATCCAAGTCGGCTCGCGCTGCGAGCAACTGGTCCTCGGTTTGGCGCGTGCGCGCGATTGCGACCATCTTGTCTTCGAGCGCGGTGAGCCGCCGCTCCAGGTCTTCCAGGTCGCCATACATGGCTTCGGCATCCGTAGCCAGGCGGTCAACAGATGCCGCGATCTCTTCAAAGCCCGACTGTTTGCGGATCTCGGCAACATTGGCGCGGAGGTAGGTCTGCAGTTCTTCCAGGCTGAACGGCGCTGCCGGCGGCTTTCTTGACGGACGTGCCACGCCCGCCATCACTTGCGCTTCCGACAGAACGGCTTGCGCGCAATAGGCCACCGAGTTCACCATTTGGATCCGGCTTTTGCCCGCGCGCCATTTCTCGAAAGCGGCGTCGATGCCGCGCAAGACCGCCTCCAGTGGAACGCCAGCGTTCTTCCAGGTCTCCACGAGCGCCCAATCGAGCGGGGACATCAGAAACAGACTGGTACCGCGCGCCTTTTGAAAATGTTCCTCGACTTCGGTGAAATAGTTGAAGTAGTTGGAAGGCCAGGCTACTTCTTCTGGTTCCGGCGCCATATGATTTCCAGGCCTTCGAGCGTAAGATCCTCGTTGATCTCTTTCACGGTGCGTGACACCTGCGCGATCAATCGCGCCTGGCCTCCGGTGGCAATTACAGTGGTTTTCGGGCCTAACTCGGCCATAACACGCTCCACGATTCCGTCAATCAAGCCCGCGAAACCGTAGTACAGACCGGATTGGATGCTGTTCACGGTATTCTTGCCGATGAGACGAGCCGGCTCTCTGAAATCGACCATGGGAAGCCGCGCAGTTTTCGCGAACAGACCGCTGATCGACATGCCGATGCCGGGGCAGATCATGCCGCCCATATATTCGGCGTTGGCTGACACGACATCGAAATTGATGGTGGTGCCGAGATCGACGACTACCGCGGGGCCGCCGTAGCGATGGTAGGCCGCTACACCGTTCACTACCCGGTCAGCGCCCACTTCGCGGGGATTATCGTAGAGAACCTTCAGTCCGATGTCGGTTTCAGGTGTGACGAATAGCGGAGTGGTATGAAAGTAACGCTCCGCCATGGCCGTGAGCGGCGCATCAAGAGTGGGCACGACACTGGCGATAATGATGCCATCGACCCGCGCCAAATCGAGCGATGCCAGCGCAAACAAGTTGCGCATCAGCACGCCCCATTCGTCGGCAGTCTGCTCGTGGATGGTGCGAAGCCGCCAGCGGCCGATCAACTCGCGGTCCTCGAACGCGCCGATGGTGATGTTGCTGTTGCCCGCATCAAGAGCTAAGAGCATGGACGCACCCCTCCCGCCAAGATTACGTTTTTCGTTCCGTCGTCCTGTTGAAGAATGAGAAAGCCGGAACTATTGAGGCCCGCGGTGGTGCCTTCGAGCAACGAATGGCCCTGATCCACGGAAACGCGGCGCCCGTACACGAAGCTGGATGCTTGGGAAAACATCGCCAGAATCGGTTCCCCGCCCTCTTTTTCAAGCAGTGTGCAGAATCTGTCGACACTCGCGGCCAGCTCTACTAGGAGCCGTTCACGCGAATAAATGCGATGGGTCGCCAGGCGGAGGGAGGTCGCAATGTTGGTCAATTCTTCCGGAAACGTGGAATGATTCACGTTGATGCCGATGCCTGCAATGATAGCCGAGCTTTCCAGTTGCGTGAGAATCCCGGCGCACTTTCGGGATTGAATCAGCACGTCGTTCGGCCAACGCAGGTCACAGACGAGATCGGTCTCCTTGAGGATCGCTTCGCTGGTGGCGAGGCCGAGCGCCAGCGTAACCAACGGCAGCGTGCTGGGGGCAAATCGATACCACAGAACGATGGAGACATAGAGACCCGATCCGGGCTCCGAGTGCCACGCGCGACCGTAGCGCCCCTGTCCGGCGGTTTGTTCTTCGGCGCCCACGATGGTCCCGGGCTCGCATCCGGCTGCAGCCAAGCGGATGGCTTCCGGCATGGTCGATTCGATAGCCGTGTGCCAGTGGATGGGCCGACCGGGCAAGCGTGACCGTACCCACTCGAGGTCAAAGGCCATCCTTATTCGAGCTCCAGTTGGAAGTGGATGTCGACGGCTCGGGTGGAATGCGTGATGGCGCCGACGGAAATGAAATCCGCGCCGGTCTCGGCATACGCGCGGACGGTATCGAGAGTGATGCCGCCCGAAAGCTCGACGGTCGCCCGGCCGGCGATATACTCGATCCAATCTTTGGCCTCGGCGGGACTGAGGTTGTCGAGAAGCAGCTTCTTCGCGCCGTACTCTAACGCCTCTTCCAGTTCGGCATGGGTGCGGACTTCGATCTGGACCGGCCCATTGGCGTTCCTGGTTGCTTCCAAAGCCGCCCGCACGCTGCCCGCGGCCGTGATGTGATTGTTCTTGATCAACACCGCATCAAAAAGCCCCATGCGATGATTGGTGGCGCCGCCTGCGCGCACCGCCATCTTCTCCAGTTCCCGCAGACCGGGGATGGTCTTGCGAGTATCGAGAATACGGCAGCCGGTGCCGGCCACGGCGTCGACGTATTTGCGCGCCTGGGTTGCGATGCCGCTCAGGTGTTGGAGAAAATTGAGCGCCACGCGTTCCCGGGTGAGTAGCTCTCGGGCCGACCCGCGAACGGTCGCGATTTCTTTTCCGGCTTGGAGGCAAGTGCCGCTCGGCGCTTTCAAATCGATGTCGTCGTATAGGAGCGGCAACAATTCTGTGCCGGCGGCAACGATGGGCTCACGGACGAGAAAGCGCCGAGCG
>Ga0185299_10002341_pt1 | contig 29807 bp, 25 predicted proteins | sample PaiPotPPA55metaG_FD_128002 | JGI IMG/M metagenome (GOLD analysis project Ga0185299, IMG submission 128002) | Iron sulfur acid spring bacterial and archeal communities from Banff, Canada, to study Microbial Dark Matter (Phase II) - Paint Pots PPA... ...
CGCATCGGCCTCGGCAACATGCGATCATTGCAAATCTGTTGGAAATCACCAGCGTTGAATCGGCTCTTCCGCTGCGCGCGGCGGGTTTTCTGATCAGAGCGGTCCTCGGACGGCCTGGCGCCGGTCGTTTCGATCATCGGACGCGTTCTTTTGTGTGATAGGCTGCGGGGATTTTCGATTGCCTGCCGACCCGTGGTCGGCCCTCCGGCCACATAGCGTCCGTGGTCCAACTGTTCGCGATTCTCGAGACCACGTCGCTCGCGCGAAGTATTTCGATAGCCACCACGGCTACCGGTTAAACTATGTTCTGTCCGCTAGGGTAGGGCCAGAGGTGGGCCACGGCTACGGCGTCCCGATCCCCTCTGCTGCCCGGACTGCACCTGCAGCTCGGGAAACTTGGCCGCGGCCTCCTTGACATCGGCAGGAAAGTCCGAGAACTCCTGCACCTGGCGAACCTCGATCACTTCATTGTCCGAAGCCGGGCAGCGCGACGCCCATTCGACCGCCTCTTCCTTCGACTTCACCTGAATCATCCAATAGCCGCCGACTACCTCCTTCGCCTCGGTGAAGGGTCCGTTGGTCACCGTGGGCTTCCCTCCGGAGAACGAGACGCGCGCGCCCATCGAGGGCGGATCAAGGCCATCGAGCGCGAGCAGCACGCCGGCTTTCTGCAGGGACTCGTTGTACTTCATCATCGCGGCAACGGCTTTGGCGTCCGGCATGGCGCCCGGGGCTGCCTTCTCGTATCCCTTGGGAAGCATCAGCATTATAAATCGCATCGTTATGTCTCCTTTTGTTTCAAGCTGCCCGCTGGATTGCTTTGTTGGCGTCAGCGAAAGGGCACTGGTTTTAAGGCGCCACGACGATCATCCATGGCACGCCGAAGCGGTCGGCGACCATGCCGAAACGCGAGGAAAAGAAGGTCTTGGTCAACGGCATCTGCACCTGCCCCCCGTCGGCCAGGGACGCGAACAGCCGCTCGGCCTCGGAATCGTTAGGCACCGTGAGCGACAGCGAAAAGCCCTGGAAGCTCGGCTGCCCGGTGCACCGGCCATCGGACGCCAGCAAAGTTGTATCGCCGATGCGGAAGCTCATGTGCATCACTTTGTCCAGGTTGCCGGGAGCGCACATGCCGGGATCGGGACTTTCCTTGAAGCGCATGAGCCTCGTCACCTCGGCGCCGAGCGCCTTGCGGTAGAAATCGACCGCTTCTTCGCAGCGGCCTTCGAACATCAAATAGGGTTGGACTTGCATTGTGTCTCCTTTTCATGGTCGACGCCGTGAACACGCTCTCACGCGGGCCAACGAAGATACGTAAGGTCAACCCGACAAGCATGTTTGCAAACCAAGGCGACGATAAGGCACTACCTCGGCTAACACATCATGGCCGATGGAAAGCCCTTAAAAGGTTATGGACTTGGAACGGATCGAGTGGCGCGATCGCGAGCTTTCCACCCGGCACAATCTGATGCGTTGCACCGCCCTCGAAGTATGGGTCGCCAATCGAGTTCTCGATTCCCGTCAGACACTCGAGACGAGGAAAGAGGCCGAATTCAATGCGTAAAGAAAGTGCCCGGCGAATGGAGAGATGTCACGCTTGCAGCCACGCGTGCGCATTGGCGGATCGAGAACAATCTACACGGGCAGCTGGACAAGAGCACCAGACGGCAAGGGTTGCGGTGGACGAGGCCAGATCAGCCGGCCCAATGCGACGGCACGTCGCGGTCTTCCAGCGCAGCCGGAAAGCCGCTAATATTCCGCGCCGATTCGGGCATCCTCTGGGGAATCCCAGCCGTCACCTATGGCGTCGCCCTCCCTTCGACAGGGACGAGACAGCGCTTTCAATCTGGGCGAGCCGAAGGAAGCGCCCGATGCAGGTTCAGCCGAGCGCCAGTGGGGCGTCTCGCATCACAAGTGGAGCAGAACGATGACATTCAGCCGTATCGCCCTCCTTGCCGCCGCAGCTGTTGCGATGACGTCGGGAGTTGGGCCAGCCTTTGCCGCCGACGATGCCGCAAGGATCAAACAATGCGTGGCCGACAACCAAGGCGAGGGCCAGACCGCGGCTGTCGTCGCAGCCTACTGTGACTGCATGAGCAAGAAGATGTCAGCCTCGGAGACGCAGTCGATCACAACCTGGGAGAATTCGCATCCTAACGAGCAAGGGAACTGCTCCGTGGAAGCGGGCGCGAAGAAGACCAAATAGAACGAGCCGACCGCCGCGCTCCGGCAGGCTTGGCTGGTCCGACGATCGAAATGCATGAGGTTCGCGCCAAGCGGCGGGGAAACTCCGCCGCGTTCCTCGGCCACGGCGTAGGTTTGCCTGCGCGCGGCGCCCGTCCGCAGGGCTTTCTACTGCGTGGAATTCGACATTGGAGTTTGGCGGTTTCGATGAGCGTGTCGATGATCGCCGCACTCCGTACTCCGGCGTCGGAACCAGCAAAAATAATTCTTAGCGGCCGAGCGCGCATTGCCGCGTGACGCGCTCAACCGCTTTGTTGTTCATTTTGATTTTGAGCAGCCATCGCCGGCAAGCGCGCCAAGGGCCGACACGCGTTTTTTCACCGCAGTTTTTTGACGCGGCTTTCCTCACGCGCCACACACCCGAGCCAAACCCAGCATGCCCGCGTGGGCGAGACGACGACGGCTACAACGCTCCGCCTCCGCCGTCGCGGCCTCGTCCACGCTTGACGGATCGTAACTAAAACCGGCGCGAGCCAGCGCTCGGCCTCCGCGATACTCATGCGGCGGGCGTAACGTCACTGCCCGTTTATGGTGGGTGGGAACGCCGATCCCGGCGTGCCGTGCGGCGTTGATATCCCGATCATCGCCATGACGAAGAGCCCTGCGGTAAACAGAGCAATGACTCCTACGAGTACCCAACCTTCAGTTTTCATTTTCGACCTCCCTTGTTAAACCGGCGTCCACCCGATGACCCGATTTCGAGGCGGAGATTGCCACTTTGGACGAGCATTGGCAAGAGCGAACCATTGCCTTGATGTTCCGGCACTCCAAAGCCGGTAACATCGGCGCGTCGCGCGCCGGATGACAGGCACTCCCGCACACCTCATGGGACGCAATCTTGTGCAACGTTAGCCGGAGCGGACTGAGGGGTCCATGCGCCAAGGCCATCGCTCAGAATTTTCGATTGGGAAGATTGCCGGAAGTCTCAATGCACAGATGACTTAGTCGAAGCTCATTGAGAATTTGATCTAGACACTTGCGACCATACTCGAGAATAAGTTCTACAGCACAGCGCAACAGTATTATTTGAAGGCTATAATTGCCATTCTTATCGCCCATATTATCAATAGGACCGCCCCTATGGCGATCGCAATTTTTATCGTCTCATCGTCATCGTTGGTCATCTGCTTGGGTCCCAAAGGATGAGATCGCCCGCGACCAGCGAATTTTTGGTTGCCGGCGAAGCTTGGCGCGCCTAAAGCCGGGCCCCCGCGGCGCGCTTTTTTCCTATCCTTCGCTCATGCGGGCGCGCAAATTTTCGCTTAGTTTGTCGAGAAAACCTGTCGTCGAGAGCCAACGCTGGTCGGCGCCGACAAGGAGCGCAAGGTCCTTGGTCATGTAGCCGGCCTCCACCGTGGCGACGCAAGTCGTTTCAAGAGTCGGCGCGAAATGCGCAAGTTCGGCATTGCCGTCGAGCTTGGCGCGATGCGACAATGCACGTGTCCAGGCAAAAATCGAGGCGATCGAATTGGTCGATGTCTCCTTGCCTTTTTGATGCTCGCGGTAATGTCGGGTTACCGTGCCATGCGCGGCCTCGGCTTCGATTGTCTTGCCATCTGGAGTCATCAGCACCGAAGTCATGAGGCCGAGCGATCCAAATCCCTGCGCGACGATGTCCGACTGGACATCGCCGTCGTAGTTTTTGCAGGCCCAAACGTAGCCGCCGGACCATTTGAGCGAAGAGGCAACCATGTCGTCGATAAGGCGATGCTCGTAGGTAATTCCAGTCTCGCGGAACGCATCTTTGAATTCGGTTTCGTAAACTTCCTGGAATAGATCCTTGAAGCGTCCGTCATAGGATTTCAAAATCGTATTCTTCGTCGATAGATAGACCGGATATTTGCGCATGAGCCCGAAATTCATCGAAGCGCGGGCAAAATCGCGGATCGATTCGTCGAGGTTATACATCGTCAGGGCAACCCCTGGACCTGGATAATCGTACACTTTTCGTTCGATCAGCTTGCCATCGTCGCCCTCGAACCTTATGACGAGGCGGCCCTTGCCGGGAACCTTGAAATCGGTCGCGCTGTATTGGTCGCCGAATGCGTGGCGGCCGATGACGATCGGCCGGGTCCAGCCGGGCACGAGGCGCGGGACATTTTGGCAAATAATGGGCTCGCGGAAGATCACGCCGCCGAGAATGTTGCGGATCGTGCCGTTCGGCGATTTCCACATTTGCTTCAACTTGAACTCTTCCACCCGGACATCGTCCGGCGTGATGGTGGCGCATTTGACGCCAGCGCCGCGCTTTTTAATGGCATTGGCGGCCTCTACCGTCACCTCATCGTCCGTCGCGTCGCGGTTTTCGATCGAGAGATCGTAATATTCGAGTTCTATGTCGAGGTAGGGAAGAATGAGCTTGTCGCGTATATAATGCCAAATAATCCGCGTCATTTCGTCGCCATCGAGTTCGACGACGGGATTTTTGACCGTGATCTTCTTCATCTTATGGACGCCGATGAGAACATGAGATCTAGCCTTGTGTCCCGCCAAATCGGATAATTTTCTAAACGAATTCAATCTTATCGCTTTCCAGTCGCAAACATGTCAATCGACCGGTCGCATAAGCGCCCGTGTCGATGTTGATGCGATTGTTCCGCACTTCTGGTTCCCAAACCGGAGTATGACCATGGACGATAATTTTTTCGAACGGTTCCTGGTGCAACAAAAAATCATCTCTTATCCATAGCAGATCTTCCTCGCGTTGGCGCGACAGGGGCGTGCCTGGCCGCACTCCCGCGTGGACAAAGAAAAAATCCCCGTAGGTGAAACAGAGCTTTAGCCCGGCGAGAAACTGACTGTGGCTTTTCGGTATGGCGTTACGGAGGCTTGCGGAGAGCTCCGCCTGTTGCTTGGGATCCGCATTTACGCTCGGCGTCAGGCCGTAAGAGGCGAGCGTCGGCAAGGCGCCATATTGCGCCCAATGTCTGAGAACGCCGGGATTTTCAAGAAATTCGGAAAGAAAGAGTTCATGATTGCCCTTGAGGCACGCCACGCGATGGGTTTGGGCGCGTTCGATCAACAAATCCAAAACGGTCGCGGAGTTCTCCCCGCGGTCGATATAGTCGCCGAGGAAAATTTGAATAGCTTCGCCTATTGGGTGTTCCTTGAGATCCTCATCCACCCGTGAAAACAACTGTTTGAGTAGATCCGCCCTGCCGTGGACATCGCCGACCGCGTAAACGCGTAGCCCTTCTGGCAGCACGGGCGATGCATTGACGCGACGCGATTTCCACATCAAGAGTTGGGCTTTACCCTAAGCTTTTCTGGGCGGCCGGAAAATTGCGCCTGCAACTCAATTCGAGATTGCCGGTTCGTGGCTCGCTGTCAATAGGCCCGGAGCGAGTCTGCGGCGCGCGCCCGACCCAAACTTTTTGCCATGGCCTAAAACGGCTCCGTCGCGGCCAATTTCGAATAGGAGCGGACCGCCTTTTGGAATTCCTTGGCTATTCCGCGCTTCGGTCGCGGGGGCGGACCGGCCGGCAAAATTGCTGTCTGCGCCAAGCCATTGGCGGCGTCGGCGCCCACCCGAACCTCGTTTTCCATGAATTCGGCCATGGCCTCCTCGTCACGGATCGCGCCAAGGGCCGCCTGAAGGTTTTCGCAGCAATTGATGAGTTTTTTTAAGCGCTTATGATCCTTGGCGAAGCCTGGAACATCGCCGAAGAATTCCGTCATGTAGCGCAGCTTTTTTGCCTCTATGCGAATTTGGTGGCGGGCGCTGGAAGCAAGCTTTGCGAGGCCCGCGCCTTGTTTCACCAGTTTTCGGCGGCGTTTTCCCAGGCGCGCCCGGGCGTATCTTGGTACTGGTTCGTCCGCGATGCCTCGGGGCTGCCTTTGCCATCGTCCGTCCTCAATCCACACGGCGAGCTCGAGCTGCAAGGCCCGCGCGCGTTCGCCATCCAAGGCTTCGACGACCGCCCCATGCGCGCGAAGACGCCTGGCATCGCAATCGCCGGCGAGTTCTCCCGCCCGCTTGCTCGCTTGAGCTTCCGGAGCCGGCGCCGGCAAGTTCGCCCGCAGGACATCCATGTCCCGCGCCGCGCCAAACAAACTCGCCAGCCATTTCAGTTCGTCGCGAAGTCTTCGATATGCATTATCGAAGACCATGGGTTTAAAGAGCGCCATGGCCGCACGAAGACGTCTAACCGCGATGCGTGCTTGGTGAATTGCCTCGACATTGTCGGACCTCTCTAAAGCCGGGAGATTCAAATGAAAGTCGTGCAGACAGGTCTGACAGATCTCCTCGAACGCCCGCCGGCACGCCATGTCCTTGGCAAGACGCGGCTTTGAGCTTTTCGCCGCGCGGCCCCAAGCACCCACGGCAAGAAGATGACCGCGCTCGGCTTTGCTTATCAGGCTTGGATGGAGCGGCGCCTGCAACACAAAGGCGCGGGCAAGGTTGAACAAGGCGGACCGGTCGCCGCTTTTCAATTCGAGTTCCAGCTCGTGCACGCCAAGCTTTTCACCGTTCGTTTCGATCGCGCCTTGGTCGATGGAGGCAGCGATCCGGCCGCCGCCGGTTTCGAGCATGAAGGACGTCCGTTCAACACCGACTTCGAAGGCAGGTCTTATTGCGCGGCGAATGGAAGGTTTACTGGCGAGACGCGCGAGGGGGGTATTTTTGATCCGCCCCATATCGAGCTCGGGCCAGCCGATTTCCTCTTCCCATTCGTCTCTTTGGATGCGTGAGATCGCAATCCGCTTGACGGTCTGAACATGGCTTTCCCCGATCGCCCGGACCCGCACGGTGAACCCATGGTTCCAAAGGTCTTGGTTCGGCGTATCGAAATAAATCGTGCGAAGGCGCTGATCGGCCGCTTGTCGAGCACCGGGGACCGCCGCAACCAGGGCCTTGACTTTGGTTACGTCTCTCCCCGCGAACAGGAACTTCAGTTCGATCTCCGGTCCTGCCACCATCGGATCCGCCCGCGCTGTTGCAAATTGGTTGGCTTCGGATGGAATAAAATAGCGCGAGATTTTTTCATGTCACGCCCAAGAGTCGTGTCTCGCGCGAAGCCTTACAAGTCGGTTTGACCGCAAGCAGCGGCCTATCTGCTCTTTATCGTCCATCTTCAAGGCAAAAGACAACGGCATGCGCGGGCGGGTTCATATCAAGGCCACCCGCGTCCGCACGTTTTTCGCTAAATCCGCCACCCCTTTTTCCGCCGCTCACTTATCGTCGCGAAGCATAGCTCCCGCTTTCAACGGATTTTTGGAAATCTCCAACTGATTTTTGGAGATTTTCGGACGCCCTTATGCGATGATCATCCTCACGAAGGAGCGTCTGCCATGGTCGTCAGAGTTGCGACGGTTGCGTTTGAGGGCATCGAGGCGCGGCCGGTGGACGTGCAGGTGCAAATCGCCAATGGCAACGTGGTCTTCACGGTGGTCGGTCTCGGCGACAAGGCGGTCGCTGAATCGCGCGAAAGAGTCCGCGCCGCGCTGAATGCGTCGGGCCTCGCCATGCCCGCCAAGCGCATCACCGTCAATCTCGCGCCCGCCGATCTCCCCAAGGAAGGCAGCCATTACGATCTGCCGATCGCGCTTGGCATCATGGCCGCGATTGGCGCCATTCCGCCGGACTCTCTTTCAAGTTACACAGTCCTCGGCGAACTCGCGCTCGATGGAACGATCACCGCTGTCGCTGGCGTGCTCCCCGCCGCGATTGCCGCGAATGCGCGTGGCCACGGGCTCATCTGCCCGCACGCGAGCGGACCAGAGGCAGCCTGGGCGGCGCAAGACATCGACGTGTTGGCACCGCTTTCGCTGATCCAGCTCGCTAATCATTTCAAGGGAACGCAAGTCATGGCGCGGCCGCGGCCGGCCGTGCGGGAACAAGTGGGAGCGCAGCCGGACCTTCGCGACATCAAGGGACAGGAAAGCGCCAAGCGCGCGCTCGAAATCGCCGCCGCCGGGGGGCACAATCTGTTGTTGAACGGACCACCGGGAGCGGGAAAATCGATGCTCGCCGCGCGGCTACCATCGATCTTGCCGCGGCTCAGCCCGCGCGAACTGCTCGAGGTTTCGCTAATCCACTCCATCGCCGGGGATCTCGCGGGCGGCGCGCTCACCGATAAAAGGCCGTTCCGCGCGCCGCATCATTCGGCCTCGATGGCGGCGCTCGTCGGCGGCGGCACGCGCGCGCGGCCTGGCGAAATTTCGCTCGCCCATCATGGCGTTTTGTTTCTCGACGAACTGCCGGAGTTCCAGCCGCAGGTCTTGGACAGCCTGCGGCAGCCGCTCGAAACCGGCGAAGTCGCGATCGCCCGAGCGAACCACCGCATCGTCTATCCCGCGCGGTTTCAGCTCGTCGCGGCGATGAATCCCTGCCGGTGCGGCCATGCGGGCGAGCCAGGCTTTACCTGCAACCGGCAACCCAACGCGCGCTGTATCGCGCAATATCAGGCGCGCCTGTCGGGCCCCCTGCTCGATCGTATCGATCTCCACGTGGAGGTACCGGCAGTCGCCGCCGCCGACTTGATGCTGCCGCCTCCCGCAGAGGGTTCAAGGGAGACCGCGGAACGCGTCGCCGCCGCGCGAAATATCCAGGTCGCGCGTTACGCCGGGCTCGGTCTTCCGGAGGTCCTCTCCAACGCCGCCGCGCCCGCCAACGTCATCGAGACGGTGGCGCAACCCGACGCCGGGGGCCTCGCCTTGGTCAGGGAAGCCTCGGACCGCCTCCATCTTTCCGCGCGGGGGTTTCACCGGGTCTTGAAGCTCGCCCGGACGATCGCCGATCTCGACGGCGCCGGCGAGGTTGGGCGCCTGCATCTCGCCGAGGCGCTCACCTACCGCATCGATACCACAAGCCAGCTGCGCGCCGCGTGAATACGCTGCGGCTGTGGCTGGGCTGGGGGGCACCTAGCGCGATTGCAGCAGCCGTGCGACGGCCTTGGACGTAAAATCCACCATGGGCACGATCCGTGCGTAATTGAGCCGCGTCGGACCAATCACTCCGAGCACGCCGACGATGCGCTGCTCCCGGTCATGAAACGGCGCGGCGATCATCGAGGAACCCGACAGCGAGAAGAGCTTGTTTTCCGAGCCGATGAAAATACGGACGCCGTCGCCGCCTTCGGCCCGGCTCAACAACTCGATCACGTCCTTCTTTGTTTCGAGATCGGCGAAAAGCAAACGGATCCGCTCGAGGTCCTCGATCGCTGTGAGGTCCTGAAGCAGATTGGCCTGCCCCCTGACGATCAGCTGCGGGCCATGCATCGCCGATTCCGCCCAGCTCGCCAGCCCCGCATCGACAAGCCGCGCGGTCAATTCGCCGAGCTCCGCCTCGGCGAGCTTGCGCGAGGTCTCGATCTCGGTCTTGACCTCCTGCAAGGTGCGGCCCCTAATCCGCGCATTGAGGTAATTGCCGGCCTCGCACAAGGCGGACGGCGGCAGCCCCGCCGGTATTTGCACGATCCGGTTCTCGACCGAACCGTCCTCGGCGACCAGCACGGCGAGCGCGCGCTCCGGCTCGATCCGGACGAACTCGACATGTTTGAGCCGTGCGTTTTCCTTAGAGGTGACAACGACTCCGGCGCCGCGGGTCAAACCCGACAACATCAGCATCGCGTCGCCAAGCAGTCCTTCGAGGGTCTTTTCCTGCGAGGCCGCTTTAACCTCCGCCTCGATCCGTTCGCGTTCCTCCTGGCTAACGTCACCCAATTCGAGCAGCGCATCGACGAAAAAGCGTAAGCCCAGCTCAGTTGGGAGCCGGCCCGCGCTGGTGTGCGGCGCATAGATCAACCCGATCTCTTCGAGATCCTGCATCACATTGCGGACCGAGGCCGGCGACAGCGGCGCCGGCAAAAGCCGCGCGACGTGGCGCGATCCGACCGCCTCGCCGTGCGTAAGGTAGGAATCGACGATCAGCCGGAATATTTCGCGCGAGCGTTCGTTGAGTTTTGCCAGGCTGTTGCCGCCAAGCCGCGCCGCGCCGGGTGCATGATCCAAGGGAATTGCCATGGCGGCTAACATGGCCGCATGCGGCCGGGGATGCAAGCGCGAGGTATCGCCCGCGCGCGCGGCTCATTTCATGCGGAATTTGTTGCGAATGTCGTCTGTAAGGCTCGGGAGACACGCCGCCCGCATTTTTCGAATCGCGCTTAAGTTTTCCTTAAGGGTTTTGCGAAAGAGTTTCCAAATACCCACGCGAACGATTGGAAACCACATGTATCTCTCGCTCGGAAAGGCCGCCAAGGAGGCGGGCGTCGCCAAATCCACCATCTCGAAAGCCTTGTCTTCCGGCAAGTTGTCGTACCGGGAAAAAAATTCGGACGGCTACAAGATCGATCCGGCCGAACTTTTCCGGGTGTATCCGAAAATTGCGAAAACCGATGCGCCGGACGATTGGCAACTTGGTGAAGCCGGCGGGGAAACGACCCCCTATTCGGCGAAATTCGAGATCCAGCTCGCCGGACTAAAGAGTCTGATCGCAGAAAAAGACCGCCGGATCACCGATCTCGAAGCCGACCGCGCCCAGCTACGCGAGGACCGCCACCGGCTCACCGAGAACTGGCAGGAGGAACGCGTCCGGCTCCTAAAGCTGCTCGAGGATCAGACCGGCACCGTCAAGCTTCTGACCGACGAGCGGAGCACCCTGGTGGCGGAAGTTCAACGCACGTTCTGGCAGCGGGTTTTCCGCCGCAAGCCGGCGATGGCGGCCTAAGGCTTTGATTGCGCACCACGCCGGAATGGTCGCGGTTTTTGGGGAGGCTCTGAGGAATGTCAGGGCCTTCCCTGCCAGGATCGCGCTGTCATGATTGCTCCCAACGATCCCGGTAGGATAGTAGCCGGTTTTGCCCCGGGGCCCCTCCGATGTCTTCGCCCTACACGGTCCATGTCGCGCAATCGATGCGCGAGATCGACGTCGCGCAATGGGACGCTTGCGCCAATCCGGAGGTGGACCAGAAGGGACTTGGCATGCCCGCGCCGGGACCAGAGCCCACGTGCGACGGAGACCAGCCACAAAATGAAGCGGAGCGGTTTAACCCTTTTATAACCCATGCCTTTTTGACGGCGCTTGAGACGTCGAAGTCGGTTGGTTCGAGAGCCGGCTGGACCAGCGCGCATCTTCTTGTCAAGGACGCCGGCGGCCGTCTCGCCGCTGCCGCGCCGGCCTATTTGAAGACCCATTCTATGGGCGAGTACGTATTCGATCATGGCTGGGCCGATGCCTATCACCGCGCGGGACTGCCCTATTATCCAAAACTGCAAGTCGCGGTGCCGTTCACGCCAGTCACTGGCCGCAGGCTGCTCCTCGCGCCGGGGCACGGCGAAGCAGCGCGGCAAACGCTCGTTGCCGGACTTCGCGCACTTCGCGAAGAAGCTGGAGCCTCGTCGCTCCACGTTACTTTTCCCACCCGCACGGAATGGGAGACGCTCGGCTCCGCCGGGTTCCTGCAACGTACCGGACAGCAATTTCATTTCATCAATAAGGGTTACCCGGATTTCGACGCCTTTTTGGCTAATCTCGCGTCGCGCAAGCGAAAGATGATCCGCCGCGAACGCAAGGCGGCGCTTGCCCATGGCATCGCGATCGAGCTTTTGACCGGCGCCGGTATCACTGAAACCCATTGGGACGCTTTTTTTCATTTCTACATGGATACCGGCGCGCGGAAATGGGGCACGCCCTACCTCAACCGCGCATTTTTTTCGCACGTGGGCGCTTCGATGCGCGATCAGATTCTCCTCGTCATGGCCAAGCGCAAGGGTCGCTATATCGCGGGCGCGATTAATTTCCTCGGCCAGGACGCACTCTACGGGCGCAACTGGGGGGCCATCGAGGAGCACCCCTTCCTTCATTTCGAGATCTGCTATTATCAGGCGATCGAATTCGCGATTTCACGCGGACTATCCCGCGTCGAGGCTGGCGCTCAAGGAGAACATAAGCTGGCGCGGGGCTATCGCGCGGTTGCGACCTTTTCGGCGCACGATATAGGCGACAAGCGATTTGCAAGGGCGATAGACGAATATCTCCAGCGAGAGCGCATTCATATCGATGAGGCGCTGCGCGAATATGGCGAACTCGAACCCTTCAAGAAGGGGCCTTGATTTTTTCCGCGCCGGTTTCACATCGAAAATCGAAGCCAGAAGGAGCGAGCCAATGCCGTCACCGGCCTATGACGAGACAAATATTTTCGCGAAGATCCTTCGCGGCGAGTTGCCGTGTCACAAGGTCTATGAGGACGATGTGACTTTGGCCTTCATGGATGTAATGCCCCGCGCAGACGGCCATGTGCTGGTGCTGCCCAAATCCCCGTCGCGCAATATCCTCGACGCCGATCCCGCGATTCTCGGCAAACTCATCGCCCGCGTGCAAAAAATCGCCGTTGCCGTCAAGGCGGCGCTCGCGGCGGATGGGATAACGATCCTTCAATACAACGAGCTCGCCGGCGGCCAGGTCGTATTCCATCTGCATTTCCACGTCCTTCCGCGGAGGAAGGGCGTGGACCTGCGTCCCCACACCGGCGCGCGGGAAACGCCGGAGGCGCTGGAAGGATTTTGCAGAAAAATTGTGGCGGCGATGAAACCGGACTGATCGACCCCGGCCAAAAAACCAAAGGGCGGGGGAACACTGCCGGAACCCGCCCAGCAAAGAACTAACCGGCTTCCCCGCGCCGACCTTACAACTTTTGCCTTGTACGATTGCGTAATGTTCGTTTTGACAAAACATATCCATCAGTGCATTCTCCATTCTCGACCTTGAATCGATCGCAAAGGGTTTGGCGTGGGCTACATCGCGCGTTTTGAACATGCGTTTCTGGCGCTCCGCGAGCAGTGCCCGCCGAGCCGGTCCTTGGCCTTCACGGACGCTGGCCTTGTCCTCGGCGCCGGGACTCTTGTCGCACCGGTCCGGCGCGGCGGCGGCGATACGCTCGATCTATCCGGCGAGGATCGCATTCTGGCGCTGTTCGCGGTTGCCTTCTCGGACCCGGTCAATCCCGCCGTGCTCGGCAAATTGCGGCGAGCGGGCGAGCTTTGGGCGCAAAACGAAAAATGCCTCGCGCAAATTCATTTGGAGCATCTGCGCCTACCGAAACTCGATAGCGAGGAACAGGCATTCCGGCTCTTCCTCGCCGATCGTCTGATCGCCTCCGGCCATTCTCCGCGCGAACTCTGCAAGGCGTTGGGCTTCGCCCTGCCGGAGGGGCTCAAAAAATACAACCCCGACGAGCCGCGCGACGACCATGGCCGCTGGACCACCGGCGGGGCGAGCGGTCCGCAACCCGCCGCCGCCGGGGATGCCGCCTCTGGCCCGGCCCATATGTCGTATGAGTTCAGCGGTAACGCCACGTCGCAAACCAGCATCAACCCGGACGGGACCTCGGTTGTTTCAACCTGGACGTTCAATCGCGGCTCCGGTTTAACGCAGACCGATCAGCTGCGTCTCGCCAACGGCGACATCGCGGCGACCAGCGTCACCGATTCCAAAGCCACCCAAACGCTGGCGCTGTCCGAGGCGGGCGCCAAGGCGGGATTGGTCATCGCGCAGCCGCCCGGCGGCGATCCAACCCTCGTCGCGGCCGGGGCGGCGGCGTCCACGGGGGCGACGACCCTGCTCGACGAGGCCGGTTCCATCGTGACCCATATCGGGCGCTGTTTCATGACCGGGGCGGCGGGAGCGGCCGGCGCGCTTGGCGCGGCTTTTTATTTCGGCGCGACGACTCCGGCCGGGCGGCGGATGAAACGACTCCCATCGGCGCGGGGGATCAATTCCGGATCGTTTCCAACCCGGATACCGTCATCGCGCCCATACAGCGCAACACCGCCGACGGCTGGGTCAATACCGGGCTCGCGGTGAGCAATCACGAGATCACCTCGGACGGGAGCCTGCAAGCGGCGGCGCATTTGCGCGACCTCGCCGCCGTGGTCGCGGCGATTCCGGATATCGGTCCGCTACCGCTGCGGGCGGATACGCCCATCCCCGATATTTTTGCAAACACCGGCCGCGCGGATCTGCGCGAATTGAATTTCGACAGTTACGTGGCGGCCGGCGCAACTGGCCTGCAGGCGGATGGGTCGATCGCGCTTCTGGCTCTTAGCGTGCGCGGCGCGAGCGGGGCGGCGGCCGACGAACGCCCCGTCATCGACAAGCTTTCGCGAGAGGAGGTGGACACGGCCTGTCCAGCCTATCCGCAGGTTCAGTCTGTAACGTCTTCGTCCTATGATCAGGTCAGGGCGCAAAACCCCCAAGCCACGCCGCAGGAGATCGGCAATCTGGTTCACAAAGAGGTCGAGGCTTTTTTTAAAGGCCGGCCGGGTTCAAGACGAATGCCGGGTTTCTTGGCGACATAGAATTGAAAAGTGGGCTCAGGGTCGCGGGGTCGTCCTTCCTGGATGTATTGAACGACGTCGGCAACGGCACGATTTGCATTTTCGACATCAAGACCGGAATTAGCGGTTTAGGACCGCGGCAAATCTACCGATATTGGGATGCAGCGAAACAAGCTTTCGTATATGCGAAACGGATTTACATCTTGGAGGTCAGACCCTGATGGTGTCGGCTCGGCTCTTAAAATCGCGGATAAAGCCCGTCATTCAGCGCCATCCAAATCTGGTGTTTTTCGATACGAACCTCTTTTTCCAGCCGATCGGCTGGTATCTGCGAGGGTGCATCTTCGGCAGATCGCGGAGCGCCGAATCCGTCTATCTCTATCGCTTTGTCATTCCGCTCTTCGAGCCCTCTATACGAGGCATGATCGGCTGGGGTGGCCGCTTGCGAACGCGCGCAGGGAGCGAGGGTTGGGATGTGGATGCGGACGATTTTCTTGCTGAATTCGAATGGGCTTTCGAGACGGAGATCGCAGCCCATGTCGAGGTCATCTCGACCGGCGAGGATTTCAACCTTTATATCGAAAAGAAGCTCGATTTCACCAGTTGGAGTGAATTAGCCATCGCAATGGGATGCTTGCATATGGGACAATTGGCGGAGGCCAAAAACCTTCTGCAAACAGCAATAAAAGTTTACGAAGCGCTCAAAATACCCAACGAAGCGTCTTCGATTACCAATGCCCGCATGATCATCCACGGCATCGAAACCGACCCGCTCGGCCTCGAAGCAAAATTGATTGCTGCCGCGGTGCAGACTGCCGAGAATTTCAGGATCACAAAGTTCTGGACCCAACCCGAGAAATTCTGGGATAACCCGCCGCAACTGCCTTGAAGCAAGCTTCGGCGCTCAAGGGATTTACATTTTTTGAGGTCAGACCCTGAGGCGCCGTCTCAAGCGGGAAGGCTCCGGCGCAGGCAATTTGGCAGATAGTTTGCCGAGCGTGTCAACAAGGCATTTCAAGCGCGACGGCGGTGGCCTCGCCGCCGCCAATGCAAAGCGTCGCCGCGCCGCGTTTCAACCCGTATTTTTGCAAGGCCGCAAGCAGCGTCACGACGATTCTGGCGCCCGACGCGCCGATCGGATGGCCAAGTGCGCAGGCGCCGCCATGCACATTGACTTTTTCGCGCGGCAAGGAAAGCTCTTGCATCGCCGCCATTGCGACCACCGCGAAGGCCTCGTTGATCTCGAAAAGATCGACATCCGCCACGGACCAGCCGGTCTTGCCCATCAGTTTTCGCAACGCGCCGATGGGGGCGGTGGCGAATTGACTGGGCGCCTGCGCGTGGGTGGCATGCGCCAGGATCGTCGCCAAGGGCGCGATGCCCCGCTTTTCGGCCTCCGAGCGGCGCATGAGAACGAGCGCCGCGGCACCGTCCGAAATCGAACTCGAATTCGCCGCCGTCACGCTGCCGCCTTCCCGGAACGCCGGTTTGAGATGAGGAATTTTATCTGGCTTCGCCTTTAGCGGCTGCTCGTCATGCAAAACGATCCTCGCTTCGTCCTTACCGAACTTGACCGTGACAGGCACGATCTCCTTTGCAAAACTTCCGTCGCTGATCGCCCTTTGCGCCCGCTCCAGAGAAGCGATGGCGAAGGCGTCCTGGGCGGCGCGGGTGAATTGAAATTTTTCGGCGCAATCCTCCGCGAAGGCGCCCATGGGCAAATGCTCGCCATAGGCATCCTCGAGGCCGTCGAGGAACATATGATCGAGCAATCTGCCATGCCCCATGCGGTAGCCGGACCTCGCGCGATCGAGCAGATAGGGGGCGTTGCTCATGCTTTCCATGCCGCCCGCAACCGCGATCCGCGCACTCCCGGCGCATAAAATGTCGTGCGCCAGCATGATCGCCTTCATGCCCGAACCGCACATCTTGTTGACGGTCGTGCAGGGAGTGGCCTCAGGGAGGCCGGCGGCAAGGGCGGCCTGCCGGGCGGGAGCCTGACCCTGGCCCGCCGGCAAGACGCAGCCAAGAATCACCTCTTCGACGTCCTCGGGCGCAACCCCCGAACGAACGAGCGCCGCCTTCGCCGCGGCGGCGCCCAGACTCGGGGCGGCAAGGTCTTTGAACTCGCCTTGAAAGCCGCCGATCGGCGTGCGTGCGGCGGCGGCAATGACGATCGGATCGGCGTTCGCCATGGTTTCCCATTCCTTTCGATATAATAGATTGTGATCATCGGCCGAAGGCGAAAGAGGACTGGGCGCGCCCCGGCGGGACTCGACAACGCCGATGGGATATTATAACATAACGCAAAATCGAACCCCCCGTCACGCCGGAATGGAATAAGCCATGCTGCTCGCGCGGTTCGCTAGTCCGAAAATTACTGCCTTCGCCCTGACAATTGCCGCCGCCCCCGCCTTAGCCGAAAATCCCGCGCCGACACCGCCGGCTGATCGCGGCACGAGCCAGATTACCCTGGATACGGTGGAAGTCATCTCCGAGAAGCTTGATATCGCTCGCCTGCAGATCCAACCGAGCCTCGGCGCAAGCACTTACTATTTCGGCCCGGAGGCGCTGGAGACGATTCCGCAAGGCGAGAACGCGGCCCTAAACCAGGTCCTGCTGCAGATGCCCAGCGTCGCGCAAGACAGTTTTGGTCAGGTCCACGTGCGGGGGGAGCATGCCAATGTGCAATTCAGGATCAATGGCGTACAATTGCCCGAGGGTCTCTCAGTCTTCGGCCAGGCGCTCGAATCCCGCTTCGCCCGCAGCATTTCGCTGCTCACCGGCGCCCTGCCCGCGCAATATGGATTTCAGACAGCCGGTGTCTTGGATATTCAGACCAAGACCGGGCTCACCAATCCCGGCTTCGCTCTCTCTATGTATGGCGGAAGCTTCAATTGGCTACAGCCCAGCTTTGAATATGGCGGGCACGAGGGACCAGTCGATTGGTTCTTGACCGGCGATTATTTGGGCAATGATCGCGGCATCGAAAATCCGGCCGCGACCTTCAACGCGATCCATGATTCGACGCAGCAATTCCACGGTTTTGCTTATATGTCCGGCATTATCGACCCCGATACGCGGGTGAGTGTGATCGGGGGCGCGTTCAATGGACGTTTTCAAATTCCCAACAATCCAGGCCAGGTTCCGTCTCTCGGGCTCAACGTGCTTGGAACGACGTCGTTCAACAGCAATGTCCTCAACGAGGTTCAACACGAGGCGACGCAATTTGGCTTGCTGTCGCTGCAAAAACATATGGGCGATATCGACCTGCAAATCTCGGCCTTCGTGCGCAACAGCGTTCTGTCGTTTAGCCCGGACGTAATCGGCGATCTTATCTTCAACGGAGTGACTCCTTTCGCGCGGCGTTCCGATCTCGCGGAAGGCGTTCAGGCCGATGCCAGCTGGCGGATCAATGACAGCCATACTTTGCGTGGCGGCCTCCTCGGACAGGTTGAGACCACCGCGTTCGACACCACGTCCCTCGTCCTGCCGGTCGATGCGACGGGCGCCCAGACATCCAATGTGCCCCTCAGCATCGTCGACAATGGAGCCCGCGCCGGCGGTCTTTATGGTATTTACCTGCAAGATGAATGGCGGATTCTGCCCGCCCTGACCCTCAACTATGGCTTGCGCTTCGATGGGGTGAACGAGTTCACCAACGAAAATCAAGTCAGCCCGCGCGTAAATGCGGTGTGGAAAACGACCGAAACCACGACAATCCATGCCGGCTATTCGCGCTACTTTGTGCCGCCGCCCTTTGAGCTCGTCGCACCAACCTCCATCGCCCTCTTCAACAATACGACCGCGGCTCCCTCCGTGCAGCAGGACGACACCGTCAAGGCGGAGCGGTCGCATTATTTCGATCTCGGGATCAGCCAGGTCATCGTTCCAGGCCTCACCGTCGGACTCGATGGCTATTACAAGCTGGCAACGAATCTAATCGACGAAGGCCAGTTTGGCGCGCCGATCATCCTGACCGCGTTCAATTACGCCAAGGGCCGCGTTGGCGGCGGGGAATTCACCTTGAGCTACGATCAAGGGCCGTGGTCGATCTATGGCAATGCGGCCTATTCGCACGCGGTGGGCACCGACATTGTCTCCGCGCAGTTCAACTTCGCGCCGGACAAGCTCGCCTACATCGCGCAAAATTACATTCATCTCGACCATGACCAGACATGGACCGCGTCGGCGGGAGCAGCCTACACCTTCAACCAGGGCACAAGATACTCAACCCGCGTGTCGATCGATCTCTTGGTGCAAAGCGGCTTGCGCGCGAGCACGCCAACTGTGCCAAATGGCGCGTCACTGCCGGAATATGCGGCCGTCAATGCAAGCATTGTCCAAAAACTCGATTTGGGGATCGGGCAAGGGACGGAACTGCGCCTCGATGTTTTGAACATCGGCGACGCGGTCTATGAAATCCGCAACGGCACGGGGGTTGGGGTCGGGGCGCCGCAGTTCGGCATCCGCCGCGCGATCCTTGCGGGATTGACCCAGCGGTTTTGATCGGCCGTACGCGGAATGTCAGTGGCGCTTTGGTGGGAGACAGCCCCGCGCCCCGGACCGAAAGGAATGCCTCCGCGGCAATTCGCGCTTGTCGTGTTTCCTGGCCGTCATACGTTAAAAGACTGGCAATGGCGGCGGACCGCTCCGCGGAATTTAGCGCAGCCGGATTGCGGTTCCACGCTGGCAAAGGAACACTAGGAGGGGACGAAATGATAGGCGCGAAAGATGGCCACACCGGCGAATGGCGTTTGCTTCGCGGTTCTAGGGCCGCAATTCTGGTGGTTTTGGCACTTGCCGCGATCCTTTGCGGCGTCCCACTCCTGGCGCAGCCGGCGTCTCCGGTTCGGCCCCCAGCGGCAACGCTCGCCACAGGCGCAGCGCCGTCCGCGCCGCCAGCGGAGGAGTCCAGCCCGCCGCCGCGCGTAGCCGATGCCTTGCTGCCATCGGCCTTGCCGCGCGATTTGTCGCCCTGGGGAATGTTTCTCAGCGCCGTCCCACTCGTGAAAATCGTCATGGTCGGACTTGCTTTCGCCTCGCTCGCAACCTGGACCGTATGGCTCGCGAAAACGATTGAACTCTGGAACGCCAGGCGGGCGGCGCGGAAGGGCCTGGAAGTGCTCGCCAGCGCGAAAAGCCTGCGCGCGGCCGAAAAGGAACTCGCGCAAACGCGCTCTCCCGTGGCGCGCTTCGTCGCGGCGGCGGCCGGGGAAGCCGATCGCTCCGGTGGCCTCGCTCCCGAAGGCGTCAAGGACCGCGCCGCCAGCTTGCTTTCCCGCATCGAAGCGCAAGCGGGACGGGCGATCGCGCGAGGAATCGGTGTACTCGCCACGATTGGCGCCACGGCGCCCTTTGTCGGTTTGTTTGGCACCGTCTGGGGAATCATGGATAGTTTTATCGGCATATCGAAAACCAATACGACCAATCTGGCGGTGGTGGCGCCGGGCATCGCCGAAGCCCTGCTCGCGACCGCCATGGGACTGTTTGCGGCGATTCCAGCGGTCGTGATGTATAATGCTTTCGCGCGCGGAATCACGGGCTATCGCGCGATGCTCGGTGACGCGGCAGCGGAAGTTCTCCGCCACTTGTCCCGCGATCTCGACCGCGACGCCTGCCCGTGCCAAGAGGAAGATGCGCCGATCGTTCCCCTGCGCCGGTCGGCGGAGTAAGCGCGCATGGCCGTTCGACTAGCTTTGCAAGAGGACGCTCTCGAGGAAATCCACGAGATCAATGTGACGCCGTTCATCGATGTCATTTTGGTTCTCTTGATCATTTTCATGGTGGCGGCGCCGCTTTCCACGGTCGACGTCAATGTCGATCTCCCGGCGTCTACCGCGAACCCCGCACCGCGCCCCGATAAGCCGCTGTTTTTGACCGTGAAACCGGACCTTACCCTGGCGCTCGGCGAATCTCCCATCGGGCGGGGCGATTTGGCCAGTGCCCTCGACGCGGAGACGCAAGGGAATAAGGAACAACGCGTCTTCGTCCGCGCCGACCGCGCGGTCCCCTATGGCGAGGTCATGGAGCTGATGAACCTCCTGCGCGCCGCCGGCTATCTGAAGATCGGACTGGTCGGCATGGAAGCTGCCGCCGGCAACTCCGCGGCACCCGGCGAACCCGCGCGCGCGGCCACGGCGCCGAGATCCCCGGAGCCCCAGCCAGCGGAGACGAAGCCATGACCACGGCCGCCAAATCGTTTTTGCTGCCCGAGGAAGACCCAGAGCTGCGGCGGTGGCTCATGGCCGCGTCCTTCGTGGCCGCCGCGCACGGAGCGCTCGCCCTATGGTTGGTGAACAAGCATGACGTAAACTTCGCCGGGACACCTCCAGCGGCGATCATGATCGAGCTTGCGCCGCTGGACATAGCGCCTCCGACGGAGACGCCCCCGGAGGTCACCCCAGGACCACAAACGAGGCAAGCCGAGCCCGAGGAAGTCGAACCGCCAGAAACCACGGCGATTCCGGAGTTGCCTCCGGCACCGAAACCCGCGGTGGTTCTGATGACCCCGCCGAAGGCAAAACCGAAGCCGAAAAAAATCGTGAAGGTAGTGCCGAAACCGGTGGTGAAGCGGACACGCGAGCCGCCGGCGCCGCGCACCAGCGCGCCGCCCCGCACGGCGGCGCCATCCAAAGTCGCAGCCTCGCCGGCCGCGAGCGCGGCGGCGGCCGCCGCCTTCCGCAGCGCTTGGTCGGCGGCCATGAGTGGGAACTGGCATTACCCGGAGGCGGCGCGGGCCCGCGGCGAACAAGGCACGGTCCGGCTCGCCGTCACGATCGGCCGCAGCGGCCACGTCATGTCGGCGCGTATCGTCAGCAGTTCCGGATCATCCACGCTTGACCAAGCCGCGCTCGAAGTGGCGCGCAACGCCACCGGCCGGCCGTTGCCCCCCGAGATGGGATCAAGCGTCAGTCTCATCGTGCCGGTCAAGTACAGCATAAGATAGACGACGGTGATCGATGCGGACATGAAGCTTGTCCCGTCATGGCGCATTGCTGATCGGAGTTCGAAAACAGGGCGCGCTTTCGTCGATGACCTGGTAAAGCGCCTTGCCAATCGCGTTCAAATCGCGTCAGACGGGCACCGGGCATGCCTTGAGGCCATAGAAGGCGTGTTTGGCGGTGATGTTGACTAATGCGCAACTCGTTAAGATTTATGGCGCATCACCTGAAAGCGCCAAGGGCCGCGACTCCCCAGCCGAATGTACAGGTGCTCGCAAGGAACGGATCGAAGGCAATCCCAATATCGTCATTTGCGGAACGGCAAGATCTTACCATGAGAATGAGCATCCGCAGGTTCACGCGGCTGACGAACGCCATCTCGAAAAAGATCGAAAAGCACGTTCTCTCTGTCGCCTTGCACTATATGCACTACAATTTCGCGCGCATTCACACAAGCTTTGGCCCGCTGCGGCCATCGTGGCCATGATCGATGAGGGCGAAAAATCAAACTGACGCACTACCAGCGGAACACTAGACTTGTGCAGTCGGCCGCTTCACAATGATTCCGAATAGCCCCTTTTTGTTGAAGCGCCTTAGATCCGGGTGGAGCGGCTCGGCCTCGCAAATCAGGGATTGATGACCGGAAAAGGTCTGAGTAAAGGACCGGAAGCCCCAATTAGCATCGACGTCATCAACGACGAGTGCGCCGTTTGGTCTTAAGGCTGCCCAGGCTCGATCCAGCTCGAAACGAACGTTTCGCTCACTGTGGAGGCTGTCGTGAATGAAAAGACCAATCTGGCCAAGGCGAGAAAGCAACTCGGCAAGGCGCCGCCTGCTCGAACCCCTGACGTACGACCATCGATCTGAGTAGCGGTCGCCGACTGCTGCGCCGACCTGCTTGCGCCAAACCCTCTCTAGGGGCGGAAGGTCAATACTCCAGAGGTGACCGTCTCCGCTCCTCTTAAGCGCCTCCAGAATAAAGCGCGAGGTGACACCGTGAGCGACCCCGGTTTCGACAACCTTTTTCGGCCTTAGGTGTCGAGTTAGACACCATATGGCCCGCACCAATCCAGGATCGCCATCATTCCAGTACTGAAAGCTCTCCGGCCCGGGCCGAACGCCTTTTGCCTCCAGTTCATTTATTACCTCGGGCCATAAGTCCCAAAACTCCGAAGTCGCGTTGCACGGCCATGGAACGCCAAGAGCTTCATGAAGCCGCTGTTCCCAATTATCATCGGACTCATATCGGCATTGAGGCCCGCGCTGCTCGCGCTGAGCTACATAGGCATCGTGGATCGTCGTCCAAATTTCAAGTGGATCGGCCGCTAAATCAGCCACAGCAATTACGGGATGCTTTAGCAAATAGCGCAAAGGTATCCCCAGCATCATTCACGCTCCCCTCGTGCGACGGGCATCACAAGGACAAATGAACGTTTACGCCATTTTATGTTCGCTGATTCAATGAAACTTTGGTGAAAGCTTCATGCGCGATTATTCCGTGCCAACGGCCTATGGCGTTCGCGATGTCCTAGTGAAGGGTTTCGGATTACGACAGATTCAGCACTTCATCCCTTTGTCACTCACTTCTTCACCCGATTGACCTGGCGGCACGGCGGCCGGGCATTGCGCGAGCGGGGGCGCGCCGGTAGGCTGGCCCGATGTCAGCACATGCGCGCGTTTTCCGGCCGTCGAATCCAGGTGGAGAGGCGACCTCGGGCTTCCCGGACCTGGCGAGTGCCAGCCCGCGGCCCAACCTGCGTGGACATCTGCCGGTGCTGGACGGGGTGCGGGGCCTGGCCATCCTAATGGTCCTGCTGCTCCACTTCGTCGGCGCCACGCTGCCGACAAACTGGGTCGAGCGCGCCGTCGTCGGCGTGACCAACTACGGGGGCTACGGCGTCGAGCTGTTCTTCGTCCTGTCCGGCTTCCTCATCACCGGCATCCTCTATGACGCCCGCAACAAGCCGCACTACTTTCGCAACTTCTACATGCGGCGCTTCCTGCGCATCTTCCCGCTTTATTACGGCGTGCTGGCGCTCCTCTTCTTCGTGGCCCCGCTGATCCCGCTTCTGCGGGGTCCAACGCTCGACTACTTGGTGGACCGTCAAGCCTGGGCTTGGTTCTACGCCGTCAATATCCATATCGGCATCCACGGGGAATGGTCCCTCTCTTATATCGACCACTTCTGGTCGCTCGCCATCGAGGAGCACTTCTACCTCCTCTGGCCTCTGGTCGTCTTCCTGCTGGCGCGCCGGGCGCGGGCGCTCATCGCGGTGAGTCTGGCGACCGCGCTGTGCGCCATGCTGGCCCGCTTGACTGGATCGCTCATGGGACTGAGCTGGTGGACCACCTACGTCCTGACCCCCTTCCGACTGGACGGGCTGGCGCTGGGCGCTTTCCTGGCGGTGACGGCGCGCCAGCCCGGCGGCCTGGAGCGACTGGTGCGAGCCCTACCTCTGGTGGTGGCGGTGGCGGGCGTGCTGCTAGCGGTCACCTTCGTCTGGACCCGCCTATTGTCGCGCCACGAGCTGGAGCTGGTACTGCCGGTCCGGGCGGCGCTGATCCTGGTGCTTCTGGCCTGCCTGCTGGTGTGGGCCCTGATCGCGCCGGAGCGGTCGGCCACCTCACGCTTCTTCCGCAGCCGCGCCATGGTCTGCCTGGGCACCTACAGCTACGGCCTGTACGTCTACCATCACTTCATCTCGTACTACCTCACCATTAATCGCACCGAGCTGGAGCTGGCGCACTGGCTCGGCTCTCACGGGGCGGCGGTGGCGCTGCAAGCCACGCTGGGCGCTTCGGCCTCGCTGGCCATGGCCTACCTGAGCTACGAGTTCTTCGAGAGCCGGTTCCTCGCGATGAAGCGGCTGTTCGAGACGGCCAAGGAGCCGGCGCCTCAGCGCCCGGCTCGGCGCGGCGCCGCCGGACCGTAGGTCCGCGCCAGGCACTGCTGGTAGTCGAGCGGCGGGGTCCAGTCCAGCGTCTCCCGCAGCCTGCGGTTCTCGAATCGGAGCGGCTTGAGGCGCGACTCGAGCCGACGCGGGATGAGAACGCTGGGCACCTTGGTGGCGCGTTTGAAGACGGTAGCGAAGGCCAGCCGGACCACCCAGATGGCGAGCCAGTAGGGCACGGGCAGGCGCCAGCCCGGCTGGCCGCTGCCGCGCATGTGATCCGAGAGGTAGCTCCAGATGCGCTCGCCGGGGCCGTCGACGACGTTCAAGGTCTGGCCCTGGGCGCGGGCGTCCACCGCCGCCAGGGCGAAGACGTCGGCACAATTCTCCACATGGGTCATCGGTATGCGGGTCAGCGGGCCGACGACCAGCTGGTGGCGCCCGAGCTGCTGGCCCAGGGCCGAAAGGTAGCCGTGATCGCGTCCCCAGATGAAACCGGGCCGGAGCACCGTGACGTCCCAGCCGTGCTTCGCGACGAAGCGCCGGGTCACCCGCTCCTGCCACCATTTGGAGATGGTGTAGCCATCGCGGGTGTAGACGTCCGGCACCTGGTGGAGCGGCGAGCCCTCATCGAGGGTCCGGCGGGTCGAGCTGTAGTCGTAGACCGAGAAGCTGCTGCACAGCACCAGCCGTCGGCACGCGCTGGTGGCCATGGCGTCCAGCAGCCGTTCGGTGCCGGCCACGGTTGCCGCGAATTGCGCGTCCTCCCCGCCGGAGACCACCGCCGCCAGGTGGAGCAGCACGTCGACGCCCTCAAAGGCGCGCCGGAGCTCGCGCGAGGTGCGCAGGTCGGCCCTGAAGACCTCCACCGAGGAGGGCCAGCCGAGCGCTTCCAGACTTGCGGCCGGGCGGACCATGGCGCGGACCTCGGTGCCCCGGGCCAGCAGCGCGGCGACCACATGCCGGCCGAGGAACCCGTTGGCGCCGGTGACAAGGGCTCTCATGGCGGCTGCTCCCTCGGCTTGAGGGCCTCGACCATCCGGTTCACCGCGAGGATGTGGCACACCGTGACCGGCAGGGCCGACCCGTCGGCCAGGGCCCGGTAGGTGCGGGCCAGGAGCTCCCACAGCCCCTCATAGGCCCCGGGGCCCTTGAATTTGCGGAGCAGCGTGGCCAGCGCGGCCCGCCGGACGGTCTTGCCCTCCTCCAGGCCGCTGAAGAAGGGGCGCAGCGGCTTGGGCACGTTGCGGGGGCCGTCGAAGGTGAGCCGCGTCTCGAAGAGGTTGGCGGTGGCCTGCATCCGCTCCCCGTAGACCCGCAGCCAGAAGGCGTCCGGCTGCGAACTGGAGCTGAAACCCAGGGCCGCGGTGCCACGCTCCGCGTCCACCACGCCGCGGAACTCGTCGAACGGCAGGGGCGAGGGTTTGCGCTTGGTCCAGACCGTCTGGGCGGTCCGGTGCGGACCAACGAAGAGATGCGCCAGCGACGCCAAGTGCGGCAGGAAGTCGGCGATGGCACCGCCGGCCAAGGTGAGCGCCGGGTGCGGCGAGTTGGGATCGGCGAAGCCGTTCGGGCCGAGGATGTCGAGGCAAACGAGCACCTCGACGTGCGTCACCGCCCCGAACTGGCCGGACCGGATGCGCCGCAGGATCTCCTGAGGGGCATGGTTGAAGACGTAGTTGTGGTCCTCGACGAGATGGCGGCCGGCCTCCTGGGCCCGCCGGACCAACGTCTCCAGCTCCTCGAAGGTCGACGTGGCCGGCTTCTCTACGATGACGTGGGCGCCGGCGTCGAACGAGTCCATGGCCAGACCGAAGTGGGAGGCCGGGGGCGTGGTGACGTGGACCACGCCGGGCCGGGCCTTCTCCAGCATGGCCCGGTGGTCGGTGAACCAAGCCCGGATGCCGTACCGCTCGGCGGCGGCCTCCGCCGTGGCGGGCGAGAGGTCGCAGATGGCGGCCAGTTCGACGCCCGGCAGGGCCTTCAGGCAGGCGAGGTGCTGCCGGGCGATCTGCCCGGCTCCGACGAGGGCTGCCTTCACGAGCCGGCCTCCAGGAGCCGGCGGTAGAAGCCCTCCAGCGCCCGGGCCGCCCCGCTCCAGGCATATCGCTCCACCGCCAGCTGCCTCGCCGACTGGCCGATGCGCGCCGCCAGGCCGGACTCGGCCAGCACGCGGTTCACCGCGTCCGCGAAGCCGGCGGGCTGGTCCGCGATGAGGAGGTCGCGCCCGGGGATGGCCTCGATCCCCTCGGCGCCCAGCGTGGTCGAGACGATGGCCTTCCCCATGGCCATGGCCTCGACGATCTTGAGGCGGGTGCCGCCGCCCAGCCGCAGCGGCACCACCACGGCCGCGGCCGCCGCAAGGTGCGGCCGCAGGTCCGACACGAAGCCGGTCAGCTCGACCCGGGGCCCGGCCAGGGCCAGGAGCGACGGTGGCGGCCGGCCGCCGATGATCTTGCAGCGCGTCCCGGGGCGCGCCTCGGCGATGCGGGGCCAGATGTCCTGGATGAAGTGGATGACGGCGTCGATGTTGGGGACGGTGGAGAGGAGCCCGAAGTAGACCAGGGTGCGGCCATCCGGTGGAGGGTCTGCCGGGCGCGGCTGGTAGTACTCGACATCCGCCGCGTTGGGAATGACCGCCGTGCGGGCCCCCGGGACCTGGTCGAGCAGGCGCCGCGCGTCCGCCGCGCTGCATAGGCAGACCCCGTCGGCGTCGCGGTAGGTCCCCAGCTCTTCCCGCCGCAACTTGCGCCAGTTGGCCCCGGCGTAGAGGCGACGGTACAGGCTGCCGCCGGCGCGAGCGAACTGCCGGGCCAGATCGTAGGCGATCTCGTGCGAGTCCACGACCAGGGGCGGGAGCCTTTGGCCGGGCGGAGCCTGGCGCAGATCGCACTGGCCAAGGTACGGGAACTCCAGGTTGACGATGTCGAACCGCCGGGCGCGCAGGACCCGGTCCAGGGCCCGCTGCAGCGCTGGCACCGTGACCCGCAGCCGCTCGAAGCTCCGGGTCGAGGCCAGGGACCGGAGCTGCAGCAGCCGCTTGGTGAGGCCTTGCCGGCCGTAGGGGTTGGGGACCAGCACCACCTCGCGGCAGTAGGCCTGCATGGCCCGGCGGCACTCCTCGGTGTCGAACTCGGCGTCGACCAGCATCGCCGCCGTCAAATCGTGGCGTCGCGCCAGCTGGGTCATCAGCCCATGCACCCGCGCCTGGGCGCCAAAGCGCGGAGGGCTGGCCGGCATCTGGGAAACGAAGAGGATATTGAGGCGCTCTGGGCTCATCGATCCGGATCTGGGCCGCCGGGCACGGAGCGGTGGATCGATGGGGAGCGCATCCGGAGGCTACCGGGCCAACATATTTGAATTGGTTCGCGGGGAGGCAAAAATGAAAGCTCCTCTTAATGGGTCAGGTATTGTCAGGTCTTTCGAGTGCGGCAGACTTCCGGCGGACGAACCGCGCGAACCGGCGGTCACATCACTGGAGGTACGGTGAATGCGCTCGTGACGAATCGTACCGATCGTTGCTGCCTGCGAAAATGGCCGACCGAATCTTCCATCGGGCCTATTTCTTCGGCCCACCCAGCAAGACTCCGCTACTCCTATCAATTTCCCCACAGATCCTGCACGACTGCGCCGCAACCTTAATCGGCTCTCGGTAAGCCGGAACAGGCCCGCAACTAGCGTAATTGGAGATACAGAAGCCGGTCAACAAAAAGATGCGGACGAAGCTGGAACAATGGGCGACTTCCAGGAGGCGCTGGCGGCACTCCTAGGCAGGGATGCGCCGAAGGCCGCCTCACCGGAAGACGCGGTTGCGGTGGCACCATCGGACGAAGACGTAGACCGACCAGACCCGCGACCAATACATGCCGGGTGCCCCGTCGAGGAAGGCCCGCCAGAGCCGCTCCACCGCTGCGGGGTCGAGCCCGGCTGGAGCGCTGGCCTGCGGGTCCCGCAGGGTCTGGTCTATAGCGTCCTTCAGGCCGCGCCGGATCCAGCGATTGAACGGCAGCACGAACCCGCTCTTGGGCCGCTCGAACAGCGCCGGGTCGAGGCCGCGCAGGCCGATGCGCCGCAGCATGGTCTTCCGGCCCAGCGGCCGGTAGCGCGCCTGATCCGGCAGCCGATCCACGCTCTCGTAGAGGATCTGGTCCACCAGCGGCACCCTCTGCTCCAGCGAGGAGGCCATGCTGGCCACGTCGTTGTCGCGCAGCAGCCGCTCGCCCAGGAAGAGCCGCTGCTCCATGACGCTGATCGCCGAGAGCGGCGTGCGGGTCCCGGTCTCGGCGATGACCCGCTGGCGCATGGCCAGCGGCAGGCCGTCGGCCAGCGCCTCGACTAAGCCCGGTGCCAGGAGCTCACGCTGGAATCCGGGGAGGAAGAGCGCGTAGGCCAGCTGATAGAGCGCCAGCAGATCGTCGCCGCGACGGACCATCTCGGGGAGTTTGGCCCAGCGGGTCTGAGGCGGCACCGCCCCGCCCGAGCGCCGCAGCGGCCAGGTCGCCAGCGTGGCCGCGGCCACTTGCAGGCCGCGCGGCACCCAGGCGGCGCACCGAGACCAGCGCTGCAACACCGGCAGGTCGCGGTAGGAGGTGTAGCCTCCGAAGAGTTCGTCGCCGCCCGTGCCCGACAGCGCCACGGTGAACCCCGCGCTGCGGATGGCGTGCGACATGTAATAGGCGTTCAGCCCGTCGAAGGTCGGCTGGTCCAGGCTGTCCAGCGCCGCCTCCAGGTTCTCGATGAAGCGCCCCTCCGTCAGCACCACCTCGTGGTGCTGGGTCCCGATGGCGGCGGCGATCCGCCTCGCGATGGGCCCCTCGTTGAACTCCCCCTCCTCGAAGGCCAGGGTGAAGGTGTGGATGGGGCTCTTGGCGGCGCGCTGGGCCAGGTTGGCCATGACCGACGAGTCCACTCCGCCGGAGAGGAAGACCGCCAGGGGCACGTCGCTGGCGAGGTGGAGCCTCAGCCCCTCCTCCAGGATGGCGGCCAGGCCGTTCTCGTCCATGGTCGGATCGGGGGCGCGGTCGGGGATGCGCCAGAAGTCCTCGTGGCGGACCTCCTTGCCGGCGCCGTCGAGTTCGAGCAGCCGGCCCGGCCAGAGCAGGTCGACGCCCTTCACGGCGGTGCCGGGGCCGACCACGAAGCCGTTCCACACACCGCTGGCTACGGCCTGCGGGTCAAGGTGAGGCGTGCCCAGCAGCCCGGAGGCCAGCAGGGCACGAAGCTCCGAGGCGAAGGCCACCGACCAGCCCGCATCCGGATCCGCCGACCGTGCCAGGTAAAGGGGCTTGATGCCCAGTGGATCCCTGGCCAGCAGGAGCCGGCGCTGCTTCGGGTCCCAGCAGGCGAAGGCAAACATGCCGCGCAGCCAGCTCACAGCACCCGGCCCGTGCAGGCCGAGCGCGCGTAGCATGATGGCCGTGTCGCCGGTGGACTGGAACTCCTGCCCCTCGGC